>Ga0326512_10003580_pt1 | contig 11358 bp, 24 predicted proteins | sample 1_2617_0518_D_FD_203652 | JGI IMG/M metagenome (GOLD analysis project Ga0326512, IMG submission 203652) | Bovine rumen microbial communities from UC Davis, California, United States - 1_2617_0518 | ecosystem: Host-associated > Mammals > Digestive system > Stomach > Rumen | place: USA... | reverse complement strand
ATGCAGTTCCACCTTTTTGGCATAAGCGCCAAACGAGATAATCACACTATGTAAGCCTTTGCGCAATTTCTCGGCAATGATGTTGATGATTTCTTTCTTGACTTCCGACAAGTCATATTCCTTACGGAACTCGTCACGGATTTGGTCTGCAAGTCTTTCAGCCATGTTGGTCTCCTTTTGTTGAACATTCCCACGATGTATCATCGGGTGCCATCGCTCGGGGCACCTGGGATACACGGTGGGCGACAGGCTACCTAGGAAAATAGTGCTCAGCCGAGCACCATCTCCCCTATGCGAGTTTCTTTTGCAGGTCGGAAATTCGGGTGTAGAAACCTGCGGTGTGCAGGGTCTTGTCAAGTTTCAGATACTGCAAGTCATAGTGGTGCATGAACTCGTGGAGCAAAGTGCCCGTGAAGGTCTTAATGGCCACCACCTTATGGGTCTTTGCCGTGTAGTTATACACATTGATATACTTGCTCACATTGCGGTCGCCATATCCTGCTACCTTAATGAAGCCGTGTGTGGTCTTACGGCCACCCATGCTGACCTTTCGGGGCTTGTCGGCAACTATGACCCTCACATGGGGGATATGGAACTCGTCGCACAGATAGTTAAGCAAGTCCTGCGACTTCTGTTCGCGGTCGCCATCATCGGCGAGCAGGGCGGCATAGGTCGGAGTGCTGAACTTGCCGTGTTCCACTTCAAGAATTGCGTTAGAGCGAGTGTATGCGTCCATAGTGAACCTCCGTTGAATGAACATTCCCACGATGTATCCCCGGGTGCCGGAGTTCGGGGCACATTGGATACACGGTGGGCGCCGGGGCAAAAATGAAAAATAAAATTTACGGAAGCACCGCTAGGGGAGCGATTCCCCTAGCGGTCGTTCATTCGGAGTCCAAAAATTATCTTTTCTTCCCCACTGCAACCCCGAACAGGAAGACTGCGAAGAGGACACCCAAGATCGGATGGATAAGGAAGAGGAAACAGAAAAGGAACAGACCCCCTATGGTAGCTAGGCAACCCATGTCACACCTCCTTCTTGACGCCCTCGGCAATGGCGTGGGCACGCACGTACAGGGTGTCAATGGCCTTCTTCAAGCCGTCCCTGTCGGTGGGGCTGACCTGCCTGCTGCAAAGGGGCGTCAGTTCTCCACCGCACATTGCGTTGAGCGTCAGCGTGATCGGGTCGGAAAGCGTGACAAAGTGGTTGAACACATAGGTAATCACCAGGCCGGTCGGGACACCGGGCAAGGCCACGGCTTCCAACTGTGCCGCATTGTTGAGCGAATCGTATTCGAATCGCTCCTTGCCGTCAATGATGGACTGAAGGATAAACTCGTCCGCCTCGCCAAAGGGTATGGCGGGGATGTCAGGGTGGCGTTCAGTGTACGCCTTGCTGATTGCAGTTTCCGCTTCTTTCAGTGTCTTGATTTCCATAGTTGAACTCCTTTGTCTGAACACGCCCACGATGTATCCCCGGGTGCCCCCATCCGTGGCACCCGGGATACACGGTTGGTCTAGCGGTGCCGTCCGAACCTGCCGTACAGGTCTGCCGTGGTGTATCGGTGGACAACTATCGGCTGGACTTGCCCCATCCCCTGCGACTTTACGGCAAATGTGGCGAACTTGAAAAAATTTGATTTTACGATGTTGAGCATTTCATTCTCCGTCGGTTAAAGGTTTCTTGTGCTTTGGGGCTTTCCTGCGTTTGTCAGGGATCGCCCTAGTCCTCGTCTTGCGTCCGTTCTGCGTCTCCGCAATACGCACCCTGCGTTGTGCAGGGGTTTCCTTGGCGTCAATGGATATGGTGATGGTCACTGTGGGCATCCTATGCTCCGTAGATGAGGTTCACGAGTTGGGTCTTGTTGTCACTGCCGAGATTGTGCCACGCATTGAGATAACCCCTACAACCCGTGGCCTTGTAGTAAAGGTCAATGGAGGCGGTTTCCGTCCAAGATGGGTCATCGCCGAGTGTCCTTTTCACCTTTTCCACGATTTCGGGAATGGTTTCACCGCTGAGCCAATATTCGTCCATGTGCGGTTGCTGTTCTTCATAAGTGACCGAAGTGTCAAAGAGACCCGTTGTGATTTTAAGGGTGAAGAATACCATAGTTGAACTCCTTTGTCTGAACATTCCCACGATGTATCCCCGGGTGCCCCCATCCGTGGCACCCGGGATACACGGTGGGCACCGGGACAAAAATAAAAAATAAAATTTACAAAAACACCGCTAGGGAATCGCTCCCCTAGCGGTTGTTCAGTCGGAGTTGCCAAATTGACGATTGCTGAGCATTGCCACGATGGCTACTTGCCCACAAGACACCGCCACGCCATTGCGATGTCGCTGAACAGCACATCCGTCCAGTTCGGCGACGCCGAGAACAGACCATTGACCACGGGCGGTACGGGCTTCACGGGTGGCTTATTTCGCTTCATCTGCCCCCTCCCGTTCCAACGCCCCGTTTTCCACGAGGTATTCGTGGAGCTTCTTGCTCACTCGGTATTCCTTGTCACCGATCCTGTAGAGGTAGACGGGATAGGAGCGTTCGCCCACCTTCACCGCCCCGACAATGTCGCTTGACACTGACACTTCGCCTGCGTCCATAATCAGCTTGCAAAGGCGATCGTGGTCATCCTTGCACTTCTTGAAAAAATCTTCACGCTTGAATTCCATATTGAACCTCCGTTGTCTGAACATCCCCACGATGTATCCCCGGGTGCCCTCGATCGTGGCACACGGGATACACGGTGGGCACGGGATCAAAAATTAAAAATTTTTGTCACAAAAAGTGTACGCTTTTTGTGACATTTTTCATCGGCTAATTGGAGAGTTTCCCGCTCAACGCCACCGCCTTGCCGACAAGTTCCGCCACGAACGAAGTGGCGTAGCCGTCAAGCTCGGCATCTATCGCCTTAAGTTCATCGGGATGGTCGGCAGAAGCCATTTTCCCTGCTTCCTGCAGGAAATTCAGCAGGTCGGAAATGGTGTTCTTCTCGGGATCAAGTCTTGCAATCATTCGGCATACTCCTTTTGGTTGTGGGCTCGTAGCCCTATTCGTTCACGAATCGGGCGGAAGCGTGCAGTTCGGGGACGAACGCATAGACCTTGAAATGTCCCTTGGAATAGTTCATCTGTGCCCACAGAAGAGCCATGGTGGGGTTTTCAAAGGACTTGCCGTTTAGGTCGGCTCGCCATTCCCCCGATGCATATGTTTCTTCCTTGCCCGTGATTTCGTTGATTCTGTGCCCTATGAACTTCCTGTGCCACTTTTCCCCCTTTACCATATAGCGGACGCTAGGGAACATCGTTTTCAGCGTTTCGTAGGGGAGCTTCTCAATTTTCCTTGCGTTCGCAATCGCCATAATCTCGTTGTTGCCCATATTGAACTCCTTGTTGAATGAACACTCCCACGATGTGCCATCGGGTCACCATTTTCGTGTCACCCGTGGCACACGGTTGGTCATCGGGGCATCAAGTCAGCGTCATACGCCACATCAAGGGCGTCCAGTCCATCACTAAGAGCCTTAAGGTTCACATCATCGGGGGAAATGCCCGTTTCGGTGATGGGATAGCCGTCATTGGACGAGTGATATGCAACGATGACTTTGTCTTCCTCTTCGTCCACGGACACGCACACATTGTCGCTCCCGTGGGTCTTCAATGCCTCCTTGACGCAGTTGAGGATATAGTTGGCATTTTTGGTTGTGTTGATACGGCTCATATAGCACTCCTTTCGTTTGAACATTCCCACGATGTGCCATCGGGTCACCATTTTCGTGTCACCCGTGGCACACGGTGGGGACAAAGGCAAAAAATAAAAGATCTAGTGCCCAAATGGGCACTAGGAACGTGGACTAAAGGGGAGCATCAGTCCTCTATCGTGGCATCAAGGAAATCAAGGTCTTGCGTTTCCTCATCGCAGTCGCATTCTTCCCTTGCCAATTTGATTGCTTCTTCAGGAGTTTTGGCGTCAACCGGAACTACATAGGTAAGCGAGTACCGCACATTCACATAAAAAGTTTTTTTCATCTTTTCCATAATGCCCTCCTATTAAGCAATGTTTTCCATAGGAGTTCCCTGTTCGCCGAAATACTTGCGAGCCGTGTCAAGATCAAGCTCGGACAATTCACCATATCGGTATTCCCCGTCAGCGTCCTTGAAGTGGACATAGACGGCAACGCCATCGCTCAGGTCGCCACGCAGAATGTCCGCAAGTTCGCTCTGAGGGAAATCCCAATCGTCATCATCCTTGAGGAATTCCCATTGGTGGATGTTGCCGTCAAAGACCACCTTCTTGCCAATGTCCCAATGCAGGTACTCGGTTTGGAAATAAGCGATGAGTTCCTTGTCGCCACACCCCTTGACATAGGTTTCATAGATACCTTCAAGGTCTTGAAGGTTACAGATGCTTTCGTCAAGGTTGTACTCGTCAGTGCCGTATTCGTCCACTGCGGATGCGTCAAGGTTGCAGGCGGTGATGATGCGTTTGGTCATATCTTCCATAGCGGTCTCCTTTCGTTTGAACACTCCCACGATGTGCCACCGGGTCACCGTATTCGGGGGACACTTGGCACACGGTGGACTATGGAAGGGGTAGAGACCACGGGGAAGAAATTTCCCCATGCTCCCCTAGTTCAGCAGGCTCACCAAGTCATGGTCGCTCAGCGGAATGGTCATGCCGAGAAGCTTTGCCGTGTCAAGTCCGTCCAACGGCTTGTCGGGAATGGCGGTCAAGCAGTAGTCGCCCCTAGTATCAACCGCGAGCGTCATGCCGGCATTGTGCATGGCGACCTTGAACGGCTCAAACGCGGTCACGAGAGCCTTCATCTTGTCCCCGTAGTCGGCACCTAGGAACTCACGCACCGGATCAACGGCTTCGCCCCCGTTCCATTCCTCGCAGTGGCATTCCTTGAGGGAAGGGCAGAGCTCACGGGCACGGGCGATGGCGGTCATGCCGAGAAGGGTGTTGTCAAGGCGGACTCCCTGTTCCAACTGCAGGCGGTCAAGGGTGACGCCCACCCACATGGAGAAATCATCGGTCTTGGAAATGACATGGACATTGTAGTGGTACTTTGGCATCGTAACTCCTTTCTGAATGAACATGCCCACGATGTGCCATCGGGTCCCCGTATTCGGGGGACCCTTGGCACACGGTGGGGGCAAAGGCAAAAAATAAAAATCTAGTGCCCAAATGGGCACTAGGAAACAAAATAAAAATCTAGTGCCCAAATGGGCACTAGGAAACAAAATAAAAATCTAGTGCTCATCTGAGCACTAGGAACCCGATTCAAAAATTAATCATCCGTGATATCCGACCAAGCGACGCATAGAAGTCTCCTTTTGTAAAAAATGTTAAACAATGGGAAGGGGGCGAACCCCCGACCCTTTAAACTTCTTCGGCAACTTCCACCTCGGCATTGTCCACTACACTGCCGAAACGGATTTTGAGTTTCGCCCTTGCCGTGTCAATGGCACTACTGCGGTCAGTTTCCTTGACGATAGTTTCAAGGGCGTCATTACCAAGGCGGAACCGCACCTTCCAATCCACATGGTCAAGAGATGCGTGGTATTTTTCCAAGACGCAGGCTTCAATGTGTTCCCTCAACTGCCGTGTAATCGGGAAACAGAGACTGCGGATGTCCTCCCCCTTGTAGAACGGATCGAGCGGGTAAGATACGAAGAGCCCGTTTTCGCCTTCCATAATGCGGAGACTGCGGATTTGGAGCTGGTCATTGAGGACGACAGAAGCCATTCCCTTTATATGCCCCAAAGTAGGTGTTTTCTTGTAGGGGTAAACCTTCACCTGTGTAACTGTGAGGCAGGCAAATTCGGTGGTCTTTTCGGTCTGTTCCATAATCGTTTCTCCTTTCGTTTGAACATACCCACGATGTATCCCCGGGTCCCCTTGATTATGGGACATTGGGCACACGGTGGGCGTCCGTGGCACACAGGGAAAAGGGGCTGTCGCCCCCGCCCTTACCACTTCGGGTTCTTGCTATCCCAATGGGTGGTAATGAACTCACGCACCGCTTCAAGTTCGCCCGCCCTGTGGTATTCGGGGCTGAAGAGTTCGCACCGATGGCTCACAAAGCCGTCATGGTGAATGATTTCGTTGCGGTACACATTGTACCAATTACTCTCGGTGTCCCAATAGACACTGAAGGAATTGCCTTCGTGACCTGCGAACACCACATCGCCTTGATATTCCATGTGTCCGATTCGGTTCTTCTTGCGGGTCACCTTTTTGAGGGTGGCGACTTCGCCAATGGACTTGATGTTTGCGTCAAATTGCTGAACTAGGGAAACCTTTGCCATAAATGCACTCCTTTTGTTGAACATACCCACGATGTATCCACGGGTGCCCCATTTCATGGCACATGGGATACACGGTGGGCACGGGGCAAAATCAAAAATTAAAAAGTTCCCTAGGGGACTTCCGTCCCCTAGGGGTGTTCATTCGTGGAGTTGAAAATCAATTTTCAAAGAGTTCAGGGTACATCTTGCGGATGGAGCTGAAACCGCTACGGCTTATCACGATATGGTCTAGGCACGGAATCCCCATAATCTTGCAGGCGGAAATTGTGAGCCTAGTCACCGCAATATCGTCCTCGCTAGGATCGGAATTTCCACTAGGGTGGTTATGGGCGATAATGATGCTCACCGCATTGTCCACGATGGCGTGACGGAGTATCTCCCTAGGGTGGAACTGCACCCTGTCGGCAATCCCTTTGGACACTAGGTGCTTGTCTATGATGTGGTTCGCCCCGTCGAGGGTAACCACCGCCATGTTCTCCTGCCGTTCCCACCGCATCCACGAGAGGTGGTTCACTACGGTGGAAGGGTTGGACACCGTTACCGCATTTGTCCCCGCTAGGTACTCCGCACTGCTCTCCATCACCATCATGATGGTCTTTGCGGTCTGCATCCCGACCCCACGGAACTTCACGAGGTCATTGACCTTTGCGTGGGGGTTCTCGGACAGGTAGTCCGCCACACGGACGCCCGTGTACTCGTCTCCGATGATGCGACCGAAAATTTCCGCCAACTTTGCCATAGTGCAACTCCTTCCGTTGAATGAACATGCCCACGATGTGCCATCGGGTCCCCTTTTCCGAGGGACATTGGGCACACGGTGGTCCGCAGGATCAAAAATTAAAAAAATGAAAAAGGGGGCTTTCGCCCCCTTGGGTCACTTGCACTTGGACTTGATTTCCGCTCGGTTGTCAAGAAACCACTTGATATCGTCTACAAGGCTTTCAGCGGTATCTTCCGTGGCGGGAACATTTTTTGCGGTGGCACGGAGCGATTCAATGTCGGCAAGGTTCTTTGCGTGTTCCTTTCTGCGTTCTGCAATGTAGTCATAGCACTTGGCAAGGCTCTTTTCGCCCATTTCGTCAATGACCTTCTTTGCGTGCAGTCCAGCGTACACATCAATGCCACCCGACCGATGGCAGTATGTTGCCGTGGTGTGCCCCGTCTTGATCAGTTCTCCGCAGTCAGTAAAGCTATAGAAGATATGACCATCAATAAGGGCTTCCTTCCAATTTTCCTTCCCGATTTCCTTGGCGACCAATTCCTTATAAGAACCGCCAATGAAATAGACATGGTTTTCGTCAATGTGGACATAGTCTTCCACCACAACATCTTCGGTGGTCAAATCAACAACCAAGTTCTCAATCTGAAACTCGGCTCTGTTGGAATAACGGATAATCTTTGTCGCCATAGTGAACTCCTTTTCAAATGAACATCCCCACGATGTATCCCCGGGTCCCCGAGAAAGTGGGACACCGGATACACGGTGGGGCACGGGGTCACACAAGGAAAAGGGGCATAGCCCCTAGTCCTAGTCTTCGGTATAGGTGTAGTCATCGTAGACGCTGAACCCACCCTCGCCCTTGATACGGAACACCCTAGCCACGAAGCCCCCATTATCGTTCGGATCGCAGTGCTTCGCCGTCCGTTCGGTAGCAAGCCCACTCTTCAATAGCACATCATAGCACACATCGGAGAGCCAAGGGTCAATAAGGGTATCGTTCGGATCGTCAAGGGATGCCGTTGGGTCTTCTTCCGTGACGATAATCGGTTCTTCGCCATCAAGGAAATCCAATTCAATGGAAAAACGTCCGCTATCCCCATCTTTCACATCGTAGCGTCCGATAGTAACCTTTGCCAAGATTTTCTTCATAAGTAACTCCTTTGCTGAATGAACGCCCCCACGATGTATCCCCGGGTCCCCAATATCGTGGGACACCGGATACACGGTGGGCACGGTGCCACACAAGGGAAATGGTGCCCATTTGGGCACCATTTCCACCCTAGAACAGCTTTGCCACGATGCTCGCCCCCGCCATCTCTGTGTGCAGGAAGTCGCCCACGAAGCCGATCGCGTGGGTGAGCGAACCGCAGAGGTGCGTCACGCAGTCGTAATCGGAGTTTACCGCCCCGATACAGAACAGAACCACGAGGGCGATGATTGCGACCGACACTAGAAATTTCATATTGGACTCCTTTTCAAATGAACGCCCCCACGATGTATCCCCGGGTCCCCAATATCGTGGGACACGGGATACACGGTGGGGCACAATGTCACACAAGGGAAATGGTGCTCAGATGAGCACCTATCCCGCCTTAGATGTTCACGATCGGACGGCATTCAACGAGTGCCCAATACGCCCGTTTCACGAGGTTGCCGAGCCCGTCACGCACCGCCTCGAGCTTGCGGACGACCTTCCACCCCGAGAGGCGGATGCGTTCGCGTTCGGTGTCGTACCAAATCGTACCGTTGCGGTAGTCCACGAAAATATAATTTAAAAACGCACCGCCGAAGTGACCGCTCGCTTCCCAAGCCTTACGGCAAAGATTTTTAATGTAGTTGATGTGGTCGCGGATGAACTTTCCCATTTTCTGTCTCCTTTTGTTGAACATCCCCACGATGTATCCCCGGGTGCCCCATTTCACGGCACACGGGATACACGGTGGGCACTGTGCCACACAAGGGAAATGGTGCTCATTTGAGCACCTATCCCACTCACTTCACGGACACCCCATAGACGATGAACGACTGGGCGCTATCCAGCTTCACCCGTGCCTCCACTTCAAAGGCGGTTCGCCACGAATGGGCGCCCTTTGTACGGACAGACCACTTATAGGTGTGAAGCCCTTCATTCTCGGGGAAACGCGGGTTCCGGTCAGGAACTACGACGCTATCCTCCCCCAATTGTTCCCTCGCGATCTTGGCGACCTCGCAGAGGAAATCCTCGTGGGTCACGAAAATCGGATTGTCTTCGTCAAGGGTCTCGAACGAGGCACGAAGCATCTCTTCAATCTGTTGGCAAGTCAGTTTCATTTTGTCTCCTTTGAATGAACATCCCCACGATGTTCCACCGGGTGCCCATATTCGGGGCACATCGGGAACACGGTGGGACACGGGGTCACACAAGGGAAATGGTGCCCATTTGAGCACCTGTCCCCCCTTACTTCGCTTCCCAGTACGCATCCCCGTTGCTGAACGAGGTGATGTAGAAGTCGGAGCAGTTCGTGTCCCATCCGCAAGACCCTTTCAGCAACGAACGAAGGTCATTGATGCCGTCCGCGTAGTAGAACGCGTCATCGTCAATTTCGCCTTCGGACAGACCGACCGCGATGCTTACATCGTCTTCCGAGCCGTCATCCTTGAAGACGATATGGGCGTCAATGACGGAACGGTCGCACCGGCTGAGTGCCTTTTCGGTCAATTCGTCCATCGGCTGGTTCATATTCACCATATGCAACTCCTTTTTCTTGGTTGAACATGCCCACGATGTGTCACCGGGTCCCCTCTACCAAGGGACACCGGATACACGGTGGCAAAGGGGTCACAAAAGGGAACTGGTGCTCAGTTGTGCACCTGTCCCCCTTGGCCTTCAAAAAATTATTTTTCCGCCTAGCCCTCCACCGCCATAATGAAGTCGGACAAGTCCATCCCGTGGAACTTGCTCAGGAAATGTTCCTGCTTGGCGACGCTCATAAGCTTGAGCCGGTTCAAGACCGCCACGTAGGCGGAATTGGTGAGTGCGAGGTTCTTGATGTAGCCGAGTATCGTCTTGCTCTGTTGGGACATATCGTAGCTCCTTTGGTTGAACATGCCCACGATGTGTCACCGGGTCCCCATCTTCGTGGGACACCGGATACACGGTGGGCGCCTGGGTCACTATGGGCAAAAGGGCGGATCCCCCAGGGCAAGGGGATCCGCCCTTCTGCGTCCGATGGTCACTTCTTGATCGGGAGCACCACGAAGGACGCCCCGTTCTTTCCCGCCCTTGCACAGGCTCTGTCTGCACCCGTCTTGGTGCGGTGGGTGGAATAAAGGATCTTGCCCGTAATGAGATTTGAATACACGCCGTACTTCGTCATAGTTGGACTCCGTTTCTTTTGTGGGGAACTCTCAAAGGCGGTTCCCCCTTGCCTCTTCACGCCCTCACGATGTATCACCGGGTCCCCTCCATCGCGGGACATGGGATACACGGTGGGCACGGGGCAACGAGCAAGGTAGGGAATCACATAGAGCTATCCTCGTGGTAAATTTAGGTAGGTTTCGGTTAACGGCAAAAAGGCCGTATAGGGATATATCCATATACATATGGCTATATGTAAGGAAGGGCCTGCAAGGGATCAGCTTGCAGGCCCTCTAAATGCCCTAGCAGGGCGGGAGTCGAACCCGCCATCCGGTCTCTGCACCATTCCGCACATGAACGCCCACCTGCCAAGGACACTGACACATGGTGGAGTCGAACCACCTTCCGCCTCGGTGCCCTAGGTGGCACCTTGACGCCTCTTGCGTCAAATGTCAATGAACATGGCGGGAGTCGAACCCGCCCTTGCGTCCATGCGCCTTTCATGCACAGGTCGCCACTTGCAGAACATCTAAGCTCGTTCGTTCGTTGACAGCTACACGATGTGACACCGGGTCCCCCGGTCCGCGGTTGCCGTAGGACACGGCGGGCCCCGTATTTTGGCCAAGGTGTCAGAAGGCCGTAAGGGACAAGGGGGTACGTTATTTCACAAGGGGGTTACAACCAGGGGTCCCCCGGGCACCCCGGGCACCCCTGGGTCCACCGGAACCTTTCGTTCCACTTCCTCGGGGAACACGGGGGACAAGAGGGGACACGGGGGACACTGGGGGACAGGAGGCGCCACGGAAAAAAATCAAAATTTATTTATGGGTACATAGGATCATTTGACCCCCCTTGAGGATTTTTCCATTTTAAAAATTTTTACTATATAGGGGGTATTTGCAGAAAACCGGCCCCCTTGTTTCCCTGGGTACCCGGGGAGGCCTTTCCTGTGCAGCATGGCACCCGGTAAAGAAAAAAATATCG
>Ga0326512_10003579_pt1 | contig 11358 bp, 25 predicted proteins | sample 1_2617_0518_D_FD_203652 | JGI IMG/M metagenome (GOLD analysis project Ga0326512, IMG submission 203652) | Bovine rumen microbial communities from UC Davis, California, United States - 1_2617_0518 | ecosystem: Host-associated > Mammals > Digestive system > Stomach > Rumen | place: USA... | reverse complement strand
CCCGCATCTGACGATTTGGTGTAGATAACAAGATTTGAACTTGTCCCACTGGTAGGGTTTTAGCCTACCAAAAGTGCTAACCACTACACTATATCTACATAAGTCGCCGGCTCTAACCAATTGAGCTACATCCACATAAATGGTAGGTGTATAACCGCAAACTTAACCTACTCTCGCCTCCCGCGGGCCGGCAAGTTTTTCATGTATTCGGATTGACATGGGTTTATCGTCATCATGCTGGACATATGGATTCTTCTCATTTCAACTTGGACCTGTGAGAACTTTAGAGATCGGCCAGGGACAACTCCCCTACTGTTAAACAAACCACCTATCCTTTATGGACACTTAATAGAGTGTTGTTGCTTCTATCAAGTCGCTTACGCTTGTTTATACCGTACATTTTATCCAGTTTACTCGATCAAGCCATATTTCCCCCTTGGGTGGATTTATTTTTGGCTCATCCCATAGATCTTTATCATGACCTCAACCTATGGCGACTGACGAAGGGACAGGCTACCACTGCCCGAGCTGGATTTTTCTTTATAATAGAAAGATTGATACTTCCCAAACAAGTACTAAATCCGTTGTTTTCTCTCTCACTTTCTATATATATTATACTATAAAATTATATGAAAATCAAATTTTTATTTGAAATGTCTCTTTCAAGTCGTCTTTATTCAAACAGATTATAGTTTCATAAAGTTCAATTCCAATGACATTATCAGAACCATATAAATGCACTAGAAAGTCCGCGGCCCAGCCATAAGAAGGCCCCGCAACTATACCAGAATCAGTTGTTGGCTCGTCTAAATCCTTATTAAAATAATCAATCATATACTTAAACAACATCGGTGCTTTTTCAGTAGCTATCATAGAATATTACCTCTACATCTGGATGTAGTTTCATCCAAATTCTAAGCCAAAAAAGATTTCGCTTCTGCTCTTTCAAACTAGATTTGATCTCGTCAAAATCCCAAATTGAGTTCTCCCAATCTTGAGGATTCTCCAAATAATGGATAACAATACGCCAAAGATAGGTAATCTCTTTCACTCCACACTTAAATTCCCACTCATCTGCTGACCTATTAGGAAAAGCAGTTCGCAAAAACCAGTTACGGAGTCCCCAGCACTTCCGCCAATAGCATACTTCTACACCATCATTATAATCCTTCTCAAAAGGATATTTAATGAATCGCGGTAAATCTTTACGTTTCACATCACGTACAATCACGCCATTATCCAGACCCATTTACCACACCTCCTCTGGTTTTCTGCCAGCCGCCCGCGCTTGTTCATTCGGATTTGGCTTTTCGTCCCATACCTTCCAATACTCAGTAATACATTTATTCATCCACGCACCGAGATACCAATCAAGATTATAATTATTAAAATTCTTAATCTCTTTCGCACTCGTCTTAGTATCGGTAAATTCTAACCAAACACTAAATTCTGCACCGCTCTTATCTTCAAAAGGCCAAAAATATGCTGCGTACTGACGAAGTACAAACCGACCATCCCAAAGCCAATCTTCTTTGATTGACTTATTCCATTTGCGTACAATTCTATTTACTTCACGCTGATATTTCTTACGATTAGTAACGCTTCTTTTATCTCGCAGCATTAATTTCACCCCTTACATCATCTGATACTTCAGAAATATATTGACCAGCCGCTCTACTTCTGAAATATTCTTGTTAATAAAATTTATTGCCCATACATTAGCCGCAAATTCGTCTGGTATTTCCCAATACTTAAACATTTCTTCCATGGTCGTATCTTCATCAGAGAAAATATAAAATTTACTGTAATACATCGCCAGACGTTCGGAGTTACTAAAACTATAAATAGTATTATGATGTCCAAGTTCATGAATAAAAGGAAGAACTCGTCCTAAATCCATCCATTCAAGTCCGTATTCATACAGAAACTGCTCAAACCACTTATCAATTTCATCAAAGTGATCTCTACCAACATTAATTACACATCCACCAATACGATTAAAATCAGTATCTTCACCAGTTGAATAGCCAAAATCACTAGCCATTTTAATACCAAGATTCGAAAATCCATTATCATCCAGCCACTGTACTACTTCAGATATAAAAGACATTTCATTCTTTCCTTTCTCATTTTCTATATATATTATACTATAAAATTAAAAGAAAATCAAATATTAAGTTTTTTCCGTATATCACTTTCAATCTGTTCTATACTTACTGGATAACCATTATGTGCATCTACTTCAACATGATAAATAAGCCCATTATCCCAATGAAGAAATGGATCTTTAGTATGAGAATGACCACAAAGACTTATAACTTTATGACGATCTTGATAATTTTCTGTGATCTGCGGATAATGAGACATAAGTAAAGTCCAATTCTTATATTTCATACGCCGGCCGCAATCAATAGAAAAAAAGATATTGGCATCTTGTAATTTTTCAATTCTACTATTTGTATCATGATTTCCCACTACCAAATATTTATACCCAGGAATTTGTCGAAGACATTTGATTCCAAACTCATCATCATTAAGCATTACATCGCCAAGAATATATACAGTATCATCCCATGATATAACTTCTTGGCAATTTTTTATGATCTGGGCGGCCGAGTCATAACAATTATCAAAACCACGTGGGCCATATATAAATTCTTTATTATGTCCAAAATGAAAATCACTAGTAAACCAAATCATGAATTATCCACCTTCATAATTGCTGTATATTCATATGGATCTCTATATGGATCAGTCATACTGTTATACATCTTCCTAAGCGCATCTTCTGGTACACAAGCGCGCCCATCACGTTCTTTATTGCGTGCTACTATAGTTTCATAATCACTATATACCACAACTGGAATAACATTAATTTCTTCTTCTTTCCAACGAAAGCCCATATAAAACTTAATAGCATTAAGAAGTTTCTTCCGAGAACCCCAACTCAAATGAGTTGCATCCGCGACAATATTATATACTCCTTCTTCATAAAAACCACGTACAATTTTACTAATAAACAAATCAAATACTTCGTCTTCTCTACTAAAATAATCATCTTCATCTTTAAGAAGAGAAAAACGCACTTCGTCCCGGGAAACATAATACCATCCCGGCCCATTACACAGTTTATGTTTTGCAAACCAAGTTTTCCCCGAGCCGGGCGCCCCGCACATAATCCAAAGAGTTTTATTATCCATTAAATCTCAAATCCTTTCCTTGACATTCAAAGCAAGCTTCACTATATGCAACATCACAATAACCACACTCAAAAGGACAAAAAGGCTCTTTTTCTTCATTAGGAATTGATTTAAGCCATTTATTAAATTCTTCACGTGTCATAACTTCTATCAATAGTCCTTTCAAGTTCTCTATCGTACAAAGCACAAACTCTGTCCGCCGCGTTCTCCATTTCTTCTCTACTAATTTTTCGCCACTTCCATGCCCAGCCGATATAATCAGCAATAGAATCCAATGATCGCTCACAATACTTATAATTTTCATGCTGTTTCAAAACACGGTCAATTTTTTCGTAAACGGTCATTTTAATTTCTCCTTTAATCAACACATGAAAGTACATAACTATGAGGCATATAGGATTCTTTACCAGGAAAGAAAGACTTATATTCATCAATCATCTCCATTAATTTTTCATGAGAATAAGGCGTCACAGGCGGCACCATAAAATATTCACTGGGATCTGCGTGACAAATCATAAGACCAAAGAAATAAGTAGAATTATCAGGGTCCCATGCGTCAATCGCAAACGCATAAAGAGAACGCTGAAATTCATGAAACTTTTCGTTTGAAAGCTCACGATATTCCCGACGTTTAACAATGAAACCATAACCCAATCTGGAACTATAACGAACAGACATTAATTAACCCTCCTTATAGCTATTAAAATAGCAATCTTCAATCCATGTATCATCAACTTCTTCACCGTTATCGAGAGCTTCGGCCATAGCTTCAAGATCAGCTGCGTCATAATCGTCTTTAAACAAAGATAATGCATACGCCTTAGCTTCTTCATATGTGCGGAAATACCAACGAGTATCTCCTTCACAAGTAACGACTGCATAAAATTTAGATGGCATAATTAATGTTCCCTTTCTTTATTTTCTATATATATTATAATATAAAAATAGAGAAAAGTCAAATTACTTTTCTCTATCCTTATATACAATTGCCATTACAATTATTCCAATCCAGAAACAATCGCAAAATATCTGATAATTACCCATGATATTTCAGCAGAAAGCTATTACTAACAGCCTTAAATGACCGAGTTCCATCAACACTTCTTAGCACAAGACCTTCGCGAGGCAGACCGTCAATCATCGACTTACCTTCTGCAAGAGTAAGAATCTTATCCAGACGAGTCTCTCCATTCAACTGATCGAGCTGATTAAAAGAGAATGAGGATTCAACTACTGGTACACAAGGGACATTAAATCCGTTCTCCAGAAAATTCTTCATCGCATTACTATTCCATCTGCCTTTATCAGAAGTAATAAGATTAAATGCGGCAAAGTCATGCTCAGTAAGGCTATAATCTCGTTTCTGCACCCCAGCGCCATAAGTTTCTCCTTGAATAGTAACCCAATTTGCATTAGGCATCCGTTCAAGAAGTTCATTCAGCACATTATACATGTCATATTTTTGTGCCATTTCCCAATAAATATTGGTGTCATAGTAACAAGGCTTGTCTACGCTATCAAAGCATACATTACGAGAGCATACATAAAACTCATTCTTGCCACGTTTTCCGCGCCTCATTGTGAAGCTTGTGGAAGATCCGTCGAGCTTCTCCGTTATAATCCATTCCCCTTCATCTTCGAGAATCCAAGGCATATTCTGGACGCGTTCCTCATCAGTTTTTACGACCCACTCTGGCCAGCCATTCTTTTTATCTTTCTTCTTGCCAAAGAATACGAACATGAGTTTACGGCCCCACTCGCGCTTCATCAGCCAACGCACCCAAGACTTCTTAAAGATGTTGGGATGACGCTGAGCCATCTTCTTATATTTATCCACAGAAGGAGCTTTACGCTTATTATCTTCATCATCAGCATAAGTTACGCCGAGTTTCTGAGTAAGAAAACGAGACTCATCTACAGAGTAATGACGATCGCCTTTTTCATCAACAATCGCATCGCCCCATTCATTAATAGTCCAACCAAAATCTTCAGCGTGCATAAGAAGACCCTGAGAAATTACCTTACACATACGAAGCGTTTTTACCTTATAGTTCCGCTTCTCAAGAAACGAAAAACATTCCTTATCAGACGGAACTTTAGAGTCAATCTCAAAATAAATCGCAGGATCACCAACATTAAACTGACCCTTCTGAACAATTACCCACCAACCACCAACACGAGCATGCTCAACACGATCATAATTAGGAATAGGGCGAATTTCGTCAATAGTCACTACATAACAAAGTTCTCTCTGATTATCTTTATTAAGCATATTGTTCCCCTTTCTTATTTTCCATATCTATTATACTATAAAATTTTTAATTTTTCAACTTTTTCTTCTCGGTTGCTCTATCAATAGTTGTCCTATGAATATTTGCACACTCTTTTAGCTTTCCAGACTTCAAAAAGGTATTAAAATGAATAGGAGAATAACCAATAACATCGGCGCAAACATTCATATGTCCATATGTACAAAACGGCCCACTGTGATTATGACCATGTATATTGTACATATATGGGAAACATATTGGCTCATGTGACAAAATTAACCGCGGAGATATAATAACTGGCCCAGCATAGACTTCATCAAACACATCTTCATACATAGATGCACCTTGATCGTGATTTCCACATACTAGAATTTTATATCCTTTAAGTTTCCGCGCATATTCCAGATCACCCACATCTCCCAAAAGTATGAGAGTGTCTTTCTTACCAACTTTTGAGTTAATAGTCTTTACAAAAGTCTCTGGATCTGGTCGTCTATGATAAGCCGCGCGCAAGTCATCTTCACCAAAATGAGTGTCAGCAATAACCCATGCCGCACCATCTTTGCCCCAATTCTGAAATGGTTTATAAAATCCTTCTAACATTACTTTCTCCTATACCACTTAGCCCAATACTGTTCCATATCTTCTTTTGTCTCGTAATCATCCCAAGTATGCCACCATTTATCCCCATATTCCCAATACTGCCAATGTGGATGCTCCCATTCATGGATTGCTTCCGCTTTAGTCCAACGACTAATATAGTCATGAATATCCCAAGAACAGAAAAATCTTTTATATGACATACCGTCAAGAGTTAAAATGTCTCTATATCTCGAATCACGTGTTAAATATCCAAGAGTTACCCGTTTATTGCGGCGGCGCACACAACGATTAGCAATCTGTTTTGTTTCTTTTGTAGTGCGGCGATGACCATCAGTACAATATGGATTCTTTTTGTAACTTCTGGACATTTAACTCACCCTTTCGTTTAGTCAATTACACTCTCACAAACTGGACAATAAAATGTGCCATAATATGGATGTCCCATAAAATAGTCTTCCTCTTGCCAATCACACTTATAGATCGGCTCACCACATTCGGGACACTCAAAGAACTCTTCATCCCAGTCAACATGACCACCATAATTTACTTCAATCAGATGCGCCATTTTCTCCCAAGCCATTTAGATTTCCCTCCATCCGTTATGCTCAATAATTGCGCGCATATTCTGGACACCTACTACATTCTGACTATGAATATGAAAAAAGTACCCAGTATCAACAATGCCTTCACGTTCAAGCCAATTCAGAATTTCAATATAATCACCGCCATCCTTGGCAAAGTCGCCTGCGTCATGGTCAAGGTCAATCGTAATAGTATCATCCTGATACTGATGCTCATAGTACCAAATAACAGATTTAGCCATTTTAACTGTTTTAATCCAAAGCCAATCCGTCGAAGGCGGCCGACGCATATCATCAATCCAGAGCTTCATTTTTATTCTCCCTTCTCTCATTTTCTGTATATATTATAACATAAAAATCTAAAAAAGTCAAAATAAAAAGAAGAACTATACTCTTCAATAGTTCTTCTTCTTAATAGTACATAGTACAACCTATGCTTACAGAGTTCTTTCCCTGGAGTTCCCACGCTTTTTGACCATTTGATACGCGGTGGTGGACCTCGGAGTTCAGAAGCCATCATTTAAATATAGAGAAAATAACAAGGCACGAAGAAAAGAAAGAAAGAAGGTTTATGGTTAACCACATTTACAATAACAAGTTGTAATTTTATTTGTTAAAATCAATGAAATTGCTGCATGTGCCTTTTAAATTACCAACTATCAATATCTGTTATATCTTCTGATTGGCCACAGATGGGGCAAGTTATTTTTATACAAGTACCTAAACCAGTCCCAGTAAGTTCATAGATATATGTATTACCAGCACTTTTACTATTCAACGGCAGCGCGCATTTTTCATAGTGTCTGTTCCGAAAATCACGTGCTGCTTTTGCTTCTTTATCAGACATAAGCAGTAAACTCCTAGAACGAAGCTCTTGAATTTCTGCTTTATATTTTTGAATCTCTGAGTCTTTATTATATTCTTCTAACTTTTTCTTATAATACTCAACTTGATCTTCTAATCCTTCATATGTATCTCTAAGATTCTTACAGATTGTATCTATATCTTTTATTTCAACAAGTTTCCCATCTTTATTTGATGCAAAGTAACTCATAATTATCTCCAAAATTATATTAAGGGTAGCGTATATCCTCATAGCTATTTCCGCCGCCGTTACCTTTTGGTCAGTAACAGTGAAATAGTTCCCCATAATGAGTCTTATTTATAAGAAAGGAGGTACTAAAAATGAACAGTAGTGGTTGCGGTCGGATGATTCGAACATCGTCTTGAGATTATGAGACTCATGAGCTACCATTGCTCCACCACCGCAATATATAGAGCAGTTTATACTCATTGCTCGGGAGTCCAATTAGCCAATCGGAGTTTCCTCGGTCTGGAGTTCTTTATACATTTTCATAAGCATTACCTCCATGATTGGTTACTTTATATAAAAGAGAAATCCTATTGACGGTGTGATTATACTGCCCGTCACCCCAGTATATATAAACTCACATTTACCATTCCATATGCCCTTATGTTCTGGTGATTGGGAATTAGTGATTTTTACCCAATTCTTTTCGCCTGTACGGCCGCGAAGTCCGGCGCTCTCATTAACGTAGTTGCTCACGTTTTGGATGTGCAGTTCCTCACGACTTCTCTGCACAGAAGTCGATGGCGCTATAATGGTAATAGATTAAGTCTATTAATCTTCTTCTTCTTCTTCTTCTTCTTGATAAGCACCGCCATATACCCAACGGCACCAATCATCATATTCATCGGGAATAATCTCTTCAATTTGCTGCATGGTATCAAAATCATCAAACATTTTATTTATCCCCTTTCTTTATCTTACATATATATTATATAATAAATTTTGAAAAAAATCAAATTTTTACTTTACGCCATTCAAAAAAGAAATCGCTTCATTCACGTCTTCATCAGTAAGACCAATGCCACCATTTATTTGGATAAGATGATCTCTATATATACCCATATCATACCAGTCATCTAAAATTACAAAAGACTCTATATCTAAATTTTTATGTAATTCAAACCATTCATTAATAGCAGTACCACGACTTGTCCGCATAGGCATTGGAAGAGCATCCCAAATTTCCATATCATATTCTTTAAGTTTATCTCTAAGTTGGTTAAAGAATGGTTCATTCTTAGATTCATCTTCTCTATTCCAACCATCCCGCCATGTAGAACTTAATACGATCTTGGCGTCCGTGGCATCAATTATCCGTTTCAGACGTTTAACTAGATAATCATCAACAAAACACCATCCATCAAACGTTACGGTACGAGTTTGATTGTTATTTAATACACCGTCAACATCAAGAAAAAGTATCTTCATTTCTTATATTCCTTTACTTTTTCATTCCATCTATTAATTGCCTTTTGCATAATTTTCTCATCATTAAAACCAGTCATAACAATTGGATAAAAGAAAGGACAACCAAGATTAGCGCAACTTACAACACAAATATGTTTAAGTCCGCTACGTTTAAATTTGACGCTTGGTAATTGATTACATCTCGGGCATAATTCTACTGATGGCATCCTATTCTCCCTTCTTAAATTTAGATCTATCATAAGATCCTTTACCTTTTTTGTTTTTGAGATAATATCCCTTTTTTCTAAATTCCAAAAACTGCTGAAGCTCTTCTCCAGTTTTCTTAAAGACTTGCTTATCCATTATAAATTTAACTCCTTAAAATTAATAATCTTCGCAAGTTCATTAGCTCTTTGATTCAATTTATTTAAGAAATCTTTATTTGGTTCTTTCCAAACAGCAGATACATATTTATGGCCTTTCCCATAAAGGGACGCGCCATTCTGTCTACAATATCTCAACCATTGCGGCCAGCTTAAGCCACTAATTCTACAGGCCAAAAGATTAAAACTACCCATAATAGGTTTGCCTTCTGTCCAAAATTCATCCCAAACTGGACAAATAGTCCACCCATTATTACTGGATTCTCTATATACAAAGTAAGACTTCATATAAGCATTTCTCCCCAGAGCTTTTTAATTTCTTTTTCTTCTTCTGGCGTCAAACAAGTAATATCATACCAAGGCGGCAATTTTTCTGCTATCTCTTCAATAGGTGGTAGTTCAATATCTGCCGCTTCAACTTTTTGCTCACTTTTATAATCAGAAATTACATACTTCCTTACAGTGGAAGCAGACCAACCAGTTGCTGCGGCCGCTCCACTATAAGTTCCACAAGCTAAATACGCTTCATTAATTTTTATAATATCATCAGGTCCAACCCGCTTCATTCTACATCATTCCAATCTTCAGCATTGGTATATTTCTGAACTCGCTGATTTTTACGCTCTTTATCTCTCTGCTTCTTAGAGTCTTCTTCATCTCGCCAGTCATTTTCCCAATCATCATAAGAACGATTCTTATCTCGCTTCGCCATCTTTAAGCTCCTTCATAAGATTTGAATAAATTTCACGATACATTTTGTCAATCAGATCTTGATCTTCAATATAGAACAAAGTAGTTTCATTACGACCAACCGCGTTTAGAAGTAGTTGGCCAAGACGAATATCTGGAGTCAATTCCCAAATTTTCTTTAAATCATTTAAAATCTGCGGAATACGATTCACGTCTCTCATATCTTTCTCCTATCTCATTTTCTATATATATTATACTATAAAATTATTTAATTGTCAAAATTAGGACTCTTTATGATCCACCAATCAAGTTTCCCCGTCGCATCATATCTGCGCCATCTATCATAAATAACTTCCAATTCTTCAATATCATGATAATACATTTCAACGTGCGGCCGCTCTGCACGATCAGCATGATAATGGCCAAACAACCAAATATTCCATTCACATTGATCTTTTAACTCATCCAGCCAAAGTTCCATAGAATTATCAACAGTAGACTGATCTACTAGTGGCAAAAACATATCAACCGGCCGCCATGAATATGGGCAAGTATGAGACATAATAAAATCTATTTTCTTTCCAGAAAAAAGTCTCGAAGCATCTTCCATTTCTTCACTACTAAGCTGTTCATTATAAAACCAGCCAGTTTTCTTGGCATTAGTATAGTCTATATCAAGTTTATCTTGAATTTCAAAACGACCTAACCTATACCATTTATCAACAGAATAAGCACCGCCAATTACACCAACAGTATATCCATCAATATTATAAATTCCATAATCTTTAAAATAGCGAATGTGTGGGTATTCACTTTGAAGATATACATATCCATTTACTTCTGGATCAAAAACTTCAAGTATACCAAGTATATCTTGCGGCCGCGCCTCATGGTTACCACGCACACAATAAATAGTATAACCACGCTCATTAACTTCTTTTTTCTTTCTTTCATCCGACTTATTTAAATAAAAGTTAAATCCAGCATCACCAAGAATTATAATTGCTGTTTCTTTCGGGTCGTAATTATCTAAACAACCATTACACATCCATAAAAAATTACCGTGTGTATCGCTAACCACGAACGAGCCAATTTTTAATCTCGTTCATATTTTCATCACTCCTATACTAAAAATTTTTCTCCAAGTAAATCATTTAATGTGATTTTATCAATATGCGTATATGGTATACGAACTAAACGCTAACCGGTTAAATCTTTCATTTTACCCATTTAATATCACCGGTTATAAGCCAATTTTTCAAGATCAACCTCTCCTTCTTTCTTAGATAAAAGATATAATACTTCTTCTAAAGTACAATATACCACACGCCCATTTTCCCATACTCTGTATAA
>Ga0326512_10003578_pt1 | contig 11359 bp, 9 predicted proteins | sample 1_2617_0518_D_FD_203652 | JGI IMG/M metagenome (GOLD analysis project Ga0326512, IMG submission 203652) | Bovine rumen microbial communities from UC Davis, California, United States - 1_2617_0518 | ecosystem: Host-associated > Mammals > Digestive system > Stomach > Rumen | place: USA: California... | reverse complement strand
TATTTTAGTTTTACATTTTCAATACATTCTTGCAAGCTGATAGCTGCACAGAGTAAGTTTGCCCCCTCGTCGAGGGGAAACCCTACCATGATAGTACCCGCCGGGGAGTCGAACCCCTGCGTGCGCCCGATAGACACACCTCACCGTAGCGGGTTAGCCCTGGCGGACTACTTACCCGTATAGGGTACGTACTCGTCCGTCAGAGAGTCGTGAACATAGAGAGCACCTGCAGCCTTGAGAGCGTCGAAGTCCGCCTGCGATTTCTCGCCGATAGTGCGCACCTCGTCGATAAACTTGCTCTGAGCGATACCCTCGCAGATGAGCGTAGGAGTCCACCCCGTAGAGCGCACCACGGCGGGCTGATAGTTAGACACGGCCTTGTACTCGCCCTTGTCGTTCAGGGTATAGAGCACATAGTTCTGCTTACCTATCTTCACGCGCTGAATCACGTTCTTATAGAGCATGAAGTTACCGTCCTTGTCCACCAGTTCGGCGGCATAGGCTTTCTTGATAGAGGCGAATACCACACGGCCACCGCCATAGCTCAGATCCATAGAGGCGAAGAAGTCGGCCACCTTGATAGTGATCTTCTCCTTGTTGTCGCCCTTGCCGATAGTTATCAACTCGTCACCGATACCGCCCAGAGCCTTTGCAGCCTGGCTGATAGTACCTGTAACATTGCGCATAGAGCGAGCACCGGTGTGTGCCTGTGCGTAGTTAGCCACTGAGTTCACGTTCACTGTCGAATTGTTGTTCGTCTTCATAATTGTAAATTTTAAAAGATTGATAAATAAATGTTGATTATAACACGCCGTAGCGTAGCGGTAGGGGGGAGGCTCAAACTCCCCTCACCACTCCACACAATTATCAATAACTTACAATTATGTAGTGAAAATGTAGTGCTTTGCTTTTTCTTATTTTTGCCGTGATAAAACCGCTAAAAACACGTTGTCATATAAACCGCTAAATACTTTCATTTATCCGCTACATAATAGCATAATGCACTAAATTTTTAAGATACATAATATCTTATTTAGTGTTTAGATAACTTATATCGTGTCATTCAAAAAATAGACTGGTTACTATCACATCAAAAGTTTTTTTCAGTTAGTTAGTAATCATACATGAATACTAACTATATACACACTTAAAAGATATCATTTATACTAATGTATGCACTTACTAACAAAGGAATGTATTTAAGTACATATTAAATTGTATTGCTACAAAGTTATTAGGTGATTACTTTCACTTAAAAGGTAGTATAAAGAGTTATTTCTAACTACATACTTACTTACACGAATTAAGTATTTAGAAATTTATATATGTATGTAAATCGTGAGATTGTTCACTAAATATCTCTAATATCCTTTTTCTATATAGCTTTTAATCATTTTGTAGTAACTCACTAACGTACTTTAAACAGGATGTTATTTTCACACATAAATTACTACCTTTTTTAATATCTCAAGAATATCTATATTAGAATATCTTTGCTTGCAATCTAAAAACAAAATACTCTTTTTCATTCACTATTTGATACCTTACTTTCTCACTTTTCCTTATTATATGTACTTTTTCGCTATCTTTGCAGAATCACGGCAAAATTTCCATTTTTCAAAACTTACTTTATTCCATACCAAACAAACGGTATCTCATGTTTCAGTATATTTTGTGATATCCTATCTTATTTCATACCACTGAAAAAGATTTTTTTGTTTCACTATGTCCTTAATTCTTTTTGGCGGTTATTGTTAACTCTTTTATTGTGCCTCAAATTCAGTGTTTTCTCTAAAACACGCTGCAAAGGTAGAGTGTTTTCTTTTATGCTACAAATTTTTGGGGCAAAATCTTTCATTATTTAACTTTTTTAAATACTTTTGCGGTGTTTTCTTTTATTTCTAAACACTTTTTCACACTTTTGTGTATCTTCCTACCTATCTTCCTATCTATCTTCCTACCTATCTTCCTATCTATCTTCCTACCTATCTTCCTATCTATCTTCCTACCTATCTTCCTATCTATCTTCCTACCTATCTTCCTACCTATCTTCCTACCTATCTTCCTATCTATCTTCCTACCTATCTTCCTATCTATCTTCCTACCTATCTTCCTACCTTTGTAGCATATTTACAGCCAATCCGCACACAGCCACACCCACCCCCAGCGCCCAGCGAGGCGCGGGGTGTTCTCTTGATTCGATTCAAAAAAAAAAGAAAAAAAACCATTTGGATGGTACTATTTTACCCATTCCAAACCAAAAAACAAGCAGGACTTTTACACTAAAAGCCCTGCACCCAAATCGTACAAACGGATAATAAACACTATCGGATTATTGCCGTTTCATCCTACAAATCGTACAAATAGATTATTTCTTATACCTTTTATTATACCTTTCTTATTCTGTAGAAATAGTATCATTGCTGTCGGCCACTACCTCATAACTGCCCAGCACTCCGGCCACCGCCAGCAGTTCATTGTTGATGGCCGTTGCGTCGGCCTGGCTCACAGTGCCGTAGGCTTTCGACGATCGCGTCACCAGCACATTCTCCTTCTTCCGCTGGTTCCATCCGAGCACACGCTCCACCAGTGCCGTCAGGTTCATCCACTCGCCAATCTTCTTCAGCGGCTCCACCAGTGCCGGGTCATAGGTTGCACCGCGCTGATTGGTGTACGTCTGGTCGCTGCCGAACTGCAGCACCAGTCCACGCAGCGTGTCGGCTATCTGCTCCAGGGCTTCATTCATATTACGGATAGCCTGGCGCGTAAACGAGCGGGGCGTACCATTATTTATAAGCTGATGCTTGAAACACGAGTTGATACTGGCCTCCGACAGCCCCGTCAACTCCGCGAGCCTGACCAATTTAATGCCATGTTCCATCAGATACTGATAGAGTACATCCTGTGAAACCTTTACTTTCTCCATACTTTGTGTAGCTTTTAATTATGAAACCTGCTGCAAAGGTAGGGTATTTTCTTTTAACTACCAAATCTTTTTCCAATTATTTTTCTCAAACCCCTAAAATTTAACAATTAGATGGCTGATGGAAGATGGAAGAGGGCTGATGGCTGAGGGCTGATGGCTGATGCTCCTTGCACCGCGAACCTTGAAACCTGAAACTTGACGCTCGGCTTTGCCGCTTCGCTCGTCGAAGAACTTGAAACTGCGTTGTTAAAGTGTATTAAATGTGTGCGACAAATTTGCGCGATTTGCCCAAAGGCTGATTATCAGATAGTTGCAAGGGTCGCTTCGCTCAAAATTATTATTAAAATTCTTTCAGTCGCTGTCGCTTGATGAAAGCGCTAAAGCGAGTCTTATTAAAATTCTCTTTGGCTTCATGAACTCCCTGAAAATAATTTTAAATATAATTCTAAATATAATTTCAAGGAGCGACAGCGACGACCAACAAAAGAAAAGCCCGCCCTTGCTCGAAGGGCAGGCCGTCGCCTATGGCACGCGGCTATGGCAACTTCTGGTCGACATATTTTATTCACTATTTAGTCTTCACGAATACGGTCTTGGTTTTCACCGGTGGCTGATGCTTGCCGCCCTGGTACTTCAGGTCCATGCGGGCGCGGATAGGCGGGTCGTCGGGATGGCGCTCGAAGGAGCGGCGCGAGGGGTCGAAGCGCTGGTCGTCGATGACCTCGCGCTTGAACGACTTCGTGGGGCGGAACTTCAGGCGCTTGGTGGGCGGCAGGTGGCGCAGCTCGTGCTTGTCCTTGTAGGAGTACCAGTGTTCGCGCTCCGGCAGGTCTTGAGTATAAAAAGTGCCGAAGCTCTCGATGGGCACGCAGCCCGCGCCCTCCGCCATCTGGAAGCGGATCTCGTCGAACGTTGCCGACAAGACCTGCTCCACCGTGGCCCGGCAGATGCCGCTGCGCTTCACCACTGCGGCTACGAGTATGCCTTTATATTTTCCTGGACTCATTGGCTAAGTGAAAAGTGAAAAGTGAAAAGTGAAAAATTCGCTACCGCCGTCCGACTTATTCTTTGGGTCGTCGCTCTCGCTCCTCGAAATTATATTTAGAATTATATTTAAAATTACGTTTAGAATTATTTTCTGCCCAAGAATTTTAATAATAATTTTAATAATAATTTCAAGCGAAGCGCCCACTACTACTCGTTCGGGTCGGTGCTGCCGCCGCCTTCAGTGCCGCCGCCCTGGTCGTCAGGGTTGGTGGGGTCGGTGGGGTCAGGTTCCACGGTGGGGTCGTCGTCGGTGGGGTCGTCGTCAACGGAGCCGCCGGCCTTCTTCACCAGACGGGCGCTCTCGCGGTCGAGCTCCAGTTTGCCGTCCTTCGACAGCTCGCTCTTGGTGAAGTCGCCCGTGGCCTGGGCAATCATCTTGATGGCCTGGATGTTGTCGTGCTCGCCGCCGATGTGCAGGCTGACGTCCTTGGGCGATGCCCAGCCACCCTTGTTGACCACGGTGGCCTTGAAGATGGCGAGGTCGTCGATCTTTACCGGCTGTCCCATGAGCACCTGGCTGCGGATGATGGTGACGGCATCCTTCAGTATGCCGTAGATGGTGCCGGTGGACTGTCCGATGTTGTGCTCGTGGATGAGCGCTGCCAGCTCCTCGATGCCGATGGGCTTAGAGTTGTTCACACGGGCATAGTAGTTGCCTACCACACCCACCTTGTCGTTCTCGTTCTGAGAGATATAAATCTGCAAAGCCATAATTCTGCGTGCTAAGATTTTTATTCTGCGCCTTGTTTTCCGCAATATAGCCTTTGGAATTTTGAAAAGCAAGGGCGGACGAACCGAGAGCAGAGACGCAAGCTCGCTTGTGGTCTATGCCGAGGTGAGGACAGTCCTCGGCGAAGCCAAGGGCAAAGTACGTTGGAACGCAAGCGTTAATTTTCCGTAAAGGTGTGGGACAATTTTGAGGGTTTTGCCCACGGGCTGAGGGTCAGGGGGTTATGGGGCCGCTTCGCTCAAAATTTGATTTAAAATTTATATTTATAATTTGATTTAGAATTTTCTATTGGGGTCGCTTCGCTCAAAATTATTATTAAAATTCTTTCAGTCGCTGTCGCTTGATGAAAGCGCTAAAGCGAGTCTTATTAAAATTCTCTTTGGCTTCACTGACACCCTGAAAAATAATTTTAAATGTAATTCTAAAAATAATTTCAAGGAGCGGAGCGACGCCCAAGAGAATCATCACACCGTGAGGCGGAAGTCATCGGCGCGGAGGATGCAGCAGTCACGAAGTTTGCGCGTCTGGCCGCTTGCAGTGAATTGGACGAGGCGGGTGCCGGCGGCCACATCTACGGAGAGAGTGACACACTCCTCGCCACGGATCACGTCACCATTGCTTGCGGCTATGTACCATACTTTCCAGGGTATGCGTTCCTGTACCTGCTCCACCTTGTAGCCACCCTTGCCATCGGGCAGGCGGCGAGCCACGAGCCGCGTGCGCTCCGCTACGCGACGGAGCTCAGAGAGCGCCAATGTTTTAAGTTGTTGTGCCATATTTCTTTGTTGTTAAATTGTATTAAATGTGTGCGACAAATTTTCGGCTTTTGCCCACTGCTTGATTATCGGATAGTTATAATGGGTCGCTTCGCTCGAAATTAGTTAAAAATTAAGTTTAAAATTTTTCTGGGTCGCTTCGCTTGAAATTCTTATTAAAATTATTATTAAAATTCTGGGGCAGAAAATAATTCTAAACGTAATTTTAAATGTAATTCTAAAAATAATTTCAAGGAGCGGAGCGACGACCAAGAGAACTCACTCCGGAACCTTGAACACATAGCGCAGCCAGGCATAGAGGCGGCGGTGCTGGAGGTAGTCCTCGTCGCGCTCGTGGGCGTAGGCCTCCTGCTCGAAGCTGATGGTGCGGTAGGCACGGTCGCGGTCGCGCATGATGGCGAGGCGGACGAGGTACTCCAGGCCATACCAGAGGTAGAACAGCAGGAGCAGCATCTCCAGCTGCTGCCGCCCGTGGATGCGCTCGTGGCGGTCGGTGTCGTTGCTGTACCATGCGCTGCGGCGCACGAAGATGAAGGGCCAGATGGTCATGGCCTTGTAGCCCGGGAAGGGAATGAGGTTGTTTCGGATGATGATCATATTTTTGTGGTCGGCCTGTCGGCCTCGAAATTTGGTTTAAAATTTATATTTAGAATTTTATTTATAATTTTGTCAGAGGGTCGTTTCGCTCGAAATTAACTGAAAATTATACTGAAAATTATTTTAAATCAAATTATAAATCGAATTTTAAGCGTAGCGCCCAAAGAAATTTTCAGTCCAATTTTCAGATAATTTTGAGGAGCCTGCGACGACCAAGAGATTATACCAGCTTGCGCAGCAGCGCGAGCCACCACGCCTTCTTGCGTATGAGCCACCAGGCGGCGAGGACGGCGAGGGCCACGAGCACAAGGCGGCCCAGCCAAAGCTGCATCTGCTGCAGCCAGGAGAGCGGCTGCGCTACGGGCACCTCTATTGTCTTGCTCTGTTGCCGGAGCAGCGAGTCCATGCGGCTTATCTGAAGGTTCTGCTGCTGCACCGTGGAGTCCATCACTTCCAGACGGTGGGAGAGGACGGTGAGCAGCTGGCGGTCGGAGGTGCTGGTAGTCTCGCGGATGTTGTTGATGACGATGCGTTCGCGGATGGTGTCGCCGGCGGCATTGACCATGACGCTCCGCGATGTGTCGCTCTTCTCGCGGATGCTCTGGAACTGGCGCAGTATCTCCTGGCGGAAGGCGGAGTCCTGTTGCGTGACCGTCCTGACAGAGAACAGCGAGTCCATGCGCTGCAGCATCTCGCGTGAAAGGCGATGGTCCAGCGTGTCGGTACCGATGCGCTGGGTGGTGCAGGAGGTGAGGAGCGACACGATGGCCATGAGCAGGAGGACGGCCAGGAACATGACGATGCCGTGGATGAGCATCTTCAGCGTGAGGCGCTGGTACTGCTCCAGCTCTTCCTTCGTGGCGTTGTCGGGCAGGGGATTATAGAACACCTGCGTCGGGTCGGTGGGGTCGAAAAAGTATTTCATCATATCGCTGAATGTTTTTCTGCAAAATATCTGTTGGAAGCACGTTGAGCAAGGGCAATGATTATATGGGTCGGCCTGTCGGCCTCGAAATTTTATTTAGAATGGGTCGCTTCGCTCAAAATTATTATTAAAATTCTTGGGGCCTCGCTAACTATGAAAATAATTTTAAATATAATTCTAAAAATAATTTCAAGGAGCGGAGCGACGACCAAGAGAGTCATCACACCGTGAGCCGGAAGTCATCGACTTTCGTCGAGAAATTTTCAGACTACAGCCTGTCGGCTGGAAATTTTTCAAATTGGTCTCAAATTATTATAATCTCCTTTTTGAGAAATTTGAATTAAATTTGATGAATTTCTTCGACGAGCGAAGCGAGGATGAACCTCGATTACCCGGCGCAAGCCGGCAGTCTCTAATTTCTGGCTCGCAGAGCCATCCATAAAAAGTAGCCGCCGTCCAGAGTGCTACAACGGGGCGACGGCCAGCGGATGGACCTACACGAAAACCATCCAGAGTTTTTACCTAAAAACAAACTACTAACCTTAAAAACTAATCTACTAAAACAATTAAATCCGATGCACTGCCTCGCGGCGTTCAAAGGAATTGTAGTACAAGAAGCGCCTCGCGGCGGTGGTGTATCAAAATTCATCCTATGTGGCTCAAAGATAAGCGGCGCAGACGCGGGCGGGTGGTGGTTGGAGGGATGCCCGCGTTTTAGGTAGGCGGGAGAACTGCGCCGCTATGTTGCGGAAGATGGGTTCGCACCATCGACCTCCGGGTTATGAGCCCGGCGAGCTACTACTGCTCCATTCCGCGATATATGATTACGGGTGCAAAATTACTCATTTTCTTCGAGACTACCAGCATTGCGCTCGTTTGAATTGACGGCGGCATCGTTTGGAGTTGATGGACGATTGGCGCGAAACCACGATGTACAGGGCGTTTCGCTGCGGAAAGTTTTTTCGGCTGTGAGTTAGTGGCTTTCCACTTCGACCGTTTGAAACAGGCTTTTCAATGTCCGCGTAAATGGCTGGTTTTTAATATGTTACACGAAGATTTTGCGGTAAATTTGCGGTAATTATGCGTTATCTTTAGAATTATTACTCTTTTTTCTACTAAATTTTAATTAAAATTTTTGACAATATAATATAGTATATTACATAACTATCTAACAATCAACTTCTTTTCTTATTTAAGCACCCTATTATTATTTTATTTGGGGTGCGGGGAATTTGCCGTGTGCGACAGGGTTGGAATATGTTTTATATTTTAAGAGGGGAATTTCGGGTGGGTTATAGCCCATTTGTCTCCCTCAGAGCGCAGGCCATTTACAAGTGTTTAGTTTTTAGACGGTTAGTATTGGACAAACTCTATGCCATACAATTCGCAAATTCACAGAAGTTCTCACAACGCTTTGTAACTGGCTGATTATCAACGGTGTTTTGTTGTAAGTTGATTTGGGTAGTCAATTCACAAGTCAGCGCGGCAATTCAAACGGACGCAGCACAAGACTTTACCACGCTCCGAGTTTGCTCGCCTGAGTACCTATTAAAAAAGTTATAAACGAAGAATTTCCACGAATAAGCCACGAATTTCTCATAGATAATGTGTACCTTTGCAAAGATTTTACTTTTTACCTGAATGGCACGGAATGGAAGAATGCCGGCGATTGTCTGGCTGCGGGTAACGGAGTTTCTAAGTGGTTGGTTGGTTTATGAATACGGTAGCAAGGTGATGGTGAACGGTCGTCGCGTAGTGTGTCTGCAGCACATGGACGGCATGCGCGACGTGCTGCGCATGGAGACCGTCGCCGACCTGGAGCTGTCGCCCGACGCGCCCGTGGGGCTGTCGCTGTCGGCATCACGATACGGTATGCTCCAGGCGGCGATGACGCTGAGTCCGGAGGCTACGGAGCGGGTGTATCACCTGTCGTTAGAGGAGCTGCTGAGTTTTGTTCCGATAGAGGTGCCGCGTGTGAGACTGACGCAGGAGGGGCTGCTGCGCGAATGGGGCGGCGACGCGATGCTGGGCGACGCACAGGCCAAGGCGCTGCTACGGCTGCTGAGAGAGGCGTTCTGGGAGGACGTGGAGCGTTTTGCCAGGCGCTATGCCCGTGAGCATGAGGGCGAGAAATATGCGCAGGAAGATATGATCGTGGCGTTCTGCAGGATGACGAAGACCAGCGAGCTGCATATCGAGGCGATCAGGAGGGAGTGGCAGCGGCGCTGCAAGAGGGCTGAAGGCTGATGGAAGATGTAGCCGCCACAAAAAGGGAACTTTTACGGACGCATATTATCTCCCTCGAACAGGGCGCAGTGGGTGATGGCACGGAGACGACTGAGCACGTCGTCGCCAAAGGCTTCCTGAATGGACGACTGGTAGAGGACAGGGCGGGCGGCTACAGTGTAGAGAGAAGTGGTGATGACGAGCAGTATGCCACGCTGCTCGGCGGCATCGCAGAGTTCAAAGAACGGACGACGCGTGGTGGCGTAGTTCTTTGCTACAGCGTGCTCGGGGGCCAGGCCGTCGATGACCACACAGCGCTTGCGCAGCAGCTGGTCGATGCGCCACTCACGGGCCTTGTTGTCGTAGAGCATCATCTCCTGTGCGGTGACGACGGCGGTGTCCTGGATGCCGATGAGGTTAGGCAGGACATGAGCACAGACGAGCGACTTGCCCGTGCCGGGGGTGCCGAGGCAGAGCAGTCCGCGCCGGTGGTTATCGCGCAGCCAGCCGGCCACCATGTCGTAGCCAGGCAGCCATTGGGGGGCGCGACCGTTGAGCCGCTTCAGTTCCTCGCGCAGTCCGTCCTCCAGATCCACACGGGCGTTTGGATGCTGGATGTGGGGTATGCCGTTGCCGAGGTTCAGTCCGTGCTCCTGCATGTAGGTGGCCATGTCGGTGTAGGGCGGCTCTGTCATCTGACGGTATAATAACTTTATCCCCTCGCCAAAGGTGGCATTGAGCGCCCATGTGAGTATCTTCACGGCATACTGCTCCAGGTATTCATAAACATACTTGCTGGGCACCCGGACGAGGAGTGTCTTCTGCTCGGGGTCGAAGCGCTCGAACTGGAGGCAGTCGAACCATGTGTTATATACACGCTCATTGTTGAGCTGCTTGCGTATCATCGCCAGTGCGGCGGCGAACTGTTGCTGGGGATTGTTTACTACCATAAGGCGGGGCTATCTTCTGAAGGTGAGGGGGATGGGGACTGCGGTGATACCGCAGTAGGCGGGACGGCGGCGGGGACTTCCTCGGCGGGGGTGAACGACTGCTGCTGGATGAAGTCACGGAGCGAGGCGAGGGCGTGGGCGTGGCGGTCATCTATTTTAGGATGGCGGCCTGCACGTTCCTCGGCGTAGTATGTCCGCAGGGCCTTGGCCTTCTCGGCGAGCAGGGCGTACTGACGGGCGGGTATCTGCTTCAGTGCCTCCTTCATCAGGCGGTTGGCTTCGGCAATGGTCAGCGAGAGCGAGATGAGGAGCTTACGCAGCTCGCCGGCCTCCTGACTTTCGAGCTGTCGGCGGTCGATGTTGCGCCCCAGGTCGGTGAGGTGGATGTGGAAGATGACGGCCTCCGGTGTGCCGCGCTTCTTGCCTGCGGGGTAGCGGAACTCATAGTCGAAGATGCAGTCAACGCGGTCGGCGGCATCGGCTATCTCGCGGCGGGCAGACTCCAGCACGCGCTTCTTGAAGTCGCTGATGTCGTGGTACTTATCGACGGTGACCGTGCGCGTGTCGCGGTCGTATGAGGTGAGCAGTATTCTGCGCAGTTTCTCGTACTCGATGGTCCATGTGCCCAGACTCTTGTTGGCATTGATGAGCAGGTAGATGCGCCCGGTGTAGGAGCCGGAGAAGAGGAAGATGGCATCCTTCAGATACTGATGGTAGGGGATGATGTGGAAGAGGTCGCTGGCCACCTCTGGCAGCATCTTCAGCTTGATGCTGTCGCGGCGTACCTTATTGTCGGCGTCCCTGCTGTCCTCGGGGATAATCACCTTGTCGAACACGACGGAGTGCTCCTTTGCCGGGCGACCGTTCTTGTCGATGATTTCTTTTTCATAGACGATGGAGAGCATAGCCTTTGCCGCCTTGTCAACGTCGCTGTAGTGGGCATGGTCTACGCCCAGTTCGGAGTACTTCACCTCAAAGGTGAGGAACTTGGTGACGCCGCCCGGCATGGGCTGGAAGTCGTCGTCAGAAAAGAGGCTTCCACAGTATCCGTCAGCCGTGCGATGCTTCAGGGCCTTGGCGATGCGTTCCTGCAGCCGCTCCATGATCATTGTCTGTATGCGGGTCTGCGTCATGGTCATCTCGCCGTTGAGGTAGGTGAAGGTGATGGGCTGGGTGATGAGC
>Ga0326512_10003577_pt1 | contig 11361 bp, 8 predicted proteins | sample 1_2617_0518_D_FD_203652 | JGI IMG/M metagenome (GOLD analysis project Ga0326512, IMG submission 203652) | Bovine rumen microbial communities from UC Davis, California, United States - 1_2617_0518 | ecosystem: Host-associated > Mammals > Digestive system > Stomach > Rumen | place: USA: California... | reverse complement strand
CGTGTCCCCCCGTGGCGCCTCCTCCCGTGAAAGACCGTGTCCACCCCGTGGCTCAGGAGCCGTGTTCTACCGTGTGGTGCCGCGCAGGATGAGCCGTGTGCGCACGATGCGCTTCTCGGTCCGCTCGATGGGTATGCGTCCCTCGACATGGGCGATGAGCACCTCGGCGGCCTCTTCGCCCACCTTCTGCCCATGCTGCTCTACGGTGGTGAGCATGGGGTCGCTGCATACGGCATGCACGTCGTTGCTGAAGCCGCAGATGCTGATGTCTTCGGGCACCCGCAGGCCCATGTGGCGGGCACTGTACATGATGCCCAGGGCCGTGTCGTCGTTCACGGCAAAGAACGCATCGGGGTAGTAGTCGCCGTCGAACAGCTCGGGCGTGACCATCTCGGCATCGCGCCGGTTGTCGCAGATGCGTGTCAGCTCGGGACGGTAGGGTAGGCCGTGCTTGAGCAGGGCGTCCTTATATCCGTTGAAGCGGTTCTTGGCAATCTCGAGGTTCAGCTGCGAGCCGAAGAAGGCTATGCGGCGGCAGCCCGTGTCGATGAGGTGGCTCACGGCGTTGTAGGCACCCATATAGTCGTCGACCACCACGCGGCTGGCATTCACGCCCGTGCAGATACGGTCGTAGAACACCAGCGGCACGCCTGCGTCGATGAGCCGCTGGAAGTGGTCGTACTGCTTGGTGTCCTTGGCCTGCGAGACGATGATGCCGCATACCTTGTTCTCGTAGAACGCCTGGCACAGCTGCACCTCGCGCTCGTAGTGCTCGCCGCTCTGCGCCACCATGATGCGGTAGTCGTGGGCCGACGCCATCTCTTCGATGCCACGCAGCACCGACGAGAAGTAGTGGTGCACAAACTCGGGAATGATGACCCCTATCACCCGCATGGGCTGCACCCGCGAGTGGCGCAGCGACTCGGCCAGCACGTTGGGCGTGAAGTTGTGGTCGCGTGCATACTGCTGAATCATCTGGCGACGCTCTTCGCTGATGCGCGGCGAGTCTTTCAGCGCACGCGACACCGTGGCCACCGACACACCCAGTTCGCGGGCAATGTCCTTCATTGTCAAGATGCGGTTTTCTTTCATCTGGGCTGTATAATTTTTATTGGCAATTGCAAAAGTAAGGATTTCTTCCCAACATTGTTCCTGTACCTTATTTAATATTACTTGCAAGCTGATGCAAACGTTTGCATTTTGTATTATAACGTTTTTGTACAAAAAAAAGTACAACATGTGTGAAAGAAAATTATCTTTGCAACCGATATTCACCAAAAATGCGCTTTTTATGAGCCAAAGGCTGAAAAGGCTGCACTGCCGGTGATAAAGACAAGAATGAAAGACAGTCGAAAGAAAACAATACTAACTAAAAAAGTAACTCTAATTTAAAATGTAATGATGAAGCAGGTAAACTTTAAGATTCCGTTCAGGCTGCTTGCCCTCATTCTGGGCTTGTTCCTGACAATGGGTGCCTTTGCGCAGATTGCGGTGAAAGGCCATGTGAAGGATTCGAGCGGAGAGCCCGTCATCGGTGCCACCGTGCGCGTGGTGGGCCAGCAAGGTGGCGTGGTGAGCGACTTCGACGGCAACTTCACCCTGAAGGCCCAGCAGGGCGCTACCCTCGAAGTGAGCTATGTGGGCTATCAGACAGCACGTGTGGCAGCCGCTGCCAGCGTGACGGTCACGCTGCAAGACGATGCCCAGGTGCTCGACAATGTGGTGGTCATCGGTTATGGCGTGGCCAAAAAGAACGACCTGACGGGTTCGGTCACCGCCATCAAGCCTGACGAGAAGAACCACGGACTGATTACCAGTGCCCAGGAGGCCCTGCAGGGCAAGGTGGCCGGTGTGAACATTACCAACGACGGCGGCACGCCGGGTGGCGGAGCCACCATCCGCATTCGCGGCGGCTCGTCGCTCAATGCTTCGAGCGACCCTCTGATCGTCATCGACGGGCTGGCCATGGACGTCTACGGCCGATCCGGCTCGGCCAACCCCTTGGCATCGGTGAACCCCAACGACATCGAGTCGTTCACCGTGCTGAAGGATGCATCGGCCACTGCCATCTATGGCAGCCGCGCCTCCAATGGCGTGATCATCATCACCACGAAGAAAGGACGTAAGGGCAGCGCTCCGCGCGTGGCCTACAACGGCAACGTGTCGGTGAGCCAAGTGAAGAAGACCCTCGACGTGCTCAGCTCGGGAGAATACCAGAACTTTGTGAAGAACCTGGTGATGACCTCGCAGGGCATGACCGAGGCAGAGTATCTGGCCAGCAGCCAGTACAACAGCCTGGGCTACTTCGATGCCGATGGCAACCACCTCTTTGCCAACACCGACTGGCAGGACGAGATCTACCGCACCGCAGTGAGCACCGACCACAACGTTTCGGTGACCGGCGGACTGAAGAACATGCCCTATCGCGTAAGCATCGGCATGACCGACCAGAACGGCGTGCTCAAGAAAAGCAGCTACCAGCGCTACACGGCCAGTTTCAACGTCTCGCCCTCGCTGCTCGACGACCACCTGACGCTGAACATCAACGGCAAATACATGTATTCGCACAGCGACTACTCTAACACGGGCGCCATTGGCCAGGCCATCGCGATGGACCCCACCAAGCCCGTCTATCTGAACACTCCATATTATAACAAGAACTGGAACGGCTATTTCCAGTGGGCAAAGACCGTTGACCGTAACGACCCCTCCTGGACCGAAGGCCCCAACACGCTGGCTACTGCCAACCCGCTTTCTTCTATCTATGAGAAAGTGGACAAGGGCCGCCAGCACTCCTACATCGGCAACATCGAGATAGACTACAAGATTCATGGCTTCGAAAATCTGCACCTGCACGCCAACGCCGGAGCCGACTTCGAGTTCGGACGCAACGAGCAGAGCAACTCGCCATACTTCTTCGACGACGACATCTACTACCACGGCACCAACCGCTGGAACTCCATGCGCACCTCGAACGTGTCGCTGAATGCATACGCACAGTATCTGAAGGACTTCACCGAAGATCACCACTTCGACATCATGGCCGGATACGAATATCAGCGGCTGCACAAGAACACCGACTACTGGTACCTGATGACGAACCAGCCCACCAACACCGTGGACAAGGGCGTCTACAAGTCGTCGGACAATGAGCTGACACGCTACAAGACGGAGAACTACCTCGTGAGCTTCTTCGGACGACTGAACTACTCGCTGCTCAGCCGCTATCTGCTCACCTTCACCCTGCGCTACGACGGCTCGTCGCGCTTCTCGAAAGACAACCGCTGGGGTGTGTTCCCCGCCGCCGCTCTGGCCTGGAAAATCAACGAAGAGCCGTTCTTCCGCAACGTGAACTGGATGTCGGACTTCAAGCTGCGCCTCGGCTGGGGTAAGACCGGACAGCAGGAAGGCATTGCCGACTATGGCTACTTGGTCACCTATCAGCCCAACACCACCGGCGCCTTCTATCCCATCCTGGGCGATGGCACCACCTACCGCCCCGATGCCTACAACAGCGACCTGACCTGGGAGAAGACCACTACCTGGAACGGTGGAATAGACTTCGGCATCCTGAACCAGCGCTTCACCGCAAGCATCGACGTGTACTACCGCAAGACTACCGACCTGATCAACAAGATTACGCTGCCTGTGGGCACACAGTTCACCAACAAGCTCAACTCGAACATCGGTGAACTGCACAACTTCGGTATCGAGGGTACCATTGCAGGCAACATCATCGAGACCAAGGACTGGACCTGGAACCTGGCCTACAACGTGACCTGGAACCGCAACAAGATCGACCAGCTGACCAATGCCGAGAGCGAGGACTACCGCATTCCTTACGGCGGACTGCCCGTGGGCGACACCTCGACCGACGGCGTGAAGGCCTACCACGTGGGGCAGCCCGTTTCGGCCTTCTTCGTCTATCAGCAGGTGTATGATGCCAACGGCAACCCCATCCGTGGCGCATACGTAGACCGCGACAAGAACGGCATCATCAACGAAGCCGACCGCTACTACTACAAGAAGTCGGATCCCGACGTCATCATGGGACTGGCTACGAAGCTCACTTACAAGAGCTGGGACCTGGGCGTCACCTTGCGTGCCAACCTGAACAACTACGTCTACAATGCCGTCGAGGCGGGCAATGCCAACCTCTCTTACTCTTCTGCGTACAGCGGCTATGCCTGGCACAATGTGGTGGACATGGACATGCAGAAAGCCTGGACCGCCAACGGTGCCAAGGACGTGCTGAGCGACTACTTCGTGCAGAACGCATCGTTCCTCAAGTGCGACAACATCACGCTGGGCTTCAGCTTCAGCGACCTCTTCAGCAGCAATAGCTTCAAGGGGCTCAACGGGCGCATCTATGCCACCGCACAGAACGTATTCACCATTACCAAGTACAAGGGACTCGACCCGGAAATCAACGGAGGCTACGACGGAAACATCTACCCCCGACCCTTCACCGGCATACTGGGCCTGAATCTCGAATTCTAAAACAAAAGGAGGCATAACAATATGAAAAACAGCAAGAAAATTATATTCGGGGCTGCCGCTGCCATGCTGCTGACGATGGCCACTACTACTTCCTGTGTCAAAGACCTCGATGTGGAGAACATCAACCCCAAGCAGACCACGGTGCTCAATCAGGATGCCCTCCTGAACAAAATCTATTCGAGTTTCGTGCTCACGGGGCAGACTGGCCCCAACGGCAATGGCGACATCGCCGATGCCGACGAGGGACGCTCGGAGTTCTACCGCATGGTGTGGAACCTGAACGAGTTGACCACCGACGAGGCACACTGGATATGGTACAAGAACGACACGGGCTATGAAGACCTGGTGGAAAATGCATACGGTGCCGACAACGCCGTGTCGTCGGGACTCTACTACCGCATCTATTTCACCATCACGCTCTGCAATTACTATCTGGAGCAGGTGCAAGACGATGGCACGGCCGAGACCAAGGCCCGACGGGCCGAGGTGCGCTTCATCAGGGCCTACAACTACTATACCGTGATGGACCTCTATGGCAATGCCGCCTTCACCGAGACCGTGAGCACCGAGCCGGGACAGTACTACACCCGCCAGCAGTTCTTCAGCTATGTGGAGAGCGAGCTGAAAGCTATTGAGGCAGACCTGAAGACACCCGACCAGCTCACCTACGGGCGCATCAGCAAGGTGGCCGACTGGTTGATGCTATCGCGCCTCTACCTGAATGCACGTGTCTATCTCGGCCTGGCCGACGATGCTGCCGCTGCCGACTATTACAAGTTGGCAAAAGACTATGCCAACAAGGTGCTCACAGAGCAAAGCTATTTCGCCCTCTGCAAGACGGGTGCCACCAATCCTGCAACGGGAGAGACTTATTCGCCCTACCAGATGCTCTTCCTGGCCGACAACGACAAGAACGGGGCACAGAAGGAAATCATCATTCCCGTGATTCACGATGGTATCAAAACCACCAGCTATGGCGGCATGCACAGCCTGGTGCTCGCCTCCTACTCGGCCGGCATGAGCGAAGACATACCCTCGGGCACCAGCAACAGCTGGGGAAAGTGCAACCGCGTGATGGGAAAGCTGAGCGACATCTTCTTCGGCAACAACGATGTATCGGGGCTGAAGTCGGTGGCTGCCGTCACCTCCATAGCTCAAGACGACCGCGCACTCATCTATCCCGGAAGCTACTCGCGCTACATTTACAATGAAGACGATGCCGATGCCGGCTATGCCTGCGTGAAATTCCGCAACGTGCGCTCCGATGGCAAGCCCACGTCGACCACCAATGCCTTCGTGGATACCGACCTGCCCCTGATGCGCATGGCTGAGGCCTACCTGAACTATGCCGAGGCCGACGCAAGGCTCAACAACGGAAAGACCACCGCCGACGGAGCTGCCAAGCTCAACGAGCTGATGGACCGCGCTTCCGTGCCCACCTCTCAGCAGAGCAGCAGCTACAGCCTCAATGTGATCAGAGACCAGTGGGCCAAGGAGTTCTGGTTTGAAGGACGCCGCCGAATGGACCTCGTGCGCTTCAACAGCTATGGCGGACAGTCGAACTACAAGTGGGAATGGATGGGCAATGTAGAGAAAGGACAGAAGTTCTCGGCATCGCGCAACATCTTCGGCATACCTTACGCCGACATCACCAACAATTCCAACCTCAAGCAGAATACAGATTATTAATCAAGAACTACGATTATGAAATATAAGAAGATAATTTCGCTTTTGGCTTCGGCACTGGCCTTCTTCGGCATGACGTCGTGTACCGACGACAACGACAGCAATCCCGTGCTCGACGAATCGGCCAAGCCAACAACATTCGTGCTGAACACACCCACTATGGCAGAACAGTACATTGAGCTTTCGGCCGACAACACCGTCACGCTCACGTGGTCGCAACCCAACTATGGCTTCGCCGCCCTGGCCACCTATGCGGTACAGGTAGGCGTGGTGCAGGCCGATGGCAGCACCACCTGGTGCGACGACCTGCTCGAAACGACCTATACCACTTGTCGGGCTGATGTCAACGGCGAGGAAATCGCCATGGCCATCAACAATGCCGACGGATTCAAGAGTGAGGAAGACTATAAGGACATGGGCGTGCGACAGATTGCCATGCGCGTGAAGGCTGCCATACTCGACGGAGAGAATGTGGCCATACCGGTGACGGAAATCACTTCCAACGCCGTGGTCTTCAAGATGATGAAAGCCTATAAGGCCATCAAGGCACCCAAGAAGATGTATATCATTGGCCAGTGCAGTGGATGGAGCGAACCCGCCGAAGCCAACCGCGAGGGTCTCGCCACTTGGACAATCATCGAGACGGGAGTGGGCACCGGTATCTACCAGGGCTCCTTCGACATTCCTGCCGGCACCTTCCAGTTCCGCTTCTATTCGGCTCTCACCGGTTGGGATGGAGGCGCATCGGTAGGCTCGCAGGAGGCCGATGCCAATGTAGACATCGCCATGAGCGACAATGTCTACGAGGGCGACATCACCGTGCCTGGCAAGGGTAACTGGCAGATTGCCGACTGGGCCGGCGGCACCGTGGAAATCACCATCGACCTGAACAAGAACAAGGTGAAGTTTGAAAAGAAATAACGACAAATCATTTAAACCCTAACAGATATGAAAAGACTAAGCATATATTTGGCTGCCTTACTCGCACTGGGGCTCACGTCGTGCAGCAATGAGGATTTCTTCATGCCCGGCACGCAGGAGAATGCACAGGAGAGCGTCCTTCAGGTAGGCGATGTAACGGTGTCACCGCTGATGACCCAGACCATAGACGTCAACGACCTGCTCGACGTAAATGGCGAAGACTCCCTCTACATCAAGCTGGGTGTGGTCTCGGTGAAGGAGGGCGCTCTGGTCGAGGGGGTAGGCTTGCGAAGCAAAGTGCAGGTTTCGACCAGCGAAGACTTCAGCAACCCCATGACTTTCGACGGTGAGAGCATGGATGGCAACGACACCATACGCCTCTCGCCCAAAGCCCTGCAGGAGGCTTATTATAGCAACGTGACCCACAGCCCGAAGGCCAAGACACTCTATGTGCGCTCGATGGTGCAGACGGTGACCAACGGCACGTCGGTGGCTTATGTGGGCAATCCTGCCTACTACACCACTGGCTCGGTGAGCTTTACGCCGCTCGACATGCACATCGTCATAGAGCCTGCCTACTACTATCTGGGCAGCCTGGGAAGCGACCAGACCTACAAGCTGACCAATAGCGGGGCCGACCCCTACGACGATCCCGTGTTCAGCGTCACCATTCCCGCTCTTGGCGAAGGCTGGCACTGGTTCAAGATTGCCCCGGAGTCGGCCTATGATGCCGATGGCAACATGGACTGGAGCAAGGAGGAGTCGTGCATCTGTCCCCTCACGGGCGATGCCACCGAACTGTCGGGCAAGTGCACCAACGGCAAACTCTCGTGGCACCTGCTGGAAGACGATGGCGCCAAGTTCTATACCATCACCGTGAATGTCATGGATATGACCTATGAAATTACGCCGGTATTCTTCAGCGACTTCATTTATCTGGCTTGCGACTACAACGGTTGGTCTACTTCGGCCTCGCCGCTGGCTCACCTGGGTGGTGGCGACTATGAGGGATTCTACTACATTCAGCAGGCTGACGAGTCGAGTACTTGGGGCTTCAAGTTCGTCATCGACGGTGCCTGGAGCGGCGGCAGCCACGACGTGGCACTCGCTGGCAGCTACGAACTGGGTGGTGGCGGCAACCTGAACTGCCCCACGGGCTTCTATCAGGTGAAGGTCAATCAGGTCAATGCCACCTATACCCTTACTCCCGTTGAGACCATTTCGCTCATTGGTTCTGCCGTGAACGGCGATACTTCGTGGGGCACCGATGCCGATATGACGTTCAGTGCCACCGAAGGGTGCTGGGTCTATCAGGGTCCGCTTACTGCCGGCGAGTTCAAGTTCCGCATGAACCACGACTGGAGCATCAGCTGGGGTGGCACGGCCGACGACGAACTCACCAACCAGAATGGTGCCAACCTGCAGCTTGGCGAGGCTGGCGACTACCGGGTGAAGTTCTGGCCTAACTGCAACGGCGAGGGTACCTATACCATCGCTCCTGCAAACTAAGAGAAGAGAGAGAATCTTTAATGAGAAAAAATCGTTATTCCTATGAAGAAATTATCAATCGTCGCAGCAGCTGTGGCACTCCTTTTAGGGGTGTCCACGGCAGCTTATGCACAAGACAATAAAGAGGAGTTCTATCCCAACTGGTTTGTTGGATTGCAGGCTGGCGGACAGACCACGTTCACCAACTATAATTCGCTGAAACTCCTCACGCCGCAGTTTGCCGTTCAGGCGGGCCGCTGGTTTGCACCCGAGTTTGGAACACGCCTGCACGTGATGGGCTATCAGCAGAAGGGGGGCATCGCCGAGGGACAGTATAATGTGGCTAAACAGACGTACAAGTTCAATGCCATGACGGCCGACATCGACTTCCTGTTCAATATGTCGAACATCATCAGTCCGAAGAGGGCCTCGCAGGCCTGGAACTGGCTGCTTATCGCTGGCTTCGGTGCCAACTACTCGTGGGACTACGACGAGTTCAAAGGCATCGTTGGCTCTACACAGGATAACCATCCTTACTATCATGAGCAGGTGTGCGGCACCAAGCACAGCACCTTCAATGGACGCCTGGGAACGGCCGTGGAGCATAACTTCAACCGCCATCTGGCACTGAGTCTTGAGGTGGATGCCAACTTCAAAAACGACCTCTACAACCTGAAGACCAATGAGTGCGTAGACTGGCAGCTGGCCGCCTTCCTTGGTCTCACCTATAAGTTTGGCATGAAGAAGAAGGCTCCGAAGCCTGCTCCCGAACCTGTGCCGCAGCCCGTGGTGGAAGAGAAGAAACCCGAACCCAAGCCCGCGGTGGTAGAGAAGAAGCCTGAACCCAAGCCCGTCGTGGTAGAGAAGAAGGCTGAGCCTCTTAGCGAGACGCTCTATTACGAGATCCGTCTCACCGAACCCAACTCGGAGAGCCAGCTCAACAAAGTGGCCGAGTGGTGCAAGAAAAACCCCGGGAAGAGCCTCTTAATCAGTGGCTATGCCGACAAGGGAACGGGCAACCCTCGCATCAATGCCAAGTATGCAGCCCAGCGTGCCGACAAGGTGGCCAAGTGGCTGCAGAAGAAGGGCGTGCCCGCCTCGCAGATGAAAATTGAATCGTTCGGCGATACAAAGCAGCCCTTCAGCGACAACGACCGTAACCGTTGCGTTATCGTGGTGGGCAACTAAGCCTTATTGAAAATCTGGTTTACCGTAAACAAGACAGGAGGCAGACGCGACAATGTGCGGCTGCCTCTTGTCGTGCTTAACGGCTCCCCCTTGCCAACTATGTCCACCCATGAAAAGCTTTGCCAAAAAATGTGCGGCGATTTCTTGCACGATTCAGAAAAAAGCATTACCTTTGTGTCTGCTTTTTATAAACCATAATTAATAATAGTAAGAACAATGAACGAGAATGAACAGAAGCAGCAGGGTCTGCAGATAGAACTAACCCCCGACGTGGCCCAGGGCAATTATGCCAACTTTGCCATCATCACTCATAGCAGCAGCGATTTCGTGCTCGATTTCGCTCGTGTGCTTCCAGGTCTGCCCAAGGCGCAGGTGAAGAGCCGCGTTATTTTGGCTCCTGAGCATGCAAAGCGCCTGCTTGGTGCACTGCAAGAGAACATCATGCGCTACGAACAGGCTTTCGGCACCATCAAATTGCCTAACCAGCCGCAGCAAGGACGCACCATCGCCCCTTTCAACGTAGGGAATGGTGAAGCATAATCGTGAAAAACGAGCTTAAGAAATATTAAAAGCCTTATATTTTGTTAATTATTTCAAAGTGTAAGGCTTTTATTTTATTATATATTAGGTGGTTTCGGGGAAAGTTTGTACCTTTGCAGCCCGAAATAGCCCTTTAAGGGTGAAACGTAACTTGTTGAGTACAAACAAATAATATATAATAACAAAAAAGAGTTTTAATTATGCCTACAATTTCACAATTGGTTCGCAAAGGCAGAAAGGTGATCGTAGACAAGTCGAAGTCACCCGCGCTGGACAACTGTCCCCAGCGTCGCGGCGTGTGCGTTCGTGTGTATACGACGACCCCCAAGAAGCCTAATTCGGCTATGCGTAAGGTAGCCCGTGTTCGTCTGACTAACCAGAAGGAAGTCAACAGTTACATTCCCGGAGAGGGTCACAACCTGCAGGAGCACAGCATCGTGCTGGTGCGTGGCGGTCGTGTAAAGGACCTTCCCGGTGTGCGTTACCACATCGTTCGTGGTACCCTCGATACCGCTGGCGTGGCCAACCGCACACAGCGCCGTTCGAAGTATGGTGCTAAGCGACCCAAGGCCGCAAAGAAAAAGTAAAAAGAGCTTGTGAGTTTTTGAGTTTTTAAGTTCTTGGGTGCTCGGTGATGAGCAGGCTCGGAACTTGAGAAAAACTCAAACAACTCAGAAACTCAAAAACTTACAAAAACTCAGAAACTTTTAAGTTACAAAAAACGTTTTGCTGGAGAATCTTACGTAAAGGTTGAGTAAATGTCCGAGAGTGGACGTTGAAGAACAGACAAAGGACAACCCCAGGCAGACAAAATCATTCAAAACAAAACAATGAGAAAAGCAAAACCAAAGAAGCGCGTGATCCTTCCCGATCCCGTGTTCAACGACCAGAAGGTCTCGAAGTTCGTGAATCATCTCATGTACGACGGAAAGAAGTCGAAGTCGTATGAGATTTTCTACAACTCGCTTGAAATCGTGAAAGACAAGATGAAGGATGCCGAGAAGGCACCCCTGGAAATCTGGAAGCAGGCTCTCGACA
>Ga0326512_10003576_pt1 | contig 11362 bp, 7 predicted proteins | sample 1_2617_0518_D_FD_203652 | JGI IMG/M metagenome (GOLD analysis project Ga0326512, IMG submission 203652) | Bovine rumen microbial communities from UC Davis, California, United States - 1_2617_0518 | ecosystem: Host-associated > Mammals > Digestive system > Stomach > Rumen | place: USA: California... | reverse complement strand
TAGCAAAGCTCTTGCCCTCGAAGAATCCTCCAGTATATATCATACCCATCACACAACCTATCACCAGACACACCACAGGGAATATCAGGTCAGCCACCCTCCCCTTCTTTGCAGCCTCCTCATCCACCTCGGCTATTTGTCGTCTTCTGCCTGAGGTAAACAAGTCGCCGTTCATCGCATTTCTCTCGTGCACCGCCATCTGGCCGAAATCCACCTTCATCAGCGTTATCAGCACAATCATCAGCAGCGACAGCAGTGCATAGAAATTATAAGGAATAGACTGCACAAAGATGCTGATGCCATTCTCACCCTTCACAAATCCCGACACTGCAGCAGCCCATGACGATATAGGCGCAATGATACATATCGGAGCCGCCGTCGTGTCTATCAGGTATGCCAGCTTAGCACGGCTTATCTTGTGCCCGTCAGTCACAGGGCGCATCACCGAGCCCACCGTCAGGCAGTTGAAATAGTCGTCTATGAATATCAGGCATCCCAACAGCATCGTCGATAGCTGAGCCCCCTCACGCGTCTTGATGCGCTTGGCAGCCCACGCACCGAATGCCGCTGAGCCCCCCGTGCGGTTCATCAGTTGCACCATAGTGCCCAGAATCACCAAGAACACCAGTATGCCCACATTCCATTTGTCAGCCAGCACACTCATCACACCCTCAGGCAGCAACTGGTTCAGTCCGCCCACAGCGTCAAACTCAGCATTCAGCAAGGCACCCGTCAGCATACCCATCAGCAGCGAGCTGTACACCTCCTTCGTTATCAGTGCCAGCGAAATCGCTATTATGGCAGGCGACAGCGCCCATATAGTATTCTTCACAGGCATGTGTTCTATGCCCACGGCATAGCCTAACCATGCCCAAAACAGCACCACCACAGTCAGTGCTGCAAACGCCATCTTACGCTTCTTCTCCAATTTCTTAGGTTGTTTTTCCGTTTTCTCTGCATGCAAAAGTACAACAAAGAATTCTTACATCCAAACTTTTCATAAAATATTTTTCCTTTCCTCCAAATTTTAAGGGGAAATAAAAGGGTAAAGACAACTATTACAACTGTTAACAACCTATAGAGGTCAGTTTTGCAAACCAGCAGAACTGTAGGTAAATATAAAATGCCCCACTCCATTATGGAGCAGGGCGTTGGTTGTTTTTTGTATGGTTAAACTGTATTCTTTCTATATTTCGAATTATGAAAAAATAGAAATATTATATAGACGCTTTGCGACCTCTAAGAAGCGATCAAAAGTATGTCCCCATTGGTTATAAACAACTACTTTTGTACCATTCTTCAATGTAACTATTTCATCCTTTTCCAACATAAAACGTTTACGCAAATCTGGTTGTGATTTTATTTTCTCCATTATATCCTCATATTTCCTTACAACTCCGTGTAAAGAACTGTGACTAAGCGAAGATGGAAAACGATTTTCCAATTCGTCAAATGTCACAAAAGGGTGGTCACTTACATAGTTTTTTACGATTGCAAGCACAAACCTACGCTTATTTAATGGCTGTCCTCCATTTATAGAGTATTTAGAAAGGTCGCGTGAACTTGAACCTTCCATTTGTGAATCAACATTTTGTTTATTCTCAAAACCACATGTTATCCCCTCTTTTGGAGTATAGTTTATTACTACATTAAAACTGCTTCTGAGTGAAGAAACAAAAGGAGTCATTTCTGTCTTCAATGCTGGGATTACATTTTCTTCCATATATTGTTTCTCAAGAACAACTATCCCTTTCATCTGTTCTTCACTTACAGGCAAGTTTAATGCTTTTAGCATCTCAACTGCATCATACGCCTTTTTTAGTTTTTCTACTTCCATACACTATCAAAGCATTTGTTTTGCTATTTCAAGACCAAGATTCAAACGACGATTTATCAATTTAATTTGCTCCAACTTCGTTTCTGTAGAAGAATAAGTACAAACATATAAACCAGGTTCAACCTCTTTTTGTCCTACTCTATACCTTTCATTCTCATGTAATTCTCTTGACACGAGATTTAGACCCATAATGTTTATATTAAGTTTTTGCACATTTTCAGGACCTGCAAAACGAACAACATCTACTAATGTTTCCCACACATGAGGGCTACATGAAACATGATTATCAGGAAAGAGAACTCGTATAATATATTTCCGTTGCCTTTTCGTATGCAGTGTAGAACTGGCCGTTGTAGCTTTATTTTTTAATCTATCCACTAATGAAATGTCAAGCCCCCCTTCTCTCGTATATGAAACTTCAAGGCTAAAACTATTGTGTATCTTCTGCACATACTGTTGAAGTTCCTGTTCAAATAGCGGCAACACTTCTTCATTTAGATATTCCTTTTCAAGCCCAGCCACTAATGCTTTCTGCTCAGAACTGATGGGAATATCTATTGATTGCAATATATCAAAAGCCTCGTATGCCTTATCCAGTTTATTCATTTCTTCTTTATATTAAATGAGTAACCTTTATCTTCTGCCAACTCTTACCTATACCAAGAATCATGTTGTTTGAATCTCTTGTTATGAGTTCGCCTTTTTGAAGTCCTGTGATAGCTTGTTTAAGTTCCTGAAGAGCATTACCTGATACTCCAAAGAGGTCTTTCAGTACGCTGTCATTTTGCTGCTGTTGCTTCATCATGAGAGGATATTGGGCATTTTGATAAAAGTCAAAGTGTCTGCTCTTGAAACTTTCCATATTTTGAGTTGCAAGGATAATGCTCATTCCTTTATTTCTACCTACCGCAATAAGACTTTGCAGAGGTTTATTCTCAAAGCTCAGCATATAATGAGCCTCATCAATAATGGTGAAATGTCTTAACTCAACTCTCTCATCGTTAACTGCCTGCTTAGGCAATTTCTCATATATGTTGTTCAGTTTGGATATAACGAAGTACACAATAGCCTTTGCCATTACGCCCTCTTTCTCGAAACCACCAAGGTTTATGATATAACAATCGTTTAGCAGGTCTATCTTATCACTTTCAGCAAAGATATTATTCCTTACCAACTGACTGAGAACTGATATCACGCTATCAGTATCATCCTGCTTCTTCTCTGGCAGTAATGCAATGTATTCATCCAAAACCTTTTGGAAAGTTACTGGTCTAAAATTATTGCTCTTATATGCGTTTATTATTGCCTCGCTCAGTCGGTTGTCCATATTAGCACTAATTTTAGCTGGAGATATTGCACTCAGTGCTGAAGCCATTGTTGTCGCATAAAGGTTAACTTCATTTATTGGACGTCCAGTAAAATCTTTGAATGGAGTAAATGGAAGTGGTTTCTCCATTGGATTTAGAATAGCTGCACTATCTGTATCAAACTTCTGCAACCAGTCAGCATTAGCTGGGTCTGAGAACTCTCCCTTATAATCAAATAAAAGGAAATTTACAGGGTAATGAGTATCGGATGAAGCACTTCGTATTTGGTTAATGAGTACAGCCAAAAGATTTGACTTACCTGAGCCAGTCGTACCTGCCACCAATATCTGTGTATTCGATATACTACGGCTATTGATGTCAAGATATGCTTCCATACCGTTTTCATACTGACCAATATGCAGGTTAAGTTCAGGAATAGCTGATGAAGAGCGTCCTCCACGCAAAGGCATATAAGTTAACCATTCATCTATTGCGCCTTCTTTCAGCAATATATCTCTACCTCTTAAAATCTCTCGTCCCATCACCTTACTAACCAGGTTCGCTGATGTCCAGTCTGCCTCCACATTGCTATATCTAAGTTTGAGCAATGTTTCAAACATTGAGCCTATATCCGACTTTGTGAAGAATGTCGTAGCATAAGGAGTGCGTATCAGGGTGAGATTGTAATCCGCAAGGTCATCTATGGTTCTTGGTGACTTATCACTCAGCCCTGCAAGCAGACATATTCTCAGCACTACACTGAAATTCAGCGTAATCGGACGAATATCATCTGTATATTCATCAAGATTTAGACGTTGTTCCAATAAGTTTTTAACGTCCATTATACGATCGTGCATACCTTGTACGGTTATCACACCCTTCATCGTAAGTTGGTTAATATTACTCATAGTTACTAAACCTCCTCTGTTTTAAGTCCGAAATAGTCCTCTGTAATCGTTGAGCATTGGTTTTCCTTGTCACGATGCAGAGTATAGGTTTTGGCTACATAAGCCTGTATCTTGGCAAAATCTCGTTCTGTCGTAATCTCTGTATCTGTACTAAGCAGAATGGTCTGATGTGCCAAATCAGGGAAATACCTCTCAAGTATTACTTCTCTACTTTCCTTGTCCAATACCCCCATCACAGTATCAATCATTACTGGTGGCTCATAGTCACCCAAGTTATAGAGTACTTTCAGCAATACCTGCATAACAGTCTGCTTTGCTCCAGCGTTGAGTTGGCTCAAGTATATTTCATTACCATCCTTATGATAGATTTTGAATGAAATATCCTCTGAACCACTGGCAGACAATTCCACTCTACCTATTACACCTCTATATACAACAAGAATTTCATTCAGTTGGTCACGCATCATGCGCTCTACACTCGCTTTCTTTGACTGAAGTAATCTTGTTGAAACCTCTTTGAAGAATTCAGGCAACTTACACAACATGTCATATTGTGGGTCAGGCACCTGTGGAATGTCATAGTCGTATGTAGCTATCTTTTTTTCAAGGTCTTCAATTTCTTTTTTCTTACTATCAATATCTTCTTTCAGGCTTCTTATCTGAGCATCGTTCTTCTCATAGAGTTCTATTATTGTATAGTCATTACCATTAAGTGCACGTTGATATTCTTTGAGGTTTTCTCGTTGCTTAGGTAATTCCGAAATCTCCCTATTCAGCCTCACGCGTTGTTCATCCATCCCTATGAAGGGGTTTGATACTGCGGTCTTTACCAAATCCTTCAATCGTTGAATATCTTTTGCATCGAGGAACGAGTACTTGTCTTCCACTTTATTGTCTCTCTCCTGTCTCTGTTTCATCTCATCAATGAGCGACTTAACATCAATAGTACGACCAGACAAATAACGCTCCTCAATCAGTTTTACCAAATCTGTTGTAAAAGCTTTTATCTGCTGGTCTGTAAGCATATTTACACGAGCTGTGGCTACATCCTCCTTTGCATGGAGAATAATTTCCACTTCTGTGCTCAGTATGCTGGCAAGCTTAGGGAATATCACCTTTGTTTCAATATCCCTCGCCAAGCCCTCCATGTTTTGCTTGTATTCCTGCTCAGATTTGAGGGTATTCTTAATAGACTCCTCTATTTTCTGCATCTTCTCCTTGGTCACTTCATCAGCATTTTTGCCTTCTTTCAGTTGCTTATACTGTTCCTCATGCTCTTCAGCATATTCCAATGCAGCAGCATATTGCTGATTAAGGAGTTCTATCTCCTTATCCATATCGCCTTTCGCTGTAGTCAACTTGCTATATTCCAAACGTTGGGTTTCATTAGCAAGGCGTTCAGCTTTTTTCTCCGATAGCAACTCATCGGCATCTCTTCTCATTTGACGATACTTATTGAAACCCATCACTGAATTGATGTTCTTCTCAATCAGTTTGTTGATTTGCTCTTCCTTGAGCAATTCACTCGTCTTCATAGCATCAAATAGGAAATAGTTACTCAACTCTGCTGGCAGATTTGCTGCAATTATCTTGTTTACTATATCCTCATTTGTTGCACGTTGCTGAGCAGTAGAACCTGAGCCGTAGGTAAACATATTACCACCCATTGATAGGGTTACAGACTCCACCACTCTGTCTTCCATCATCATATAGGCACGCTTTAGCCTGTATTGTTGCTCTGTATTCAGAACCATTCCAGAGAAGTCAATCTGAAGAACGATTTTCTTATCCTTCATGCCTGAACTCATCTTTACTCCAGCATTAAAGATTTCCTCAAACTCTCTTGCGCCTTTTATCTTCAATCCATAGAGTGCATGATATATGGCATCAAACAAAGTTGTCTTACCACAACCATTTCCACCACCTATAAGAATTATAGGTCGCTCATTCGTAACCTCCAAGTCCAGATCCAGAGTCTTGTAGGTCTTGTAATTCTCAGCATATATCTTTCTTATCTTCATGATGGTAAGTTTTTAAGAGCCTTCTTTATTATCTTCTTCAACTTCTTTGAATCGACAACATTTTGGTTGTTTCTTTCCTCATTGTAGGGTTTCAAGATATATTCTTTCAACCATTCATTATCTATGTCATTATCTTGACACACCTGTTCTATGATGGTCATATCTTCTTGCTTCACTCCGTAATGAAGAAATACTCCGTCAATACCTTTTTTATTCATATCTCTAACTGGTTTTTATTTATACCTGTCTGGGAAGAAAACATCCCATCCTGTCACATCACTCGTGGTATTGATTGGAAACTTTGAGTAATACCACACATCATTTTTCTCTATTATCACACCACCTTGCAGGTGTTGCTCCTTCTGTTCATCAGACTGCATGTACTCCAACAAGCCGTTATGCTTATTAGGAGCATCTGGGTCGCTCAGTTCGGTCTTCGTGTCAAAGAGGAACACCTGACCATTCTTAGTCTTGATTATAAAGTCAACATAGAACAGAGATTTCTCTCCATTTATATTTTCATAGGGTACAGAATAATGTTGCTTTCCCTCATCACCATTCTTATACCACCAGTCTATGTTATCTTTATTCTCTTCAAGAAAATCTCTAAACCTTTGTTCAGGAGTAGATGCTTTATTAAGTTCTATGTAAGGCATCAGCGCATGTTCCTTTATATCAGGCATCATGTGGTGTGTACTCTCCTTGTATAGCCTTTCTGCTGGCACTTCCCATGTGTATGCTTCAAAGTCGCGTTGTTTGGCTTCTTTGTGCTTCTCTTGCAGTTTTGTTGAATAGTTATTAAGAGCCTTCTGTATAATATCTGTGAATTTAGGCTTGTTTAGATGATACAAAATAACCTTCTTGGCATCCGTCTCAAACAATTCAAACAAAACCTCCATGACTTCCAGCAAATAGCCCGCAAGAACGCCTGTACTGTGAACCTTCTCAAACTTACCGCCTATCATACTTCGGCAATAGTCAATAAATATTCGATGCAACTCTCCAGCACTTCGCGCAAACTTCGACTTCTCGCCAACATCTATTATTCCTACCTCGTTTTGGAACACCAAGTCAGCAGGTATTTCCACGTTTACGTTCTTTACGTCTAGCCTTATTATGTTTGCTACCTTCTCCCTGTTTGTCGCCATTGTGGAAAGTGAATCACCATCATGCTCTCCATCGCCTTCTCCTTCCATTGCTTCGATGGTAAAGAAAGCAGGCTGATAACTTAGCAACCAGTTCCTTGTGAAGCAGTCGATCAATATCTGTTTGAAGTCTGGGCCCAAACGATTACGGTCGCTACTTTTATATACTCTATAGTATGACTTAAGTTCCACATTTTCAAGGTTCTCTCGCCTCATAGCCTGCAAGGTATCCTTGTCCAGATAGTCCATATCCTCGGCTACTATCTGTATCTTATCCTTACTTATATCTGTATATACATAACCAATGTTCAGGGCATTATTGGTGTAGAATTTCTGTTCTGGCATTCGCAGTATTCTACCCACAGTCTGAATAGTGAATGTATCACTCTGCATCTTACGGAATATCAGTAATACAGCAGCTCTTGGACAGTCCCATCCCAATGCTATTGCCTGCTTAAACAGCAACACTTCTGCAAGGTTATCATCCTTTTCTAAGTTAGGCAAGTTTGCCTTTTCTTTAGATAACCATATAGCAAGTTTGCCATTCTCTTCTGTTATACCCTTTATTTCTCTCAGATACGTTTTTACCTGCTCTGCTATTTCATTATCTTCTGCTGTCATGCTCTCACTCTTGTCATTGGGCAATTGTATCAGCAAAAGAGGATTGATATTCACACCTAATTGCCTATATGCAGATGCAAGTTCATTTCTTTTGTCAAGAGCACATTTTATCAGATGTTGGTTCAGTTCTTGGTCTGTATAGCCTTCATTGATGTTAGGGTTCAGTATCACCTGTTTCTTTATCATCTCCTCCTTCACCACCAGTTCACGAGGAATGTTTACTATATAGTCGCTATGTGTCTTAGGTGTAGCTGATATGCGTATCTCCACCTTAGGGTTAATCCTTTCAAGCACCTTTGCAGACTTATCAGCACTACTTGACCAGAACAGGTGTTCCTCATCTATTATTACCACAATAGGTAAGCCTTGTTCTTCCTGAGTTCTGCGTGTTATCTCAAATAGTGAAGAACTCTGTTCAGTATCACGCACCATTATGTTCTTCTCCTTATTGATACTCTCCCAGTTGGCAAAGAGTATCTCACCTGGCTTGATATAACCCTCTGAGTGGTCCAGCTCATCATACATTACTGCTCTCAGCAGGTGAGTCTCGTTAAAGAAATCTTTCATCTTAAAGTAACTCTGCTGATGCAGTTTGTTAGGCGCTAACCATATATAAGCCACCTGCTGATAAGGGCTATCACCACGTGACTGCAGTTCTGTGGTCAGATCGCTAAGCATTTGTGATGCCATAACCGTCTTGCCAGCTCCTGTAGGAGCCTTGAAAATCAGCTTCTTTCTATGCCCGTCAAGTTTCAGCAGTTGTATGGTCTTATCCACCAACTCCCTTATTGCGTTCTGCTGATAAGTTAACTGTTTCATGCTTCGCCTCCTTTCTCTTCTGCTATGTCAAGCATCTGTGGCTTACGTTTAGGCAACACCTTCTGATAAGCATCATATATAGCAGCTGGCAGAGCCACAAGTTGTACCTTATCCTTCACCTCGTAGAAATCATCATCAAAAGCATAACGTTCAGGTGAGAATATGTATATCTTCAGTTTCTCACCTTCTAAGTCAGTCTCTGCTATCATGCCTGGCAGTTGTGCTACTGCCCTTTCGTCATATACCACCATCATCTGCTTCTTGCCATCACTAAAGTATCTTGCCACTTTAGGGTTAATCTTCCATTTGCCAAACTTTGTTTGCTCTATATATAGATCATCCTTTATGCAAAGCATATCAGTAGCCACCTGCACCAGTTGGCGCATATTCTTCATAGTCCTGTCTCGGCTTATGAAGTCAATCTTGTAATAGCGCAAAGAATTGTTCTTAAGTCCTTCCACCTCCACGCCCTTTGGCGTAGTGTAGCCATTAATTACACGCTTATTTCTTTCGTATGTTACTTCTTCGCAAATGTTATTCTCATTATTCGTCACGAGAATACATTGTCTCTTGCCCCCATCTTCTGCATTCAGTTGCATAATAGCATCCATCGTTGTTCCTGAACCTGCAAAGAAGTCCAGAACACTTATAAAACGTTCTTTATTAGAATACTTAAGTAATTTTGTAATTAACTCACATGGTTTGGAAAAAGAAAAGTCTAAGCCTATATCTCCCAATCTTGATGTTCCTAAAGAATTTATGCAATCATCTATATAATTCGGTGGTACCTTTCCCTTTTCTTCGGCATCTTTTTGATATCTTTTCGTATAAACATTCCAAAAGGATGGTTTCCCATACTCGTTTATTAAACTCGATTTCTTTACTTTTTTGAAGACTAATAAATGTTTTTGTACTAAATAACTTTCCCATGACCATCTCCAGCATTTGTCATTGTTGTCCTTTGGTACCACGAAACAGCCATCCTTTTTTTCTTTTGGAAAAACATTGCCAGGAGGGATGATGAATGAACCGTCCGGACATTCTATATAATATCTTTGATTTGGTCTTGCATCAAGAGAACCTTGATAAAGCGACTTTGTACACTCATAATTCTCTCCAGCTCTAATGCCCTCTTTTTCAACCAAGGGAAAATCCGCTGTATTAGGCGAGAAAAATCTTCCTACATAATTTATGTCTTTCGCGTAAGCAAGAACATAATCTACTGCAGGTGAAAAATGTGTACCTTTGCCATTTCCTCTTTTTTGAACGCGTGGAATAACAGCTATTTGATTTTTTTCACCAAATATCTCATTGCATAACAAGACTAATTGTGCAACTTCATGTGCACCTATAGAAATAAACATAATCCCATCTAATGATAAGAGCAATTTACCTATTAAAAGCCTTTTTCTTATAAAACATATCCATTTTGAATGCCTATAATCATCGTCATCATTTACAAATGCGTCATTGTAAATGAAATCCTTGTTACCTGTGTTATATGGTGGGTCAATATAGATAACATCTATTTTGCCTTCATGGGTATAGCTGAGGGCAGTGAGTGCTTCAAGATTATCACCTTCTATAAGGATATGGTTTGGAGCATCAGCTTCCTCGCTGATGATAGCCTTATCCTTCACCTCTTTTAGTATAGGTAATTCTTCACGCAGACGTTCTTCAATGTCCTCAGGCTTATCTTCCCATACCAAACCATATTTTTTATGCGACCTGAGCAAACCAATAAGGTCAGATTTCTCATCATTATTAAGTCCTTCTAACTGCCTTATTTTCTTTATTAGCTCTATCTTGTCCACCTGTCTATAGTAGATTTAAGAAAAGAGACAGGCTACCAAAGTCTCATGTTTTAGTTATTTAGTTAAGTTTTTCATTCAACATATAAAAAAACGTGGAGCCAGTCTTTTGCCCAGTCCACGATGTAAAGGCCTTCGCATTGCCCCTGTCCGTATAACCGAGCAACGCTGAAAGCCCCACGCCGATGTATATGGAGCTAATCATTACAAGACGCAATGACTGCTTACAATACACCACAAGGGGCGTCCTCGCTGCTTTGTTTCTAACGGACAGTTTGAAGTTGCGAAGTTCTTACATCGTCAAAACCAAAGCGTAAAGAAAACGCCTTTTAATATGTATCTGTCCCACCACAACTGATTACCCAAGGGCTTTCAGCAAATGGAAGACAACTGCAAAATTAAGAAAAACTTTCGATATTGCAAAAAATGATGCAAAAAAAATAACAAAAAAGAAAATTAAAGAAAGGATAGGAAAACAAAGGTAAAAATAGAAAATGTGCTCCCCACAGTTAAGTTACAAAGGGACTAAGGACTAAGTACAATTCGAAAATAACAAGGACAGCAAGGCTTCGCAACTGGAATGGGAACTAAGACCACGGATGGCTCGGATGGACACGGAAGGAGGCTGACGCCTACGAAAACGAGACGCCCTGAAGGGCTACGAAGACAAAGGATAGAATAAAGACAAAAGAGAATAGATTATAAAGACAACTCGAACAACTTATAATAACTTTATAGAGGTCTGTTTAGCAAACCTGCTAAACAGGGTATGTCGTTGATTATTTATCGTCATAATGACCATAAGCAGAAATAACAAGCACCAGAACCTCTTCATTCATCACTCTATAAACCAACCTATGCTTGTCGCTGATGTGTCGGCTCCATCGGTTTTC
>Ga0326512_10003575_pt1 | contig 11365 bp, 11 predicted proteins | sample 1_2617_0518_D_FD_203652 | JGI IMG/M metagenome (GOLD analysis project Ga0326512, IMG submission 203652) | Bovine rumen microbial communities from UC Davis, California, United States - 1_2617_0518 | ecosystem: Host-associated > Mammals > Digestive system > Stomach > Rumen | place: USA... | reverse complement strand
CCTGGTACTACAGGGACTGTTTCCAAATCAAGTAATCTATAATCGCCCTATAAAGTTTTTTGATATAAGTAGAATGTAATGGATTCACCTATTCTATATGATGGAATAGATGGATAATCAATAAAATCAAAAAATTCTGTATCGGGATTACTTAGAACCTCTGCTATTGCTGCATTACTACGTTCTATTGCTCCGTTAATACTATCTTCATAGGTATTATTATATGCATTTGGAGCAGCAGTTTCCATATCAGCTGGGAATGGATAATATGAACCTGCATCATTTTTATCATCACCCTGAATATAAGTATCTGCATAACCTTTATGAACCCACCAATGTGCTGCTTGGAATGCACTATTATTTAAATTATTTTCATTATCAATAGTATAACCTATAACTAAAGCATCACGACCAAATTCATGTTCAGTACGCTCAGCAGGACCTAATAAGAAGTTTTTATATATTTCATGGAAATTTCTATAAACACTAGGATCTGCAGTACCATAACGTCTTGATATAAAGCAATCAATAGTGTCTGGATAGTATTCACCAACATCATTAATTTTAATATTATTATATGTTGGTTCTATTTGATATACAACACCATCTTCACCACATGCAACACCATGTATTGTAAAAATACATGAACGTGTTATTTCTATCATTTGTTCTGGTTCATTTGGTGTGCCACTAACATGATCAATAGTGGCTCTTACTTCTAATACAAGTCTATCATGTTTCCAAATATATTCATCATTTATCTTTTCATCACCTATACCACCTGGAACATAAATAGCTAATTGATATTCATTTGTTTTTACAATATGTGTATATTCCCAATAAATACCACCAGTAGGATTTGTATTCTTGTTATTTGTTTGACCTGTAATATTTGTTGTTTCTGTATTATCTTTATGTATTACTTTAAATCCCATAAGAGGTAATTCATGCATTTCATCTACTAATAAATGCAAATCTACTGGATTATCTGGACCTCTATGAACACCTGGAAGTTTATCTATTTCTTTAATATTTTTATTCTCTTTACCAACACGAATAGTAAATGTTGTATATAAGCTAGAATCTGCAATAGTATAATTTAATTCATCCATTGCTACTGCATCCATCTCATTAGTAAGATCTGCAATAATAGTTTCTTCACCATCATATGCAACAGGAATCTATACTAAATCCACCTGCTCTCCTGTTTTTGCATCTGTAAGTAAGAAAGAAATCTAAGAGAATGCTGCTACAGTATTACCAAATTCATCTGTCTTAAAAGTACCATCGAGATTTAAATATCCATTAAATATATCACGTAATTTCCACATAGGGAATTCACCATAATGGCAACTTCTACGTGAATGGTCATTCTTTGCAACTATATAATTACCATATTCTATTGCTTCTCCGTTTTTCCATTCAACCTATGTTGATTCATATGTTTGAACGTTTTCTGGATATTTTTCAGGGTGTAATATATATTCTTCCTCTCCTTTTGAAACAATAGTTGGATCTCTACGCTCTCTATATAAATTTTCTCTTACACGTAATGGAGGTAATATTCTAAGTGCTGCATACTTTTCTAAATTTGTTATAACATTACCTTCATCATCTTCTGTTAATGCATCAGGATTGGCAATAGCATCTATTATTTCTGAATATTCTGGTAATGTAAATGGTACATATACATAATCACCAGAGTCTATTGCATAGAATAGACTTACATCACCATATGCATCATTATCATGATTTTCATCATCTGGATCATAAAATTCAACATTATATAAGAAATCATTACCTACACGTTTTACAATATGACAAGTAATATTTGTATCAATACTTGGCACATAAGAACCATTTTTCTTTCTTTGAATTTGTTTATGACTTGGTTGTAATTGATAGAAACGTGCATCTTGACCAGGTGCAGCTGCATATAATGAAAGTACTGCATACAATCTATGTAGTTTACCATATAATTCAACATCTACTGCAATACGAACCCAGTTAACTTTTGGTATTAATGCATTTGGTTTTACAAATACATAAAAATCTATAGAAGATAAATCATATGCACCAAATACAGTTGAAAAACGTAAAATCTTTTCATCATTATATATAATTTCTGCATAATCAGTAGCAAGAAGTTTACCATCTTTCATAATACCCATTATGTTAATAACCTTATCTATATATTGCACACGATTCTTGAGGTTTATACCATATGGATGTAAATCAGGATTTGCTGCATCTTCTTCAGAAGCAGTTATATCAGCTTCATCTGGACTAGCATTATAAATTGCAATATCAGTATATTTCTCATCAAACATTACCATCAATGCATGGCCAGTATTATCTTCTCCTAATGTCCAAATTTTATCATATAAAACAATACCTTTTATATCTGTTGGTGAAACATCCGCATTAATTCCTTGTCCAGGAACACCAATGTGAATAATACCATTATCACCAGATATTGTTACATAACCTACAATATAACCAGAAACATATATATCACCACGATCTACATATTCTGGCTTAGCAGAACCATTTCCAACAGTATTAGAAATACCTGGATGCCCTGGATAAGTTACTACATCATCAATTTTATATGGATTGTAATATGAACCTATTAAATCTGGCTCAGATTCTTCATTCATTGAATTATCATGAGTAATTATAATAGGATATATAGTATTTGGTAAGTTTGGAGCAATTGCTTTAAAATTGCCATCTGTATCACTGTATTCAAATCCAATACCTTTAACTTCTGCTTTATTATTTCCATAATAAACAGTAAAATTAGATTTAATTACAACAGTACCTTCATTTGATGGATTGTCTTCAAATATAATATTACGTGGAGCCAATTCGCCACCTTCTACAATACGTCCAAATCTATCAGTTATTGCATAAGAAATAATAGAATCTTCATAATGTACTGTTGATGGAATAACATATCCATATTGATCTACCGCAATAAAATCATTTTGATTATCAATATCAACATAGAAATTACTTTCACCATGAATACCTATAATACCTGGTGTTGTTGTAGTGAATGTATTATTATCATAATTAATACGTTCGAAATTCCAAAGATATGCAGATACATCTGACATTTCTGGAATAACAGTTTTCATCCATTCATATAAACCATTTCTTGTTAAGAATATATCTTGCTCTTTAACATAAGATGTATCAATACCTGAATTTTCTGGTACTGCAAGATAATATTCATCAATACTTTTAATACCTTTTACATAGTGTGTAATAATAGATGGAGTACTTCTCCAAACAGAAGGGTCATCTCCATAATTTATATAAATAGTTTCTTCATAATTCCAAAGATATGGGAATTCCTCATTAAACAAACTTTCATCTGGAAATTCATCAAGTATCCATTCTTCATCATAACTAGGAATATCTTCACTAGTAGCAGTAGCAAGATAATACTCATGCATATCTTTAATACTACGACCACTTACACCATCTTTACCATCAAAAATTACAGGAATAGATTCTCTATCAAGAAGCTCTCCATTATCATCATAATATTCAAAAACAATCTGTTCACCAATATCTTCTGTATCAAGAGGTTTTGTATATCTTTCAACTTTATCATCATCAATACGATATTCTACATAACCATAATCAGTTGTTATATAACCCGTTTCACCTGTACGCTTTTTACAAGTAACACCAATATTAATAGGCTGGCGTGCATTTGTTTTATCAACTTTAATACTATTTGCTGATGCAATTAAATAATATAAAGGTGTTTCATCACTTACAACCATTGGCATAACGCTAAATACAGCTGACTATGCTTTTGCTTTATAACCTTCATCACCTGGCGTACCATATGCACCCATAGCACTTACAGTAACTGTAATACGCTTTGGAATACGAACACCTTTTTCACAAGAAAGGGTAATAGTTAAAAGTTTATTATTCTTTTTGTAAGTTAATTTAGTCTTTATATTTTTTAAATATTCTTCTTCCTCTTTTTCTGTAGTTGTTACCTTTATATTAGTTGCTGCATTACGTACAAATGTCATTTCATCATAACCATAATACATTGTAGCATTAGTAGAAACAACTGTATCTTCTAATACTATATAATTAACATCTACCGGTATTGCATCCATTTCATTATCAAGATCCAACTTAATAGTAGATTCACCTGTAACACCATCAGATATTACTGGTACCCATTCCTAATCTAGGAATTGTCCTTTTTCATATAATGTGAATATAATACCGCTATTAACAACAGTCATATCTGGTCCAAATAAAGAAATATTTGTTTTTGGTGTAATTTCTTGTTCTGGACCTTCATCTATAACCATTGTTAACTTTAATGTACCCGGAAGTTCTTTAGGATATGTTATACCATTAATTGTACGTTTACGAACACCACAACTAATAGCAGTAGGAGTATAAACACCCGTACTTGATAAACGTATTTTGTCACGAGAAGGTGCAACATTATAAATAACACCATCTGTATCGGCTTTAATAGTAAATATTGCTTGCTTATTATATTTTTCTCCTTTATAATTACCAGATACATTTATAATAAGAGCATTATTATAACTAACTTTAACACCCTTTGGAAGTGTTACTGTAATATCAAGTTCTTCTAAACTATTATAAGACGCACAATCATTTGGTAATCCATTATATTCAAAACTGATTTCATCTGGCGTAATTCGTGTTTGACCATATGTTAATGCAGCACGAGTTTCTACAAATTGATTCCATTGTACTTCATACATATTATCAGTAGCAACAAAATCAATTTGGTTATTCAAGTCAAAAGTAAATAATCCTTGTGAAGAATAACCCATAAGATTTACAGAATTATTACATTTCATATCTGTTGTAATAATTGCTGTTACAATAAACATTGCAGCATCTCCATTAAGATCTGCTGTAGTTATTTCTATAATATTTGTTAATGGGGTTTCTCCATTGTTTTTCTTTTCAAACCATTCTTCATCATCTTGTTTATTTACAGATATACGTTCTATTTCCCATTTGATAACAACATCTGTATAATCTTCATCATTAAATGTAACTTCACATGTTAATGTACATCCTTCTGTAGATTTTACATAAAATGAACTAGGTGTAATCTTTAATTTTAAATTAGATACACCACCAATGACTGCGCTATTTGCAATCATGCTTCTTACAGACTTATTAAAGTCATACTATGACTAATTACTATAGCTATCAAAAATATCAATAGAATCTGTTACATATTCTCCAATATTTGCATTATGTAACTATGTGTAAATGTTCGTTTTTCTTGCCATATAATGTTATCAGTTTAATTCTATATAATTACTTGTGTCGTACTTTATTTCCAACTTTAATGTATGCGCTTCTAACCCTTTTTCACCTATTGAGCGAAAACATACATTTTTTCCATATATTGTTTCCATTATAATATACTCATCTGCTAATGGAAAATATTGGCCATTTGACCATACTTCTGGTATTTGTATTCTTTCCTAATATGGTAAGCAAATCCAAATATAATAACCATCCGTTGGTATATTTATTGTCAGTTTTTCCTAAGGCTTCAAATGCTTAATACCTTCTTCTGTACCTACTAAATTATAGAAAACTTTATCGTATTCTTTAAATCCTGCAGCTTTATATCCATTTATAAATTTATCATAATTATATTGCTCAATATATGTTGCTATTGTTTCTAATAAATCATCAATAGTTCTAATTTTATAATACTTACTTGCTGTTAAATCATAATCAATTCCAAAAGAAACATCCAGATTATTTTCTATAAATTTCTCCATTTCATAATAATCAATATTCCAATCTCTTATATGTTGTTTTATATTCTATGATTTATAAGGATTTAATATAAATTCTGTATTTGATTCCACATAATTTCTTAATATACGATATATTTGTTCTTTATATTCATTATGTGTTGGTTGATTATCAAAACTTATATCATTACGTTTAGATGCTCCATAATAATAAGGAATAGTAAATATTACTTTCTTGTCTATAATTATAGGATTCTACTTTAAATTATCTGTTGCAATATACTAAAAATTATACTCTCCATTTTTTGGTTTTTCTATAATATATGTATAGTTTTCTAATCCAATACTACTATCCCATAATACAGTATTATCTTTTGGATCCAAAAGCTTATTATAAACTATAGGAACTTGTTTATTATCTCTTGAAGCAATACCAGTTATCTTTATTTCATAACTATCCTATGCAATATATTCTATAGCATCACCATCAGGCATACAAATAAGATTAACGGATAAATCATGAAGCTATAGTTGTAAATAGTCTATATTATTTTGTATATCATCTAATAAAGCTTTTATATATGGGTAATCAAATATATTTTCACTATCAGCTTCTTGTGTATTTGGATATGTATTACCAAAGAAAAATAACCAAGCAGCTTGTTTACATTTTGTTACCCATTCTTGAAATTCATTTTCTTCCTATTGATAAATCGGCGCATATTTTCTCATATTCATATCATGATTAATCTGCCAATCCTTTGAATACTTTAATTGTATCAATTCTTGGAGTAATGCATCATATGAATCCATCTTAGCTATATCATACCATTGATTATCTATAAGTATAGACGAATCAATAATTGGTAGGCGCTCAAGATTTACTGGAAACCAACGTTTTTTCTTAGCCCAATACTAATAATATTTGTCATGCTTTGTCACATAACAAAGCATACCATCTTTAAAATGTGATGCTGCATTATATTTAAATAGATCTATATAGTTCTCTACTTGATATAATCCACCTTTGATATTATTAGAATCTACAATAGAAAAATAGTTTTTCTGTGTTGCCATATTACCGATTTATGTATTTAAAATATTTATAAGCTAAAAAATATAGGTATAAAAAATGGGAGTGCGTTCACCGTCACACTCCCTAAATCATCGGTCCCCTAATTAATGCGAAATTCCCTAAAACATACCAACGGCGCCAATGAATATCTCTATATAATTGAAAAACATTTATATTCCCCTTGGAACATAATATTTATCTTTGGCGTTATTTTTTGAGCATTGTGTTATGTTCTAAGTAGCATTTTTAGCAATATGCCATATACAAAAACCTATATGAGAAACATTTAACATTTTTTAACAAAATTATTCATCTCCATCATATGTCATCATTTTATGCTTATCATCAAGCTTTTGCCAGTTAATAGCCATAATAGGACGACCTTCAAAATAATCACAATTAGTATCTTCATAATATTTGGTTCGAAGAAGTTGACTTAACTCTTGTGACCACTTCAAATCGATACCAATATAATAAAATTGTATAGGATATTCACCATAATGTGAACGCACTACATAATAATGTGAACGCTCTTCTTCTGGAATACCTGAAAATTCTGCATTGGCAGCAACAGTAGACATAATTTTTACATTATGTTTCTTTTCCCATTTATGCATATATTCTAATTTCTTTGCCATTACAGATTTATATTCACCAAAAACCTGTTGGAAAGCTTTTTTCATATTATTGATATTTGCTTTAATAGCATTTATAAAGCTATCAATCTTATCAATACCGGCTTCAACAAAAATAGACATCACTACATTCTTATTAGTAAATGGACTCATGGGATCATCTATAATTTTACTAATAAGTTCATAATAAAGCATTTCCATAGATTTTGTATTATCAATACAATAATCTCCTGGTTCAGCTTCAGTAAGAAGTTCTAAAAAATTACGATTAATAATTCTTTTAACTACTCCGGTTGTACCATTCTTACAAATATCAATACTTTGTTTCATAAAATTAAAAATTAAATTAGTTATTATTTCTTTACTGCAAATATACAAATAATTTTTGAATAAAAGAAATTTTTATATGTATTATTTTTATTGATTTGTATTTTTTAGTATGTTTTGTATTTTTTAACATTTAAAAGTAGGCAAAAAATACCAAAATTTGTATAATAAATAACTGGTTATTTGAGAAAGTGATAGACTTAAAATATAATAAGTATTAATATAATAAAATTTATTTGTATTTTTATTTATAAAATATTTGAATATTTGTATATTCATACGGTTTTTTCTTTGTTACTTTCTTTTTATTAAAGATTAAAGACAGAATGTTTAATTTATTATATAAATTAAAAACCTATGGATTTATTTTATAATGCATATTTTGGTAAATCATTTATGATGATTGGCGATAGTTTACCAAAATGTTTTAATTGTTCTTATTGCCGGGCAAATGATAGTAATAATTATCATTTCCATTTATTACCAACAGAATTAAATCCGTTATTTAATAATATACCTATAGCAGTTAATTTGTTTTATGGTGATCCCATGTTACAATTAAATAATACTTTATCTTTATTAGATAAATTAGAATCAATTGGACATAAAGGTCCTGTATTATTAGTAACCAAAGGGGATTTAACAAAGTTTCCATTAAATAAACATTATAATATTGATTTACATTTTGGATTATCTACATTTGGGATTAATTCAAAATATGATGGTGGTACAATGGAAAGATTTGGAACAAATTTAGCATGGACAAAGAATTCTGGTTATAAGTATTCTATAGAATTTCGTCCTATTATAAATGAGATAAATTCATCACAAGAGATTATAGAAAATATTATTTCATTAGCATATGAATTCAATACAGGTATTGCATATAGTGGTTTACAGGTATCAGAAAATTTAAAGCAGCGGTTAAAAGAAGATAATATAGAATTTAAGTCTTTTGATAATCATGAATTTGGTTTAAAGAAATATGTAGGTAAATCTGTTCAGAATTTATTTAATCAATGTAATACTTATAACATACCTATATTTAAAAAGACTTCTTGCTTAATGACATGGACACATAATTTAAACAGAGATCCTAATGCACATTATTATAGGCCTAATGAAGTAGGATGTAATAATTGTCCAATGAAAGAAAAATGTTTTAAATATAAGAATAATCTTTCTGATACATTAAATGTAGATATACCATTTAAATATAAGATAGTGGATAAATCTAATCATATATGCAGTTTATTTAAAGCCGGTAGTTGTAAGTATCCAAGTTATGATTGTATGCATATAACTGGTAAGTTAATACAGATAGATGATGAAATAACTACTACAGATGTTAGACTAATAAAATGGCTTACAGGATATACAGTAGATGCGAAATTTATAGAATCTCCATATATCAATAAAAAATGGATATGTTAATTTTTATTAATTTAATAAACATATTTTGATTTTTGCTATACTAACATTAGATATGATTAATTTGAAAAGATAAATGGCACATAGAAAAGTAAATAAACATTTTTTCATTAGGAAAATTGTTGAGAAACACTCTCCTTATGATTATGAAATTTATGTAGATGCATCTTTCAGAAAGGATGAAAATAACAATAGACCATTCAGCGCATATTCATTTGTAGTAACATCAAATGATACAATAAATGAAATATATGCATCTCATAGATTATGGAAACCCGGTAATTCATTAAAAGCAGAAACAGTCGGAATTTATAATGTTTTAAATTATATTAAAGAAAATAAAAAATTTCGTGGTAAAAAAATAATTATATATTGTGATTGTATTAATGCAGTAAATGATATTAATAATGAGAAAATACCAAATTCATATATTACAGTAGAGCAGCGTAATCGTGAAACAAAATATATAAAAATTGCCGATAAAATTGCAAAAACTATAACTGCTAAAAAATCATATGTGAAAAAATCAAATCAAAAATTGGGCAGTATGGGTATTAATAAAAAAGTAGAGTTAATTAGTAAATCAATTTATAATTATAAACAATAAAATTATTAAATCAAATGAAGACAAAAAAGTATTCAGAGCAGGCCGTTGAAGAGATGTTTGACACCCTGCGTAAAAATGTTGAAGGCGGCCGTTGCGTTGCACGACTGCAGGAGTTGTATAACGAGGTAAATGTTCCTCAAGTAAAGATTGCAATCGTAAGCAATATCAATGCTTTCCTTTGTGCTTGGTTCAAGCTTTTGAAGGATATTGAGCCAGTAGATCCAGAGGTATCAAAGGTTTTTCTCAGTAAGGTTGTTAATAAGCAGTTTATTGACTATGACGATTACATTAAGGATGTAAAGCGTACATGTACAAAAGTCAAGAGTCGTATTACTAACATTCTTCCTGATTATGTACGAGCAAGTTTGAAGGCTGTAATCCAGACAAAACGTCGTGAGATGGGATTGGATAAGAATAGCTCAAAGTTTGGGCAGAATAAAACAGCTTAAATATTTAAATATCTTTTCAAAAATTAATCATTTTAGTCCTGATAGAATAAGACAATTTTCTATCAGGACATTATTATTTGTATAAAATATAATTTTATAATATGGATTTAACTATAAATTTTAAGAATATTACCGAAGCACAAGCTATAACACTTGTTAAAGCAGCAAAAATTATGGAATGGTGCGGTAAAGTAGGTACCAGTAGAAATGTTACCTTCTTTGCTGATGGTGATGGTAATTTTCGGCCAGAAGTTTCTTATAATTCATCAGATCCTTTGAGATTTACTGAAAAGAAATTAGCATTAGATATAGAAATTATGAATGCTATGAAAAATCATACAGATTTTAAATTAGACTTTGATGATACTGCATGGCAATTAGAGAGTGATTCTGCATTAAATCTAAAACCAGAATCAGAAATGGAATATGATGAATTAAGTAAAATATATGGAATATTAAAATAAAGAAAATTAGAAAAGATATATTTGTTGATTATAAAGTCATAAATAAAAACTAAAAAGGATATACATTATAAAAAAATTGCTAAGAAAATATTTTTCTTCAAATATTTTTTGTATTTTTGCATCAGAAATCAACATTTAAATTAAAAGGTATGAAGAAGATAATTTTATTTGCAGCTGTTTTAATGATAACATGTTTAACATCTTGTAATGTTACCCCTCCGGATGTTATAAGAGCGGATTTTATGTATGCTTTTACTGATTATGAGTGTCGTGAAAGTGTAATCAATTATGAGTATATTCATAAGATATATGAATCACATGGTGAATATATACCAGATGCAGATGAACTTTGTGATTCTCTTACGGCTATATTTGAGAAAAATGTAAGTGAATGTTTTGATTCATTATATATTAAATATGGTAATGAAACAGTAAGAAGAATGGTATATCTTAAAGAAAAAGTTGATATTGAAAATAAAGAAACATTATACAAATATTATGTGAATAAATCGGTGTATAAGACAATGCATGATATTACTTTACAAATTAAAACACAAAGTATTTTGAATCTTT
>Ga0326512_10003574_pt1 | contig 11365 bp, 10 predicted proteins | sample 1_2617_0518_D_FD_203652 | JGI IMG/M metagenome (GOLD analysis project Ga0326512, IMG submission 203652) | Bovine rumen microbial communities from UC Davis, California, United States - 1_2617_0518 | ecosystem: Host-associated > Mammals > Digestive system > Stomach > Rumen | place: USA... | reverse complement strand
CTTGGACTGGGAAGCGTAGCACAGCCCCAGGCGCTGTGGCTGGTGCTCGTCTACTGGCTGCTGATGGGCTTCACCATCTACTCACTCAGCTGGCGCACCTTCTGTGCCTCGGTGCTGGGCGTATTGTGCCCATACTGGTTCATGGTGGCATGGATTCTCTTCGGCAACGACGGCGACTTCACACCCTTCATCAGCCATCTGGAGGCAGTGGTGAGCTATACCCTGCCGGCCGACTATGCCTCTGTCGGCCTGCCGACGATGGTATTCGCCGGGCTGACAGTCGTCCTGACACTTGTCGGCTCTTTACACTTCGTGCATAACAGTTTCCGCGACAAGATACGCACCCGCCAGCTGTACTACAGCCTGATGCTGCTCTTCGGCACGGCCACCGTAGTGCTGGCCATAAAGCCACAGCACAGCGACGTGATGCTCAGGGTGATGATAGCCACCGGCAGTCCGCTGATAGGCCACTTCATCGCCCTGACGGCCACCAGGCTGACCAATATCCTGTTCTACATCATCCTTACAGCTGTCGGCCTGCTGACGGCCATCAACCTATGGATGCCATCATCAGTCTTCTGACGCAATACGGCTACTGGGGAATGCTGCTGGCAGCCTTCCTGGCCGGCAGTTTCTTCCCTTTCTCGAGCGAGGCCGTCATGATAGGCCTCATGGCCACCGGCCTCGACCCCTGGCTGCTGATGGTCTACGGCACAGTAGGCAATGTGCTGGGCTCGGTGTTCAACTACAGCATTGGCCGGATGGGCAAGATGGAATGGATAGAGAAGTATCTGCACGTCAGCAAGAAAGACCTCGACAAGGCCCAGCGCTTCATGGCAGGTCGAGGCGCCTGGATGGGATTCTTCGCCTTTCTGCCCGTCCTGGGCAGCGCCATCACGATAGCCCTGGGGCTGATGCGCGCCAACGTCGTCATCACGTTCGTGGCCATCACACTGGGCAAGATATTCCGTTATATTATCTTAATTTACGGCGCAGGTTTATTCATATAGCCGATTTTTTCGTAATTTTGCAGGCAAGATAGAATTTTAACGTTAAAAGTATACTTTTAGATGAAACAATTTAGACTGGTGGACAACGTCATCGGCTGGCTCTCGTTTTTGATAGCAGCCGTCGTCTACTGCTCCACCATTGAGCCGACAGCCAGCTTCTGGGACTGTCCTGAGTTTATCACAACAGGTTACAAGCTTGAGATAGGACATCCCCCTGGGGCACCCTTCTTCATGCTCACGGCCAATCTGTTCTCACAGTTTGCAAGCGATGCCACTCAGGTGGCCAAGATGGTCAACGTGATGAGCGCCCTGCTCTCTGCCACGTGTATCCTGTTCCTCTTCTGGAGCATCACCCATCTGACGCGCCGACTGCTCATCAGCCGCTGGGAAGAGCTGACCACGGCCAAGCTGATAGCCATCGAGGCTGCCGGACTGGTGGGAGCCCTCATCTACACCTTCAGCGACACCTTCTGGTTCTCGGCCGTAGAGGGTGAGGTGTATGCCTACTCATCGGCGCTGACGGCCATCGTCTTCTGGCTCATCCTGAAGTGGGAGGACCATGCCGACGAGCCCCACAGCGACCGCTGGCTGGTGCTCATCATGTATCTGACGGGTATCTCCATCGGTGTCCACCTGCTCAACCTGCTCTGCGTGCCGGCCATCGTGCTGGTGTACTACTATCGCCGCTTCCCCGATGCCAACCTGAAGGGCTCGCTCGTGGCCCTCGGCGTCTCGGTGGTCATACTGGCCGCCGTGCTCTACGGTGTGGTTCCTGGCATCGTCACCGTTGGCGGATGGTTTGAGCTGTTCTTCGTCAACACGCTCGGCATGCCCTTCAACACGGGCGAGATTATCTATATCATCCTGCTCGTGGCCTGCGTCATCTGGGGCGTCTATGAGACCCAGACTCAGAAGCACAGCCTGGCAGTTCAGAACGTCGCCTTCATTCTCAGTGTAGGCATGATGGGCATTCCCTTCTACGGCTGGGGGTGGACAGCATTCATCATCGGCATCGCCGTCCTGGCAGGACTCTGGTTCCTGCTGAGGCTGCAGCGCGACAAGCTGCCCCTGATCACGGCCCGTGCCAAGAACACCATGCTGCTCTGCATGCTGATGCTCATGATTGGCTATTCCAGCTATGCCGTCATCGTCATACGCTCATCGGCCAACCCGCCGATGGACCAGAACTCTCCAGAGGACATCTTCACACTGGGCGACTATCTGGGGCGCGAGCAGTACGGCCAGCGCCCGCTGTTCTACGGCCCCGCCTACACCTCGCAGGTGGCCCTGACGGTGGAGGGCAACATGTGCCGCCCCGTCATGAGCGAAGGCAAGCCCGTATACCAGCGCCGTGAGAAAGCGTCGGCCGACGAGAAGGACTCCTACTTCGTGGTACGCACCAAGGATGAGTACAAGTATGCCCAGAACATGCTCTTCCCACGCATGTACAGCTCGGCCCACGCCGGAGCCTATGAGGCGTGGATGGGCGGAGTGGACGGCTCTGAGGTGCCCTACGACCGCTGCGGCGAGCCTATGATGGTGAAGGTGCCCAGCCAGCTGGAGAACCTGCGCTTCTTCCTGAGCTACCAGTGCAACTTCATGTACTGGCGCTATTTCATGTGGAACTTCGCCGGCCGTCAGAACGACATACAGGGCAACGGCGAGCTGGAGCACGGCAACTGGCTCTCAGGCATTCCTTTCATCGACAACGCGCGACTCGGCAACCAAGACCTGCTGCCCGACGACCTGAAGCAGAACAAGGGGCACAACGTGTTCTACTGTCTGCCGCTGCTGCTCGGACTGCTGGGACTCTTCTGGCAGGCCTGGTACACCCGTAAGCGAACCATCCAGGTCAACGGTTTCGACAAGACCATCGACGACCCCATCGGCATCCGACAGTTCTGGGTGGTGTTCTTCCTGTTCTTCATGACAGGACTGGCCATCGTCATCTATCTGAACCAGACACCCATGCAGCCCCGTGAGCGCGACTATGCCTATGCCGGCTCCTTCTACGCCTTCGCCATCTGGTGCGGCATGGGCGTGGCTGCCATCATCGACTGGATGAACCGCAAGCTGAAGAAGGAGAACATAGCACTAGTATCAATAGTATCTCTAGTATGCCTGATAGTCCCCATCCAGATGGCCTCGCAGACGTGGGACGACCACGACCGCTCCGACCGCTACTGCTGCCGCGACTTCGGACAGAACTATCTGATGACCCTGCAGGAGAAGGGCAACCCCATCATCTTCACCAACGGCGACAACGACACCTTCCCCCTGTGGTACAATCAGGACACGGAGGGCGTGCGAACCGATGCCCGCGTGTGCAACCTCTCCTATCTGCAGACCGACTGGTATATCGACCAGATGGTGCGCCCGGCCTACGACTCACCGTCGCTGCCCATCACCTGGAAACGACTGGAGTACTGCGCTGGCACCAACGAATACGTGCAGGTGGACCCCTCGCTCAAGGAGCAGGTCAAGCAGCTCTACCACGAGAACCCCGAGGAGGCAAGCAAGCAGTTTGGCGACGAGCCCTTCGAGCTGCGGAACATCCTCGACCACTGGGTGCGCTCCAAGACGGCAGACCTGCACGTCATACCGACGGACACCGTCTACGTCACCATCGACAAGGATGCCGTGCGCCGCAGCGGCATGATGATGGCCAGCGACTCCATACCCGACCGCATGGTCATCTCGCTCAAGGGCAAGAGCGCCCTCTACAAGGGCGACCTGATGATGCTCGAGATGATAGCCCACGCCAACTGGGAGCGCCCCATCTACGTGGCCACCACCGTGGGGCAGGAGAACTACATGAATCTGGGCGACAACTTCGTACAGGAGGGCCTGGCCAACCGCATCACCCCCTTCACCACCAACGCACCTGGAGCCAAGAGCTTCGACACGGAGAAGACCTACGACAACGTGATGAAGAAGTTCAAGTTTGGCAATGTCAGCAAGCCCGGCATCTATCTTGACGAGACCGTCATGCGCATGTGCTACACGCACCGCCGTCTGATGGCCACCCTCGCCCTGAACCTCATCCAGGAGGGCAAGGACGAACAGGCCAGGCAGGTGCTGGCCAAGTGCGAGAAGGAACTGCCGAGTGTCAACGTGCCCCACGACTTCCAGGGAGGCTCCACCGACTTGGTGAAAGCCTATGTGCTGACCGACCAGGAGCAGAAGGCTCAGCAGCTGCTCGACCTGCTGTGGAAGAAGTCTACTCAGTATATGACATGGTACCTCTCGCTCGACGGCATGCGTTTCGATGGCTCACAGCGTGAATGCATGCTCCACCTGTACGTGATGAACCAGCTGTACGACATGCAGGCCAGCATCGACGAGAAGAAGGCTGCCCAGAAGGACAAGCAGCTCGAGGCCCTCATCAATCAGTATCACGCCAAGGGAGGAACTTTTGAGAATTAAGATTTCAGAGGTAAGAATTAAGAGGTGTCGGCTGAGCCGAGTAAGAATTAAGAAGTAAGAATGGCTGCCGCCGCAGTCGTAAATAGTAAATACGTAAATAGTAAATACATCGGTGTTTATTGAGCAACCAGCCATCTACCTCCGCTGGCTCTACCCGAAAGCCTACTGGAGAATGGACCGTCACGAGAAGGCAGTCTACCTGACCTTCGACGACGGCCCAATCCCTGAGGCTACGCCTTTTATCCTCGACACACTCAGACAGTATGGGGCCAAGGCCACATTCTTCATGGTGGGCGACAACGTGCGCAAGTACCCTGACCTCTTCGAGCGCATTCGCAAGGAAGGCCACCAGGTGGGCAACCATACCCACAACCACATCGTGGGCTTCAGCCACACCATCAAGGAATACAGCTACAACGTGGAGAAAGCCAATGCCTATATCCACAGCCGCTATGTACGCCCGCCCCACGGCTGGATGCGCATGGACCAGTATGCCTGGCTCTCGCGTAAGTTCAAGGTCGTGATGTGGGATGTGGTCACGCGCGACTACTCCAAGTGGATGACTGCCGACGATGTGGTCAACAATGTGAAGCGATATACCCGCAACGGCTCCATCATCACCTTCCACGACTCGCTCAAGTCCATCGACAAGCTGCGAACGGCACTCCCTCAGAGTCTGCAGTGGCTACGCGACGAAGGCTACCAGTTCAAGACATTTCCCTAACAGATATTATCAACAATAACTTAAAAGCAATGAGAAAATGAAACAATTACTATCAACCTGTTTATTAGTAACAACATTCGCGATGACAGCAAATGCACCATTAGGCGCTCGCGCCGCTTCGCCAGGCGAAGAACCACAGCTCCGCGCCGACAACATCGACGAGGTGCTCAAGGCCATGACCCTTGAAGAGAAAGCCAAACTGCTCGTAGGAGGAGCCAACAACTTCTTCGGCACAGGAGCCGTAGTAGGCGGCGAAGCCGACCTCGTGGCCGGTGCTGCCGGCACCTCGCCAGCAATCCCCCGACTCGGCATCCCTGCCACAGTACTCACCGACGGCCCTGCCGGCGTGCGCATCGACCCCACCCGCAAGGGCACCGACAAGACCTTCTACGCCACGGCCTTCCCCATCGGCTCCTGTCTGGCATCGACATGGAACACCGAGCTCGTCGGCCGCGTGGGCGAGGCCATCGGCAACGAGACCAAGGAGTACCGCTGCGACGTCATCCTGGGCCCAGGCATGAATCTGCACCGCAACCCGCTCTGCGGCCGCAACTTCGAGTACTACAGCGAAGACCCGCTGGTGACGGGCAAGATTGCCGCCGCCTATATCCAGGGCGTGCAGAGCCAGGGAGCCGGCGTGTCGGCCAAGCACTTCGCCGTCAACTCGCAGGAGACCGACCGCACGAGCGTTGACGAGCGCCTCTCGCAGCGCGCCGCCCGTGAGCTATACCTCAGAGGCTTCGAGATAGCCGTCCGCGAGAGCAATCCATGGACCATCATGGCCAGCTACAACCAGGTGAACGGACAGTACTCCATGGGCAACCACGACCTGCTGACAAAGATCCTGCGCGACGACTGGGGCTATCGCGGCATCGTGATGACCGACTGGATAGGCATCCGCAAGGGCCTTGAGACCATCAGCGAGGTACACGCCGGCAACGACCTGCTCGAACCAGGCCAGCCAGCCCAGGTGGAGGAGATCATCAAGGGCGTCAAGGAAGGCAAACTGCAGATAGCCGATGTCGACCGCAACGTTCGCCGTATGCTCGAGTACATCGTCAAGACCCCCAGCTTCCACAAGTATCCGGCCAGCAACGCCCCTGATTTCAAGGCCCATGCCGCCATCACGCGCCAGAGCGCCAATGAAGGCATCGTACTGCTCAAGAACAACGGCACACTGCCCTTCAGGACCGAGGGCAATCTCTCACCTCTTGCCTCTCACCTCTCACCTCTCATCAAGACCGTAGCCCTCTTCGGCCAGAACTCCTACGACTTCCTCTCTGGCGGCACTGGCTCTGGCTGTGTCCATCCACCCTACGTTGTCGACATGCTCCAGGGCTTGAAGAACGCTGGCATCGAGTCGTCAGCGACGCTCACCGACATCTATCAGAAGTACATCGCCTACGCCCGCCTGAAGTTCCAGGCCGAGCGCCATCCGGCCAAGTGGTTCCAGACCGAGGCCATGGGCCAGCAGAAATATCCTGAAATCAGTTTCTCGCCCATCGCCGTGGCCAAGGAGGTGGAGGCTGCCGACGCAGCCATCATCACCATCGGCCGACAGGCCGGCGAGGGTCTCGACCGTGACATCGCCACAGAGTTCTGCCTGCTGCCAGAGGAGCGCCAGATGATTATCGACATCTGCCAAGCCTTCCACAGTGCCGGCAAGCCGGTGGTGGTCATCATCAACTCTGGCTCGGTCATCGAGACAGTCTCCTGGCGCGACTATCCTGATGCCATCCTCTGCGCCTGGCAGCCTGGCATGGAGGGCGGCAACTCCATCGCCGACCTGCTCACAGGCAAGGTCAACCCCTCAGGCAAGCTCACCATGACATGGCCCATCGCTGCTGCCGACCATCCCTCAACGAAGGACTATCCAGGACAGCTCGATTTCTACACTTACCACGAGATGCAGGGGTGGGGGAGAGAGATTCCCGGATATAGCTACACCAACCACGACGAGGACATCTACGTAGGCTACCGCTACTTCGACACCTTCGGCCGCGAGGTGGCCTATCCCTTCGGCTTCGGCCTGAGCTACACCACCTTCGAATTTAATAGTTTAAAGGTTAAGAAATCAAGGAATGACGCCGTTGAGGTGAGCATCACCGTCAAGAACACAGGCAGCGTTGGCGGCAAGGAGGTGGCGCAGGTCTATGTGCAAGCTCCCAAGGGTCGCCTGGAGAAGCCTGCCCACGAACTGAAGGCCTTCGCCAAGACGCGCGAGCTGCAGCCAGGCGAGAGCCAAGTGCTCACGATGACCATCCCCGTGCGTATGCTTGCCTCGTTCGACGAGGCTGGCTCACAGTGGCTCGCCGAAGCAGGCACCTACACCTTCTGCGTCGGTAGCAGCAGCCGTGACATCAAGGCAACGGCCCCACTGAAGATTGCCGAATACACAGAGAAGACCAGCAACGCCCTGGCTCCCCAGGCGAAGCTCAATCTGCTCAAGCAGTAGCAGCAAGGCTCCTCGGCATGATTATGGCTCAGCAGCCATAATCATGTCGATGGGCAGCTGGCGGTCGATGGCACTGTGGAATGAGATGAGTGTCTCACTGCTGGCCAGTCCAAGGGGCTGCAGCTTGTCGTGGATGATGTCAAGCAGGTGATGGTTGTTGAGGGCGTAGATCTTGATGAACATATCAAAATTGCCCGTGGTGTAGTGGCACTCCACCACCTCAGGTATTTCCCTGAGACGGTCTACAACGGCATCGAAGTTCTCCGGATTCTTCAGGTTCAGACCGATGAAGGCGCAGGTCTCGTAGCCTATCTTCTCTGGGTCGATAATGAATTGTGAGCCTTGCAGCACCCCCATGGCGGTGAGCTTCTGTATGCGCTGATGGATGGCCGCTCCGCTAACGCTGCAGATGCGTGCCACCTCGAGGAATGGTATACGGGCGTCCTGCGCTATGAGCTGCAGGATCTGACGGTCGAGTTTATCAAGTTTATTATCCATCACTATTCACTTATCACTATTTCACTATTTCACTTATCACTATTTCACTTCTCTTCCGCTGTAGTTGATGCGGAGGGCATACGCCTGCTGCAGGGCTTGCTTGACGTCGGCTATCAGCCCCATCGGTGTCTTCTTGTCGGCCTTCAGACTCACCGTCAGCCGCTCGGCATTCTCTGGTGACATCTTGCGGCGCTCAGCATCGATAGTTGCCGACAGGTGGGCCAGGTCGGTCATCCTGCCGTTCACCTGTATGCAGTAGCCCTCTTTCTGGCTCTCTGCCTTGCCGATATATACATTCACCACCGACGACCTCTGGTCCAGCTTCGTCACCTCTGTGCCGGCAGGCACCTCGTAGCGCACCTTCACTTCGTCGTGGCGCATGTGGGTCACCAGCATGAAGAAGAAGAGCACGGTGAATATCAAGTCGGGCATCGATGCCAGGTTCAGCCCCGGCATCTCATGCGAACTCCTGCGGAACATCGGCTGCATCTTTCTCATCGGCCGCCTCCTTCCGTAGGTTTCTGTTCCCTGATGCGCATAGGATACTCTCCGCCCGAGGCCCTCAGCCGCTGATAAGCCGCCACGATGGCGTTCTGCATGCGGTAGTAGGCCTCGTAGGTGGTCTGCCGGTCTGCCTGGATACTGATCACGTGTTCACGAGGGTCGGCACTCACAAAGTCCATCACCTCCTGGGTGAGCTGGGCCGTGGTGAGCAGCGTGCCGTTGCAGGAGAGCTGGTCGCGGGCGTCGAGCGTCACCGTCATCACGTGGTCCTTCTCTACGTCTGTCGGAGGCTGCTCCTCCAGTGGCGGTGGCGGCAGCTGGCGCAAGAGTCCCTTGTCCGTGTCCATCGATGATGTCACGAGGAAGAATATCAGCAGCATAAACGAGATGTCTGCCGTGGAGCTGGTGTTCAGCTCCGGAATCTGCTCACTACGACGCCTGCGAAACATCCTACGATTAGTATAACGGTGGTATAGATAAACATATCCGTGGCCTTCAGCCAGAAGGTGTCGGCAAATAGTTGTCCGTTGGTAGTGACGGGTGTGGTCGAACCTGCCAGGTAGGTGATTGCCATACAGGCCACGAAGGCCACGGCGACCGTCCTGGCCACCCGCTTCTGGGGCACGCCGTTGATGATTTCGTCATCCTTCGTGCGCAGTCTGAGCCGATTTATCACCGACAGCAGCGTCACCCCGATGGCCACGGCCATCGCGATGTACATCAGCCACAGCATGATGTCGGCCACTACTGGCGATACAATAGAGTTTGTATCCATAATCTATTGGCTTATCACTACCTACCTTTCCCTTTATATGCTTCTATCAGGTCGAGCATCCGTATCCCGGCCTCCTCCATCTGCGAGGTGAGCCGCTCTATCTTTGAGAGGATATAGCTGTAGAACAGCTGCAGCACCAGTGCCACGATGATACCAAAGATGGTGGTGATCAGCGCCACCTTCATGCCCTGCGCCACAATGGCCGGGCTGATGTCGCCCTGCGCCTGGATATTGTCGAAGGCCATCACCATGCCTATCACCGTGCCGAGGAACCCCAGCGAGGGAGCCATGGCGATGAACAGCTTGATCCACGAGCAGCCCTTCTCCAGATTGGCTGCCTGCAGACCGCCGTAGTTGGCTATGCTGCGCTCGATGGCATCGATGGGCTGGCTGATGTGCAGCAGACCCTGATAGCAGACGCTGGCCACGGGGCCGCGTGTTGAGCGGCAGAGCGCCTTGGCACCCTCCACGTCGTCGCCTGCCAGGTGCTGCTCAATGTCGTCGAGCAGCTTCGAAGCCTTGATTTCCGACATCGTCAGATACAGGATGCGCTCGATGCAGAAGGCCAGTCCCAGCACCAGGGCCAGCGCCACGAGCGACATAAAGCCCACATTGCCGTCTATAAACTTGGTCTTCAGCTGCTTGTGCAGCCCGCCGCCCTCAGCTTCGCCCTCGTCGGCCTCTGCCAGCTGGCTGTCGTCGACGGTGGTGGAGAGCAGGCTGTCGCTGGCCGCAGCGTCCACAGAGAGCTCGGTGGAGTCGGGGGGCGTCGATGCCGGTTGAGCCATGCTGTGGGAAAAGGCCGTCAGCAGGACTATCATCAAGACGATTGCAATTCTTCTCATATATTTCAGTCTGTCATTACGGAGGATTCACCGTTGAATCCTTTTCGGCTGCAAAGGTACGAAGAATAATTGATAAATTGACAATTGACAATTGACAATTTTTCGTCGCGGCAGCAAATTTTCACTATTCACTATTCTCCTTTATCTTTTTTTTCGTAATTTTGCACCCCAAAATCAGATAGATACAGATAATTGACAGAACAAGAACAATGAAAAAGAAGAAACTATGGATGCTGGCTGCCATCCTCACTTGCAGTCAAGCACTTACAGCGTGCGGCAACATTGACAACAGAACGACGACAGACATGAAGGTGCTCACCGAGTGGCAGGCCGGAAAGACTGTCACGCATGAAGTGGTGGCAGCCTACGGAGGCTACGACAAGTGCTTCGTTGCGGAACCCATCCCCGACGGCGTATGGGCAAGGATGCAGGGAAAGACCTACAAGGAGAACCCCTACATCAAGCGCGACGACCTGCGCCATATCCGTGCGCTGCACTGGGACTATGACAATCAGATGCATGTCGGCGAGATGATCTGCAACAAGCAGATTGCCGACCGGGTGGCCCGCATCCTGCGCCAGCTCTTCGATGCCAAGTACCCCATCCAGCGGATGCTGCTGCCCGATGTCTACGGCGCCGACGACGAGACGCAGATGCGCGACAACAACTCGTCGTGCTTCTGCTTCCGCGCCATAGCCGGCTCCACCAAGCTCTCCAAGCATGCCCGCGGACTGGCTGTAGACATCAATACGCTCTATAATCCCTATTATAAGGACAGAGCCAACGGCACCCGATTCATCCAGCCTGCCACGGCTGCCGAATACTGCGACCGCACAAAGTCGTTCCCCTATAAGATAGACCACAACGACCTCTGCTTCAAGCTCTTCACCGAGGCTGGCTTTGAGTGGGGCGGCGACTGGACGTCGTGCAAGGACTTCCAGCATTTCGAGCTGATAGAGTAGGCTGGGGCAGAATGCCGTCAAGTTCACCACCGAGGGGGATGGGGGCCTGAACGCATTATAAATATTTAATGTCACTCTGCGTTTTTTGTAATATGTAATATGTAATTTCTTAAAGCGGAACGAAAACTTAGTCGTTCCGCTTTTCCAGTTTCTTGTCTATCCTGAC
>Ga0326512_10003573_pt1 | contig 11370 bp, 24 predicted proteins | sample 1_2617_0518_D_FD_203652 | JGI IMG/M metagenome (GOLD analysis project Ga0326512, IMG submission 203652) | Bovine rumen microbial communities from UC Davis, California, United States - 1_2617_0518 | ecosystem: Host-associated > Mammals > Digestive system > Stomach > Rumen | place: USA... | reverse complement strand
TGACTGCACTGGCTTCGTCCAGCATTGCTACAAGGTCAACGGTATCACGATGTCAAACAAACTAAGCGACTGGGGCAAGTCAATCGGCACGGATGCGTCAAAGGCAAAGCGTGGTGATATCTTTACCTATAAGTCCAAGACCGGCATACATCATGCGATTTATGTCGGTTCCGGCATGGTGGTCCACGCTGCCAATGTCAAAGAAGGTGTCAAGAAATCAAAGTGGAATTCCATGAGCAGACCGCTCGTAGGAATCAGAAGAAGATGGAAGTGAGGTGATACCGGTGAACGACAATATGATAATCGCCATACTCGGATTCATTGGTGCGCTGATCGTAGCACTCAAGCCGATACTCGACCTCAACACGAACATCACCGAGCTTAAGGTCAGCATAGACTCATTCAAGGAATCGGTAGACAAACTCGACAAGAGGATAACCGATCACGGCAAGGAACTTGAAGAACTCAAGAACCAGGTGGTGAACCACGAAGTAAGGATAAAGAATCTCGAAAAGTGATTGACGGATGTAGATAACGCTATGTACCCTTATGGTAAGGGAATAAGGGTTTTGCATATTTGCTTCATTTCTCCTAAACATATTCAAACGGCTAGTAATTCCATAGTCAATCTCTCGGAAGGGACGGGTATGTTACCCGTCTTTTTCGATGCAAGAAAAAAGCAGACCGATTAAGTGGGTGGTTGGTGACTTGTTCCGGTCTGCTCTTTTCTATGGATATACTCCATATAGCCCTATTATTCCGTAAGATTATTATATCATTCCGGCAGAGTCTGCGTCTGTAGAATACACTATCTTTCGGAGTCCGTTTCGGAGTCCGTTTTGACAGATTCTGCAATGATGCTCAACCTCAGTGATTGCAAGTGTTTCACGCTCTGAGCCTTGGAATTCCAAATGTTTCACGGCTACTAGGGTTGAAATGGGTTGAAAGGAGTTGAAGTATTCTGTGGGTTCGACTCCCACCGTCTCCACCACTCAAAGCCTTGAAATTTCAACGGTTACAAGGCTTTTTCAATATCCTCTAGGGGCAGGTTAGAGTCCGCTGTCACAACAGTGGCATTAACGATGTCAGCAATGCCCCTGCTCGATGAACTCACATCACCGAACACATGGGTGTATATATTCATGGTCGTTCCGATGTTCGAGTGTCCAAGCTCACGACTGATACGGGCAATGTCCACACCGCTTGAATTGAGCAATGAAGCGAATGTGTGACGCAGTCCGTGTACAGTTACATGTGGCAGTCCGTTATTCTCTTCCATGTAATTGATATGTTTGCTGAATGTGGAAGGGGATAACGGCTGTCCGAATCCATCCTGGATAAGGTAGTCCGTATGGGTGTATCTTATCGCATGATGCTTTTCTATCAGTTCCTCTATCGCATCTATAAGGATATCAGGTATCGCTAACGTCCTATGTGACTGCTCTGTTTTAGTGTCCTGAGTGAAGTCCATCCCATCACACTGATGACGGGTCTCACGGACTGTCACAGCCTTGAAAGGTATGTTGATGTCCTCTTCTCTCAGACCGAGTACTTCGGAGCGTCTGAGACCGCAGAAGAGGCACAGACCATATCCTACCTTGTAGTCGAGTCTCTCGGCATCAAGAAGATTCCAGAACTTGTGCATCTCTTCCAGTGAGAATGTCACGATGTCAGGCTTCTTCCTCTTTGGGATCGTAGCGTACTGACACGGATTGCTTTCGACCTGACCGGTCCTCACTGCTCTGTTGAATGATGCGTTCAGAAGACCGACAGTATTGATGATGCTCTTCGGTGTGAGTTCGTCTGCCATATCAGCGATGAAGTCCTCGATTTGGAATGCTGTGAGATTCTTCGCTCTGATATCACCGAGTGCCTTGTCTATCCTCTTGTAAGCGGAATTGTATCCGTGCAGTGTGGTCTGCTTGATACCGAGCGTCTTCTTGTACTTGATGTAGGAATCCACAAGTTCGCATACCTTCATATCTGTATAAGGATTGCGTGTGCATTCAGCCTCGAAGTCGGAATACATCTTTCTGAGTTCCCTTGCATTCGAGTACTCGACAGTCCTGGAATACCTCTTCCGGTGCTTGCCGGAGCCTATGCTGACAGTCATCTTGGCTCTTCCCTTTCCGAGTTTCTCTATCATAGTCAATCTCCTTTCGTCTATGCGTGGCGAATCATCTCAAGTTCGTCCGCATCTCCGTAGCTGTCGAGGTCTGATGCCTCGATATGTTTCAGTTCGTGTTCGTAAGTATCATGTTGTTGCTCCCAGTTGTAGCAGGGATTGAGGACTACGGTGACATAGTCCTCACCTTCATCAAACGTCTTTATGACGAAGCCTTTTGCATCTGCGGGCATCTTCATGTAAATAACTCTATGCTCCATCATCGTCTTTCTGTAAGCCTTCCACCATCCTAACAATAAACTGTAAGTCTTCCTTGGATATCTTTCTGGTAGTGTCAAACAGCATCCTGAGGTCTTGTCTGTTGTATATCTCATTAGCAATGTCGGCCGCCTCAGGATCTAGGTAATATCCATGCGTCTCATCTTCGAGTCCCATAAGATATGAAGGGGATACTCCAAGAACGTCAGCCATCTTCTTGATGACACTTCTTTTCATATTCTCAGATTTGCCGTTTTCATACTTGGCGATAGCGGACTTCTGCAAACCAACCTTTTCACCAAGCTCTTCCTGCGTAAGTCCGGCAGCGATCCTAAGATCTCTTATCCTTTTGCCCATCTCACTCATTTCATTCTCCTTATCTATAGATAGTGTACACTTCTCGATGTCCCAATTTTATCACAGAATGAAAGCAGATTCACGAAAAAGTTGAAAAATTTTACACTTCGTATTGACAAGTGTCTTAATAAGCGTTAATATGATGGTGTCGAAAAACGACACAGCACAATATATAGAAAGGAGATGCACAGTGGATACGAAGATATTGAAGTCCGTACTCGTCAGAAATGGTGACAACGTCACTGCCTTAGCAGGCAAGATGGGAATGTCAACAGCTGCGCTGTACCGCAGAATCAAAGGTGATACAGAGTTCTCTGCAAAAGAGATACGAATGTTCAAGCAGATATACGGCCTGACGGGTGAAGAAATCGACACTATTTTTTTTGCGAACTAGGTGTCGAAATCCGACACCAAAGGAGGCACAATGGAAGAGAAAAGACTAACGCCGATCAAGGCTATCAGAACGAAATGCCTTGACTGCTGCTGTTGGCAGAAGAGCGAGGTCAAGAACTGCGGCATCACGACTTGTGCGCTTCACCCTTACCGGATGGGACACAATCCGTACATAACGAGGAAGAAGAACACACACATCGATGAAAAGATGCTTGCGCAGAAACCCGCTTCTACAACGGCAAAATCCGATGAAACTATTTCAACCGAGTAATTAATCGACAAAGAGATTTGATTCTGAAAAAGTCGATTTCTACCGAGTAATTATTTCGTAGAAGAGGTGCTGAATGGAACTGTACACAGCGAACGAGATGGCAACGCTCCTCAAGGTGCATAGCAAGACTGTGTACAAGTGGGGAGCGAATGGAAAACTGGAACGAGTAAAAGTAGGCAAGGCCGTGAGATTCGCCCTGCCGGACAAGGAGAATGAAAATGCTGAGCGAGAAACTGAGAAACAAGGAACTGTTTAACGTAGATGCCGAAGCGGAGCGCAGAACGAAGAGCGATGCAAGACGCATGCTGAACGACATCGTGGGTGACCTGGTCGCAGCGATGAGAGCCGTTGAACTTGACGGGCTGTATGAGAGAGAGGCTATCGAGGACTTCGTAAGCAAGAGACTCGAAGAGTATGAGAAGACCATCTATCTGATGGATGCAGAGGAATTCGACAGATACCTCGAAGCGAGGATGGTGAACGCGGTTGCGAGAAGGAGACTACTGAAATGAAGAGCTACGCACTGGAGAACAACACAAGGGAAGCAGAGCGACTCATCACTCACATCGAAGCCATCAGAGAGCATGCAAAGGAAGTGACTCAGTACTGCACCGGTGAGTGCGCTGAGTGTCCGGTCAGAGGATTCTGCGACTGGGATGGCAACATCGATTTCCTTGACGATGGCATGGAAAGTATCGAGAGGCTCGTTGATTACCTCTTCTACTACGACAAGATCGAGAGAAGAAAAGAGAAGGAAGAGCAGGAAAGCGAATATGACGCATGGGACGCTGCCAACAGATGGGCAGGCATCGACCCTTCATGGGCGACAGTCATTCCGAAAGGAAGGATATAGCAATGGCTGAGGTAGACAGATTTGAAAGGGCAAGCATCTATGAAGCGCAGTACTTCAGCGACTGCAAGACGCAGACGGAGATGGTGCTTGACTACATGGAACGATTCGGAGAGATAACACCGCTCGAGGCACTGACCGCTATCGGATGCTTCAGGCTTTCGGCAAGGATAGCAGACCTCAGAGCGGAAGGATATGAGATAGAGACCCGTATCAACAAGGGCCTCGGCAAGAAGAATTATGCGATCTACAGTCTGAAGACTGAATAAATTATTACACATGAGATTGTAAAAAAGGAGAACGCTATGGAAAAGAAAACAATGACAGTAATGGAGATTGAGCAGATCCTCGGAGACAGAATCAGAGTAGCACTTGATGATGCCCTGACAGTAGAAGAGAGAGAAACGGAGAATGAGCAGTCATACCTCGTCATGGGAATGGCGAAACAGTTCCTCAATGGTGCAGATCTTGTACTCCGCGGTGAAAAGCTTCTTGCGCAGAACAAGGCACTTAAGGAATCGAGAATCGACCGGCTCATAGGTAAGTAGCCATGATGTGCGGATATGACAACGAGTGGATCATAGAGCGCAAAGCAGATTACCGATACTGGAGTGAGATGTACATAGACTACATGAACGATCACCCTAATGAATCCCATACTCTGAATGCATTCGTTCAAAGGACTCGCAAACTCGGACTCAACAGAAGATACACGCAGGAGCAGGATGATTGGCTTCGTGAAAATTATCCTGCTCTCGGAGCATCCGAAAGTTATGTGCGATTCGGTGAGACCTTCGGTGTGAAAAAAGGCTTCGAAGGTTTCAAGTCACACATAAATGAACTCGGACTCAAGGTATCTGCGAAACGCCAATATGAAGCAGACCAGGATAACGGGAATCGCGAGAACGTACCACTTGGCACTATAGGAATACGCAATCACAAGCAACGCAACGGGAAAGTCATTCAGATGAATTGGATAAAGGTCGGTAAAGGCACATCAGGATGGGTTCCGCTTGCCCAGCACATAGCAAAGCCGGAGAAAGGGCAACGCGTAATTCACCTTGACGGAAACAGCTTGAATGATGACCCCAAGAATCTTGTGGCTGTCGATAAAGTAACAACAGCCATGATGACCGGCAACCACTTTTGGAGCGATGACCCAAACATAACATCAGCTGGAATCACATGGTGTGAACTTCAGAAGTTATTAAAGGAGAGTGAGGAATGAGCATAACATACGAAGATCTGAAAAAAGCGAATGCCCTTATCAAGACAACAGATGTCAAGGGCAAGGAATATGCGGAAGTACCGCAGAGAGTAAAGGCATTCAGGAGCATCTATCCGATGGGGACCATCAGCACGGAAGTCATTTCCATCGCTGACGGGGTATGCGTCATCAAGGCGACAGCGGCATCGGACGGAGTCATCCTGGGCGAAGGAACAGCCTACGAAAAAGAAGGCTCATCGTTCATAAACAAGACAAGTTATATCGAGAACTGCGAGACATCAGCGGTAGGAAGAGCGTTAGGCTTTGCCGGATTCGGCATCGACACTTCGATCGCATCAGCCGAGGAAGTCCTGAACGCAAAGAAACAGCAGGCGAAGATGTCCGAGGATGAGAAGAAGGCAGAACTCAAGAGACTCCTTGAGGAGACGGAAAGTGATGTCCCTGCATTCCTCGAATGGTGCAGTAAGACATTCGAAAGAGAAGTAACTAATGTCGATGTCCTCTTTGAGAAGGAACTCGACCACGCTATCAAGACAGTCAAGAAGAAAGGAAAGAAATAATGGGAATCGATGTTAAATGCACAAACGTAAAACTGTGGAAGAACGAGCATGAGACAAAGAATGGCGGGAAGTTCTTCACATACTCAATAAGCATCAGCAGAAAGACCAAAGACGGAGCGTACAAGCACAAGGGACTGAAGGTGCTTCCGAAGGAAGCACTTCCGGAAGAGATTCCAAACGGAGCGACATGCGACATCGATGGATTCATGACACTCGAAGTGTACACCGGCAGAGATGGTGAAGTAGTGAATCCGATGCTCTACGCAAACAGAATCATGTTCAAGGATATGGATGTTCCGAGCAGAGACGAAGACTTCGGAGACAGCTTCGAGCAGCTCGATGAGGATGTGCCGTTCTAGGGGGTGCGATATGAAACATCTCGGAGATATATGCAAGATCAACGGGGCCGAGATAGAACCCGTTGATGTGATAACAGCAGGCTCACCTTGTCAGGACTTATCGGTGGCAGGGAAAAGGGCCGGTCTCGCGGGAGAACGAAGTGGACTGTTCATGGAACAGATGCGAGTGATAAAGGAGATGAGGAAAGCAGATGAATTACGAGGACGGACAGATGAATTTATCAGACCTCGGTATCTCGTATGGGAAAACGTGCCAGGAGCCTTGTCCTCAAACAAAGGGGAAGACTTCAGATGTGTCCTCGAAGAGATTGCCAAAGTCGTCGAAGAAGATACCCATATACCTGGACCTCCAAAAGAAGGATGGCACTACTCAGGATGCGTCATGGGAAACGGGTGGTCCATTGCTTGGCGCGTACATGATGCACAGTTTTGGGGAGTTCCCCAAAGAAGAAAACGCATCGCGCTTGTCGCAGATTTTGGTGGAAACAGCGCACCAGAAATACTCTTTGTCCGCAAAGGCTTGTCAGGGGATTCTGAACAGAGCGCAGAAGCGTGGCAAGGAACTTCCGGAGATACTTAGGCAGGCACTTGAAGCGCAGTGTGGCGGAGATGATTCATAAAGCAGCGACCCTGAAAATTCGGGGGGGTGTTGAACGCGACAGTCAAGGCAAGAAAGCAGGAAAAGGAGCATTGATACAGTGGGAAAAATCAGCAACTCTCGGAGTGAGTCAGGATCAGACACTGTTTGTCTGGAAGGGAACGGATACAGACCATCCCACAAGGGTGACGGATACCGAGTAGGGGGGGTGATGTACACCCTGAATTCCACAGAGGTGCATGCCATCTGTTACGGCATATCCTCGTATCACTCAAACGGGATGCTCTCGGACAATCCGTACTCCGGCATATACGAGGCAGACACTTCGAGGACGCTCGATCCCAATGGCGGGAATCCTGCATGTAATCAAGGGGGAATGTGCATTGTCGAAATTCATAACGCTTGAACACCATCCGAACGACTCGCGGATACTCATCAAGGAAGATGAAGTCTGTCAGAGCCTGACCACTCGGATGGGTACTGGGGGGGGGTAACGTACCGCTCGTACTGTTCGTCAAGAGCAGAAGAGCAAAATCCCCTGAAGACTTTGAGACATGGAAAGAGTCGGATGTCAGCAACACTCTCAACACGTTCGAGGTGGGAGACAAGCGCAGCACGACTCTGGTAATTAAACGGGATGAAGACGTTGACAGAGAAAAGATTCTTTGAATGGCATGAGGATGATGTATCCGTCACATTAAGAAATCGTGGCGGATCTTATGGGGGGGGGTCAGAGGTACTCGTTATCTCCTCTATCAGGACCCCATCGGAGCCTTATGCGCAACAGACTACAAGTGGGTGCAACAGGAACAAGTGATGCAGGGGAAGCTGATAGTGTATGAAAGTGATAGCTATAACAATGGACCAATATCAGAAGATTAGCACAGATGAAATACTCCCGACATTCATAAGCACGGACTATAAGCGTGGGGGGGGTACTGTCTGGTCATTAGACGAGAAGATGGGGCAGACATATGTCCACAAGGAATGTGCGAACACTCTCGCACAGAGAGATTACAAACAGCCACAGGCGGTGATATATGAGTTATCAACAGAAGACAGGGCCACTGATGGCGAATAGCCATCCAGGATCGTACTGCGGACAGGATGCATATAGCGATATGTTCGTAACGGAGAATAGATATGCAAATGAATTGGGATGGCACACAGACAGCACCTACATTGACACAAAACAATGCCAATGGGGTGCAGAGAATGCCGAATAAAGAAAACTTTAATGCAGTAATAGAGGAGAACGAAATGGAGACAGTAGTAAGGAGATTGACTCCGACTGAATGTGAGCGTCTGCAGGGATTCCCTGACGGATGGACAGACATAGGTGAATGGACAGACACGAAGGGCAAAATACACAAGGAATCGAGTGACTCTGCGAGATACAAGGCTCTTGGCAACAGCATCGCAGTAGGATATGCGAACAACGGCTCCGGATTCTGGATGGTGCTGATGAAGAGAATATCAGCACAGTACGAAAGACACGCAACGCTCGGATCGCTGTTCGATGGCATCGGTGGATTCCCGTTAGCATGGGAGTTCTATAACGGCAAAGGTTCTGCGAGATGGGCAAGCGAGATCGAAGAGTTCCCTATAGCCGTAACGAAAGTGAGATTTCCTGAGGAGTAAGAAGAAGCAATGGATGACCATTCATACATCAAAGTGTTCCGCTCGATGCTTGATTGGGAATGGTGGGATGACAAGAACGTGACGAGGCTGTTCCTGACGATACTGTTATCAGTCAATTGGCAGGAAAAGAAATGGCACGGCATCACCATCAGCAAAGGCTCGATGTTCACAAGCCTGGAGAGTCTGTCGAAGAAAAGCGGTCTGACAGTGCAACAAACACGCACTGCACTTACTAAGCTAATTTCAACAAACAACCTAACAAGCCAATCAACAAAGAACGGAAGGCTCATAACCGTTGAAAATTGGGAGAAATTCCAAGGCTCGACAGAAGAAGCAACAAACAAACCAACAAACAAACGAACAGCCAAGCAACAAACAAGTAACAAACGATCAACAACAACTAAAGAAAGTAAAGAAAGAAAGAATATATATATAACACCTACTATAGAGGAAGTGCGCGAGTACATTTCGGCAAATAACCTCGTCATCGATGCAGATTACTTCTTCGACTACTACGAGGATGCTAAGTGGAAAGACAAGGGTGGCGATTCCGTAAGGAACTGGAAACTCAAAGCACGATCCTGGCATAACAGAGAGGTCAAAAATGGGAATAACGCTAGAGCAGGCAATACAGTACGCAGCCGGATACCAGAGACAGATGGACGAGGCCAACGAGAAACTGAAGTCCATCGACACAAGCCACTCCCTTTGGCGGCAGACGTATTTGGCACGGAACGAAGCGAAGATGATGCTTGAGTGGTATCAGGGATACGAAGACAAGGACAACTTCGGCAATCCCGTACATATCAGCGGGATCATACAGAAGCTTGCCGGTGAGGCGCAGAGGCTGAAGGAAGCATCGAACCTCGGTGAGAGATTCAGCAACAGAACATTCGGCAACTTCGACCCACGCAGAGACAAGCAGGCATTCGATGCATGCAGAAGTTACGCAAATAATGAGCTTGTCTTCAGAAGCAAGAAGAACAGCCTTCTGCTCTTCGGTGGAGTCGGAAGCGGAAAGACACATCTCGCTGCCGCCATAGCGAACACATTCATCGACAGAAGCATACCGGTTCTGTTCGCGACATTCTCGAACCACCTCAATGAGATACGCGAGGAGTTCGACCACACGGGACAGAAGCAGTATCTGTCGATGATGAAGAACACTCCGGTGCTGGTCATCGATGACCTCGGCAAGGAGAAGAAGACGGAGTGGACACAGCAGATTCTGTATGACGTAGTGAACTACCGCTACGAGCATCTGCTGCCGATAATCATCACAAGCAACTTCGGCACTGACGATTTTGCTAACTACGTAGGAGAAGCGGTGTGGTCAAGACTCTACGAGATGAGCGGAGCGGTGACCACAGCGGGAAAGGACTATAGGCAATTATGAACATAGTGATTCTTCAGGGAAGACCGACAAAGCATCCGGAGATCCGCAAGAACGACAACACCGGAAAAGTGTTCTGCGTCTTCAGACTCGCAGTACAGCGACCCTATAAGGGGAAAGACAAGCTGCAAGGCACCGATTTCTTCGATGTCTTCAGCTTCGGAAAGACGGCACAGTTCTGCTACAACAACCTGGCGAAGGGAGCATTCTGCACAGTAACGGGCAGACTCACTCAGGACACGAAGCCTGATAAATTCGGTGACATGAGAGACAAAGTCTTCGTATGCGCGACCAGAGTAGACATACACGAATGGATTCGTGAAAACAGACCTCTGTCAGGACTTGAAAAAGATGTCGATGACCTTCTCGTTCCGAGAGAGATCAAGGCAAAGATATTCAAGGAGATAGAAGTCGGAACTGATGAAGACATACCGGAAGAACTGTTAGGAAGGAGTCTCGATGATTTCATTTAGGTATCAGGGAGAGCCGATAGGCAAAGGCAGACCGAGAGTAACGGCAAGAGGCGGCAAGTTCGCTCATGCTTATACACCGAAGAGGACAAAGGACTTTGAGGACAACATCCGGTTTGAATTCATGGCATCGACAGCAGAGAAGATGCCCGTTTATCCGAAAGATGTTCCGCTCAAGGCAGAAATGACATTCGCGTTCGAGATCCCGAAGTCCTACACGAAGAAGAAACGTGCAGCGTGTTTGAGCGGTGAACTGATGCACACGAAGAAGCCGGATGCAGACAACGTATGCAAGGCCGTGCTTGATGCACTGAGCGGATACGCATTCGAGGACGATTCTCAGGTCGTGCAGATGGTGCTTGAAAAGATATACGCAGAAGACTCATTTGTCGAGGTGAAGATTTATCCGATAGAGCGAAATGATTAAAGACAGAACTTTTGATGAGATATTCAGAACAATGCCACGCGAACTGATGCTGGACCTGGTCGCAGCGATCTTCCTGAAAGCGCGGTCGGACTACATCACGAACGCAGACGGCAAGCGCAGAGACGCAGAGACATTCTTCCGCTCTGATTGGGCGCAGGAGCTATCCCTTAAAGGCTTCGAGCCTGAGAACGTGCTGAGGATGATGGACGAGGAGATAAAGGATGGACATCGCTAAACTTGAGGAGATTCTTGCTGATGAGACCGGACTGAAATTGTGTCCGATATGCGGGACAGCATACAAGCCATACCACAGCAGACAGAAAACGTGTGGAAGTCCTGAATGCAAGCGTATCTATCACAACGAATATGTCAGAGAGCGCACTGAACGGCTCAAGAAGCAGGACATAGACTCGTTCCGGAAATATCACACGGAAGCACAG
>Ga0326512_10003572_pt1 | contig 11370 bp, 16 predicted proteins | sample 1_2617_0518_D_FD_203652 | JGI IMG/M metagenome (GOLD analysis project Ga0326512, IMG submission 203652) | Bovine rumen microbial communities from UC Davis, California, United States - 1_2617_0518 | ecosystem: Host-associated > Mammals > Digestive system > Stomach > Rumen | place: USA... | reverse complement strand
GATGGATGAAAAGACATACACAACCTGATTTTGACTTTGAAAAAGATTGTATACAAGGCGGTAAAAGCCAGTACTCAATTGAAGGCTTAAAATCATCTATAGAAATTCCTGAAAATATTCCTATATATTTGACGCAAAAGTATAGTTCCCTTTTTCAAAGCTTTTTAGGAAACCTGCCGGAAGATACATTTGATGATGATTTAAAAGAAGCATTTGATTATTGGAAAGAACACATGGATGAAAAAGAAGCTGTAAAATATGCAACTATAGAAGTCCTTGAGAAATACAAATATATAGGACCTGAAACAAGTAAATATCTACAATTAAAAAGACAGAATCTCACATTACAAAACAAGCAATTTGCAGCTCGTCATAATTAAAATCCCTAATTAATTCCATGACTAAAGAAGAATTTAAGATTAAATACGCAAAAGAGATTGCAGATGGTAGTATCCATTCGATGAAAATGTTCTATAGTGAAAAAATGATTTACAAGGCTCTTTTCGGTGGAAAGGTAGCATTCAATGATGAGTACTATACAAGAAAAGAAGATGTTGAAGCAGGATTAGCAAGAGTGGATTTAAGTGACAAAAAAGTATATTGCCCATGTGATTCAGAAGAGTCTGAATTCGTGAAATATTTTCAGCAAGAGGGTAAGTGTAAAGAATTAAGATTCACTTCAGATGATTTTAGGAATCATGAAGAAAATTGGGAATGGGCTGATGTGATAGTTACGAACTCCCCATTTTCACTTACAACAGAATTCGGTAAATGGATTTCCAAGTACAACAAAAGATATGTTTTGGTTAGTCCAATTCTTCCTCACATCATGAGGTGGATGAAGCATGTTCACTTCCTCCACAGATTTCAAGACTTCAAGAATACAGACAAAAAAGTACTTTGCGGTTTCTTTACGGATTTAGACGTAAAAGGATTGACATTCAAAGAAGCCTTTGGAAGGGAATTGCCAATCAGTAACGGAGAATCAATGCCCGAAAGTTGGCCAATGAACTATCATTTTCAGGGGCTCAAAAAGTACGGCAAGAAAACAGGTTTTCCTCCAAGAGATTTTCAAGGTGAGTTTTTGATTACTGCTGATTGCAATACAGAGGAATTCGACCTTTTGGAGATACGAGGATTCTATACAAAAGTAAGGTATAGAAAATGAGTGGTGAAATTTTCCACTAATTAAATCATGAACTTCATACAAAAGCTTTTACGACGCAGAAATAATTGGCATACGAATATTGACCCTGAATCCACTAGAGTGATTGACAAAGATGGTCAATTACAAATGGATCCTACCGGAGATGAATCTGAAATACCGGATTACAAAGTGAAATCCACAGCTGTAAAAGGATTCACATGGAATCCAAAAACCCATTCCCTTTTCTTGACCTTCACAAAAGGGAAAAAAGAATATGAGTATCCAGATGTTCCTGAAAGTGTAGTAGAAGATTTTGAAAATGCAAGCTCAAAAGGGAGATTCGTAAATAGAGTTCTCAAGGAGTATAGTGCAAAATGAATTTCGATTGGGTTGGAAGTGGAAACTTTTATAATATTTTATCAGTTTTAATTACGGTTGTAGTTATAGTTCTTTTAGGGTTATTTGCCATTAGAAAGGGTTGGGTTTCTTTTAATGGAAGTAAATTAAGTGTAGGAAGAGTAAAAGAAAGTGAGAGAATTATAATTAAGAGACAATTCGAATATATAGAGTCTGCGACTTTAGATTTCTTTAAGGATAGCTTAATTAGAGAATTGGTAAAAGATATATTCGAAAGAACTATTATATTCAATCATATTAGGACAAATAGTAGCTTTGTCAAGACAAAACAGCTGGCTGTTTGGAGTACAATATGTAAAGCTAATGTAAAGAATATTGACAAAGAAGATACAGATGCATGGACAAAGAAATGCCTGAAAGAGCTGTTAGACATCCGTAAAGAGGGGGAAGCTAATGAATGATCCTGGTTACTTTAAGGATATGGAAGTAGTTGACAATCGCTTAAAGAAATTGGAATTTCAGGTTTCAAAATTATCAGAAGTTCTACATCGAATTAAAGAGTTGATAGAAAAAAGAGGGGCCTTTTAGCTTTTCATTTTATTTTCCTTTTTTGGGGTTGAGTTCAAAAGACTCTTCCCCTTTTTTTTGCAACTAAATAAAGTATAAAGAGGAGAATAAAATAAAATGTTAGAATTCGCGTTGAACACTTTTTTATTGACAACTTTTTTGGTGTTGACAACCTTTGCAATTATGACCCCCAAGTTTAAAAGAAAATGGACAACTTATCTACAGATAGCTATAGGGGCAACTTTTTTCACAACTTCAATCATAAGCCTTATAGCTTGTTTGGCTTGTTTGTTATTAAAAGTTTTCGTGAAGTTTTGTATAGTCTAAATTGGAAGATTTATGGAGGGAAGGAAAATGGTAAGCAACAAGCCGATAAATGGAATCAGCGTTATTATTCCAGCTTTTAGTCCAATAGATGTAACAAGCAATTCAGTTATTTCTGTAGTAAAACAGCAATTGGGAAAAACGAATAGGCCGAATGTAGATTTAATTTTGATGAATGATGATATTGAAAATCCTCACAAGTATGATTATTTTCTTTCAGAAAGCTTCAAGAATAAATTCTATGATTACAACAAAAACGAAGTTAGCATTCGAATAGTTGACAACAGAAAATATATGACAGACAACAACAAACTGTTTCAAGGGGGAAGTAGATTATTTGGAATGTTGAATGAAGCGAAGTATGATTATTGCATTTTGTTAGATGATGATGATGTTCTCTCTCCAAACACAGTCAGAATGTATACAGACATATTAAATAAGGAAATGGAGAATGCTAAAGCAAACAATAAAGAAATCAAGATTTCCACAGTAGGTGCAATTTTCAGAAGTTTCGATGAAGGCTGCAATCAGAATGACATTGGCAAAGATCAATTTTCCATTTGGGTTCAGGGTAGATTATGGAATAGGCAATTCCTAATAGAAAACAACATTAATGATACAACTCTATACAAGAATAAAATCAATAGAAGACAAGGGGAGGATTATTTATTCGTATCTGTTTTCGATTATATCAACAGCAAACAGCCTGAATGGCAAAGAATATTGACAAAAGATTTTATTTGCGGGTTTTGGATTCCTAATTATAATAGCCTTTCAAGGCAAGACCCATTTTATGGACAACACTTGGCGGGTAGTACAATGTCAAGTAGTTATACGATTTATGAGTATATGAAAGCTTTTAGCAAGACACCTGCTGATGATGAAGAACTAAAACAAAGGTTACTCAACATGACAATCTATAGCATGTATAACCTTTATGATTTTATTATCACGGTTGCTTCAACAAGTTACGAGCCAAAACAGATAGACTGGTATTTATTGAGGGATTATTGCAAAAAGCTTAAAGAAGCCTTGAAAGAATATTATGATGAAATTCAGGAGAACGATATAGTGGTTACAAATGCAGATATTATAACGAAAAGTGATTGCAGGGTTCACAATCTGTTTGAGGGTTCGTTCTTTGATTATATGAACAAAGAAGTCAGGTGGTTTGATTATGATTATGACAAGATGATACAAGAGTCAAAGAAACTACACTATGACGGAGTAAATGTTTTAGAATCGAAACAATGCAAGGCTTGGAGGAAAAGACATGATAAGAACTGATGGTTCAGTAGTTCAGAAGGTATATGATACAATTCGGCAGGAATTATTAGCCGTTCAAAAGAAGACAGGAAAGCCTTTTGAAGAAGTCTTTATTGGTAAGTTTTTCGAAGATGCCTTAAAAAACCCGAATGGATTGGCAGCCAATAGATTAAGCGCTTTTTTGATTCCAAAGACTTTACAATCGTTGGACACTGTAGATGCAGAAGGGACAAGAGAAACAACTGACTTTATTTTATTCAGAATATTCAAACTCTTTTACGACAAACAGCGCGAAGTACTTTTGGATTCTATGCATAATAGAAGATTGATGTGTATCTGTAGTAGACGTGCAGGAAAGACAGCATTAAACGCAGGATTAGCATGTGCTTTTGCAGCGACTCCTAATACTCCCATCTTTTATTACAACAGAACATTCAGCAATGCAATTCAACAGTTATATGATCAAGTTATTGACATTGCAAATAAAGTAGGATTGAAAATAGCAAAAGATTCAAGGAGTACAGGTATAATAGAGTTTGCAAATGGAAGTGAAGTACATTTTGCAGGAAACAATGACAAAGGGAGCATTGATGGAATTCGTGGTTTTAAGGCGAAGTTGGTTATTATAGATGAAGTAGGACATCAAGGTAACTTAGACCTTTTATTGGAAGCAATGTTACCGATTATGGCGGATTTTAGCGATTCAACTTTAGTACTAACAGGAACACCTTCAAGATATAAAAAACATGAAAGTACAAGAATTTGGGAAGAAGACAAGAGTTTCAAAAAGTATCATTGGACTCTATATGATAACCCCCACATGCCAAACCCTGATCAATTAATTAAAGACAGTTGCAGTACAATGGGATTAGACATCAATAGTCCTTTTATAAGAAGAGAGTTTTATGGAGAATTCGTCTGGGATACAGAAGCGCTGATTTTCAAGTCACCGAGTTTTTATAGCAACCTGGATAATTTTAAGCCAACAAACATTACAATAGGAATAGACTATGGAACCTCAGCGTATAATGCAATCGTTAGTTTAGCCTACAATAAAGATACAAAGCAGGCGAGAGTTTTATTTCAGGATAAATTCAATCACGCAGGAGCTGATGAGATTTGCAAAAGAGTATCCAAAATATACAATGACAGTAAAGCCTTATATCCTTATATTAAAGAAATAAACATATATGCGGATTCGTCTGATGAATCAATTACAAAAGACATGAGAGTCAGGTATAAGTTGCCGGCTTTTAATGCGTACAAAGTAGACAAAGATTATGCTTTACAAAGATTAGCAGCTGAAGTAAATACGGGAAGGTTACAAATAAAAGACAAAGATAGTCCTTTAGCGGATGAGTTTGAAAAGACACTATATCAAAGAGATATAGATGACATGATTATTCCTGTTATGGATGACAAAGTTTTTCACGCGGATGCAATTATGGCTTTACTTTATGCTTCAAGAAAGATGTTGCACGATTATGATTACGATGTCAAGTATAAGGAAAACGCGGTTTACAATGATGTTTTGGATAAAATGATTACAATTGGTTCTTCTGAAATCGGAAACGACAGCGGAATAGTTGGATAAAAGGAGGTATATAAATGACAAGATTAGGATGCTTTATAGAAGCTTGGAAAGCAGGCAGTAAAGTTTGGCAAGAGTATCAAAAAAAGAAGAGACTTTTGAACAAGAGTATTGATTATGAATTTCTTGAAAAGATTGTTCAGCAAGTAAATGACGATCCAAATTTAGGCTTCAAGATTTTCTTCAAAGATGGTACTTCTATGGAAATATCAACAAAGAAAACAAGGAATTGGGAGGAAGTATGATTATTAAAGAATTGACTATAGAGGAAATAAATACAGCACTTATTCAATTACGAAGACAGATTCAGGTTTTAGAGAATCGAATAGCAGCATTGGAGGCAAGATAAAATGATTTATGATGATTATGAAGAGGGCAAAGAGTATGAAAACTTCGAAAGAGAGAAAAAGCAGATTACAGAATCTATAGACACTTTACAGTCTGAAATAGATAGCTTGACAGCTTTAGTAGAACAATACAAACAGAATCTGCAGGATAATATATCTGATGTAGATAATTCAAGTAAAGTTAGAGATGATCAGATAGATACAGCTTTACAGGCGGGATTGATTGAGATTTCAGAATCTTTACACGATTTTGCAGAAGAATTGTCAAATAATATCTCAACAAAAACTATAGTTGCATCTCTTGGAAGAATAACCGAAATAATAGCTAATAGTGCGAATATAAGCAACATTATTGGAGATTTGACAGGAAATGTTGAAGGCCATTTAGAGGGTACAGCGGATTTAACAGAAGCAACAATTGAACAGCTCAATTTGGTAAACACTCTTAATGTTGAAATCGCGAATCTTGATCAAATTGTTTCAGATAGAATAACAGTGGACAAAATAGATGCATCTGAAATATCCACAGACTTAATTAAACTTAACCGTGCAGAAGGATTACAAGAAAGGACACCTGTACAATCTCAAGGATTGATTAAAATGACTATCCCTATATATAGGGGTTTAATTATTATTAAGTCGTCCACTTATGCACTAACAGTACACAATAACACTTTAGTAACATGGAATATGACATCAACAGATTTTGCCATCAAGCGTATTGATTTTAGTAAGAACGACTTCGGCAAGATTATGAGTACAAACATTTATCTGAGCAGCAAAGCTCCTTATAAGGTTCTTTTCTTGGGGGATGGAGAGGCTGTAGAAACGACAACAGAATATTCAGAACCGGTAGAATTAAATGTCAGTACAGTACAGGGAACAATGACTTCTGTTCCTGTAACACTTCCGGATTCTGAGGCTTTACTTTCAGCCTATATAGTAGATGAAATGCCGGAAGACATGTTGCCAAATGCTTTTTATATGGTTGCATCTGAAGATAACGGGGATAATGGAACATGGTATTTTGATGGAGTTACGAAGTTCAAAATAGCACCGGATGCTTTCAATCCTGTAGTTGAGTCAATTACAACCGAACAAATTGTTGATACAACAGATGAAACCGGCGATGAGTTTGATTATTTGTCTATAAATGATACAGGAATAGAATGGAAGAAAAGGGTACACAATGATTATTCCAACAGCAATCCAAACAATTTAATAGATTCAGATACATTAAAACACTACACTGGAAAATGGGGTGATAATAGTAAACCGATTACAAAATTGGGAACAGTTGACGAAGGAGATTGGAAAGCGGGAAGTGTAACAACATCAGACTTGTCCATTGAAGATGATAGTTTTGACTTCAATGGGACAAAAGTGCAATTATCAGATATGAACAGTTTTGATTGGGTGGAAGTATAACAGGAGGTATAAAGATGAAAATTATAGATGAAGAGATTCTGAAAGCATATGACAGAAAGAAAGGAACGGCTGTAAAAGAAGTAGACTCTCTTCCAATTACAGTGGAAAATAGAATCTATATAGTAGATGGCAAAATCTATGTCAAGAGTACAGAAATAGCTACAAAAGACTATGCAGACGTTACTTTTATTCCTTTGACACAGAAAGCAGCTGCTAATGGAGTTGCAACTCTTGATGCAAACGGCCATGTTCCTGTTGAACAAATGCCAACTCAAGCTCTTATATTCAAGGGTTATTGGGATGCTTCAACAGGTTCATTTCCAGCAGCAGGCACTGTATCAGGAGACTTCTATATCGTCTCTGTTGAAGGAACAATAAGCGGTGTAATTTATAGACCTGGTGACTGGATTATATGGGATGGAAGTACTTGGACACTTTCAAGAAATACTAACGCGGTTGCTTCAATAAATGGACAAACCGGAGCTGTTACACTTGACGGTAGTAACTTGCAAGCAACTTACGAAGGAGTTACAGATACAATCAATAATCTGCTTACTCAAGTTGGCAAAGTAAAGACAGTCAATAACCAGTCGCCAGATGCCAAAGGAAACATACAGATAGACTTGACAACAACAGGAGTAAAAGAAACTTCAGCATTGCCTAATATTGGTACAGCAGCCAATATTAGCCAGCACAGCATCAATGTTGTTTTGAATGATCAATTGGCAAGACATAACTGGAGTGTCAGCAATTGGACGTTAAGTTATTCTTAATGAGGGTTTACTTATGATAGCAAATGAAATCAAAAAAGCGGGACAGGCAATTCTTTCTACAGTTCAAAGCAATATTCCTCAAAATAAGTTGACTTTGGCTGAATTACAGAAAATATTAGCTTGGCTCAAGAAAATAAATGGAGTATCTTAATATGGCAGAAGAGATTAGAAAAGCGTTTCAAGCTGTTTTGAATTATATCAAGAGTATAATGGACTCTGATAGTTCAGTGTACATTACGAACAGTCAATGGAATAGTTATTTTGGGAGTTGAAATTATGTCAATAGCTTATGAAATACAGAAAGCAGGGCAAGCGGCTTTAGATCAGATACATTCGACTTTTAGTGCTTTGTCAGATCTTAAGAACCGCTCTGATCAATTATTAGCAAACAAGACAGTTTATGCAAATAGTTACAGTACAGGCAATTATACAACTTTCTCACAACACTTATACGCAGGTGGCCGTATGACTTATACGATAGGAAGTGAATACCCTGAAATAATTACTATTTACTGCGCTACTGGAGCAGGTAGTGGAGATATTGTCTTTAAGTTACAGAATCAGTATGCAAACGCAGTAAAATACAGTTCAGCGGTGTCTTCCTACTATGAATTATACAAGCCACATACACTAACAGCGGAGATAAGATTTTCAGGAAGTCAGTCTTTCACGATATCAAGAGAGAGGTTATACTAAAATGAGAGTAGCAACAAATACAGAAATGTCTAATATACAATCACAAATCAATCAGCAATTAGCAATATTGAATAGACCTGGAGCAAAGGTGGAATGGACTCAAGAGAAATATTTCTCTAGTGCTGCTTTAGCTCATCTTGGTGTTAGTACGTATAGTATCAGTGTACCTGCTCTTACTACTTTTTCTAACAGAACTTATCAAATGATTGCTTGTTTTATGGGAAGTGCAAATCCTTTAACGAAAACCTCTACTCAGTCAAATCCTGGTTTAACTGTAACTTTATTTTCAGGTGGTACAAGTATGTATAGACTTTATCAATTTGGATGGAAATCATGCTGCGGAATCAATATTCAAGCTTCAATCAATCAACTTATTTCAGGTAGTGCTAAAGCGAATTACAATGGTGCTGATACAGTCTATTGTCAAGTAAACAACAATACAGGCTGGAGTCTCAATTTTCAAGAAAACAGTTCAACAGAATCAAAATTCGTAGTGTTCGTAGTGTCTTATCTCAAGACAACGGAGGTGTACTCATGATCAACAATAACAATATCTCCCCAAGTGGTAGCTATGGGGTTATAGGAACAGCAAATCTGACAAACATCAGGATTCCTATCGGACAAAGCGTCTCAAGAACCTTTCCTGTTGTTTCAGGTTGTCTTTATCATGTTAGGATTCCTTTATTCATGTGCGTATCTCAAGATGAAGAAGAGTCCATAGGCATGGGAAGAGCTTATGGTTGGATTACTCTGGCAACAGATTATGTACAATATCGTTCTATCTATCAGTTATTCAATAAGACAAGTCAAAATAATTTTGTCGACGTGTACCTGATAGCTTCAGGAAACACACTGACATTTACAATGGACTGTTTGAATTCGGATTCGCCGACTGATTATGTTCTTTTACTTCAAGGCTCAGCAATATGCGTACAGTTAGTCTGAGGTGAAATATGACAATAATAGACTTGGATGAATATGCTACAATCAAATTGAGACTTACAGATTATTGCAATTATAAATGTAGTTATTGCATTAGAAGAAAGACAATAGAGCAAGAAGGCTGTATGCTGGATGATGAGAATTGTCTTAATTATATAGATGACTACAACAGAATTATTGATGAATTGAGAGTGAAAACAAACAAGCCTGTAAAAGTGGATTTAATTGGAGGAGAAGTAACTATACTACCTTACTTGTCTGAACTTATAGCCAAACTAAAAGCCGATAGAATCAATATCACGACAAATCTCTCAAGGTCATTGCCAATAGATTCAAGAATGAGCGTCACCGCATCTTTTCACCCAGAATATGCAGATTTAGATACATTCTTCAAGACTGTTGGTTATTATAAAGACAAGTTCAAGAATTTCAAGGTTGAAACTGTTTCTTTTCAGAATGAAACTCATGTAGATGAATTCATCAAAAGAGCGAAAGAATTGAATGTTTCTTATATGGTGGAAGAGGATTTGTTGGATACAAACAAAACCGGAAAAGCTTGTTCCAGCAATAAACCGAAACCCAGATATCTTGTCGATGGGAATTATTACAACACTCGAAATGAGTTTCTCAAAAAACACGGAGAAAATGGATGGGGAGTTTTAGTTACGAATGAATATTGCTCTCGTGATGTAAATTATGTATATATAGAACAGGGTGAAGTTTCTTCCTGTACAAAACTGATTCCTATAAAAGACTTTCACATAGCAGATTTTCACAAGTGTTATAGAGGAGGAGGATTATGTAGCCTTTGCGGTCATATCACTCTTTTGGATTCAGCCGATTTTCTTAAAAACTAATTTACAAAAGAGGGATTTAATAGATGATTATTTATGACACAAGAGATATACTCAATAGAGCAAGGCAAATAGCGAATCTGGAAAATACAGATTTTATTACAGATGAGGAGGAATTGACTTTACTCAATGATTGCTGGGCAGAATTATATGAAAAAGCAATTGCAGCTGGAGAGCCTCAATTTATTAGAAAAGTAAAGAATAGGATTCCAAAAGATTGCTATAGAATATATAGAATCTATAGAAATGAGGATAGAGATTTTCCTTTGGATTTTCACATAAGCGGAGGAAGAGTCTATGTTGATGATACTTTAATAACAGATTATACTTTGGAATATTATCCAAAACCCAAGACTCTTTTTGTCAAGCAAATCGTTAGAGAATCCCCTTTTGAGGTTGCACCTACAGTTGCGGATGATACATTATATATGGTGAATCAAGGAGATTATTTTGCATTCAAAGATATCTATGATTCCTCAATAGACTTGACAATTCCAAGTTTCGAATATGATGATTTGGCGATTTTCGACAATTGTCTTTTGTCAGAAAAAGAGGGAGTATTTTCACTCTATGTTATTGGAGACAATGTAATTGAAAGTCAGATAGACAAGCCGATTATTGTCAATGGTAAATATTATCAATACAAAACAGCAGAAAAGCAGATAGTTGACGAATATGGAAATATCTATAAAGACAATATCGAACTTCCTGCAGGTGATTATTATTATACAGATGCCAATCTTGAGCACATCTATGCATTTTCAGATGGTTATTATACTTACAACGATAGTGACTCTATAGAACTAACAAACAGGCAATTGAAAATGGCCTGGTTTAACAATCACCCTTATTGCATTATTGACACTCATAAATTGATTAGATGCGAAGAGGATAGGGTATCTGTTTTGACTACAGAATATCAACCTTCAATAATAGTTTCAGATGTAAAATTATTGAGTAAAAGGCCGGTTTCGAATAAATATCACTTGGAGGGACTTCAGGAGAGTACTTTATTGGATTTTCCAAGTAATATATTCTATCAGGCTTTGGAATATCTAATAGCAATCAAATTGGCAAA
>Ga0326512_10003571_pt1 | contig 11373 bp, 21 predicted proteins | sample 1_2617_0518_D_FD_203652 | JGI IMG/M metagenome (GOLD analysis project Ga0326512, IMG submission 203652) | Bovine rumen microbial communities from UC Davis, California, United States - 1_2617_0518 | ecosystem: Host-associated > Mammals > Digestive system > Stomach > Rumen | place: USA... | reverse complement strand
CATCAAGACATCGCACAACGAAAAGTATTACGCAAGACAGAACTTCCAGAGATTTATCTATGCGGTTAATCAACCTTATGTAAGAGATGGTTCGCAGAGCGCATTTACGAATACATCTGTTTTCGATCACGAATATTTTGAAGCATTATTTGGTGGCGCAGAATTTCCTGATGGAAGTTTTATGATTGACTATGAAGAAGAGATTATTGATTTCCAGAAATGGTACATGGAAGTCATGGCTGAAATCAGAAGCACAAACATGTTTACTTTCCCTGTTTCTACAATTTCTCTTCTTAGGCAGAACCGTAAATTCGTTGACGAGGATTTTGCTAAGTGGGCTGTAAGGCACAACATGAAGTGGTCAGATAGTAATCTTTTCGTTGATAGCACTGTTAATTCTCTTAGTAATTGTTGCAGATTAAAAAGCAATATTGAGGATTTAGGGTATTTCAATTCTATCGGTGGCACGGCGCTTAAAGTTGGGTCTGTTAAGGTTAACACTGTAAACCTTGCAAGAATCGCGCTCGACTCTAAAACAGAAGATGAATATCTTGAGAAGCTTCAGTATCGAGTATATGTGTGCTTATGCGCGTTGGATGCCGTAAGACATATCATCGCAAGGAACGTTGAAAAAGGTATCCTTCCTAATTTCTCGTATGGTTTGATTGACTTCGAACATCTTTACAATACAATCGGCTTCATTGGCATTTACGAAACAATGAAGAAGTTTGGTTATGTAACAGTAGATGAATTTGGCAATACTTTTTATACAGAAAAAGCATCTGAATTTGGCAAGAAGATTTTTGAAACAATGAGAGCAACAGCAGATGATTTCATTAAGGAATATGGATGCAATTATCAGATTAACACAGAACAGATTCCCGGTGAAAGCGCAGCTGCAAAACTCATGAAGAAAGATAAATTCTTCTATCCAAAGGCAAATATTTACGATCTTCCTCTTTATGGAAATCAGTTTGTTCCACTTGGAATTAAGACAACGCTCCAAGAACGTGTGAGAATTCAGGCGATGTTTGACAACTATTGTAATGGCGGTTCAATCCTTCACGCAAACATTGATGCGCCATTTGATAGTTTTGAAAAAGCATGGAAAATGACTGAATACATCGCTGACCAAGGCGTTACATATTTTGCTTTTAACACAAAGATTCAGGCTTGCGAAAACAATCATGCTTTCTATGGAAGTGTCTGTCCAACGTGCGGAAAGCCTGTAAACACTGAATATACGAGGATCGTTGGCTTCTATACACCGATTAAAACGTGGTCTAAAGAACGCACAAGCGAATACAAGATGCGCAGATGGGAACAGATTAACAAGACATCAGAGGAAATCTAATGAAACCAGTTATAACAGAGATAACTGAATATCTAAATGTAAAAGGAATTGTGGATGAGGACTTTGTAAATTACAAAGTTCCATCCATGACCATAATGTTTCCGTATTGCGATTTTAAATGTGAAGTAGATGGGAGTGATTATTGCCACAACTCATCACTGGTTAATGAACCGAATATCAAAATATCTGTAAAGGATATTTATAGAAGATACATTTCGAATCCAATATCAGAAGCTATTGTTTGCCAAGGACTTGAACCATTCGATTCGTGGAAAGAGCTTAATGGGTTACTATTCCATTTCAGGATACATGAATCATGCCTTGATACGTTCGTAATATACACTGGCTATAACAAAGATGAGATAGCAGACAAGATAGAATACTTACAAACAATGTATAGCAATATCATTATAAAGTTTGGTCGATTTGTTCCAGATAACGAAAAGCATTTTGATAGTGTTCTTGGCGTTATGCTTGCATCGGATAATCAGTATGGAGAGAAGATAAGTTAATGCGCATAAAGGTATCAAATAATAAAGAAGTTGTAGAAGAAGTACGAAAGAAGCTAAAAGAAAATTCTGGTTATTGCCCTTGCAAACTATTTAAGAATGAAGATACAAAATGTATTTGCAAGGAATTTAGAGAGCAGACGGAATTAGGCGAATGTCATTGTGGATTATATGTGAAGGTTGAATGAGGTACATATGCAGAAAATAGCAAAGTTTGAAAAAGTTTCATTTGAGCAATTCAAAAAGGATTTCTTAAATACTTTAGGTGGATGGTTTCTTGTTTATATAGATGAACTTCCTTTTAGTTTTAATGATCCAGACAGTTCGGCGGTAGAAACGAAAATCAGAGAAATCTATGACAAAATTAAAATTCCTGAAAGAGCAACAAGTGGTAGTGCAGGATATGATTTCTTTGCCCCTTTTAAAATCCATCTTGAACCAAACAAAACAATTAAGATGCCGACAGGTATCAGGGTAAAAATAGATGATGGATGGGTTCTTCAGTGTTATCCGAGGTCTGGTCTTGGTTTCAAATATCGTATGCAACTTGATAATACTGTTGGTATTATCGACAGCGATTATTACAACAGTGATAACGAAGGTCATATTATGGCTAAACTGACAAACGATGGAAATGAAGGAAAGACTATCGACATCGAAGAAGGCAAAGGGTACATGCAAGGAATTTTTGTTCCGTATGGAATTACTGAAGATGATGATGCGACAGGAATAAGAAACGGTGGATTTGGTAGCACAACAAAATGAGAGATGCGATAGAAACACTAAACAGAAAACTTGCGCTTAGTCAATTAGGCGAACAAACTGAATGGAAAGAAGGGTATGCTGCTGGAATAACAGAAGCGATAGATGTGGTTCAAGAAGGCATTGATAACCTTATTACTGTCGGAAGCAACTATTTTGTGATTATGTACCACAATGGAGACAAATACCTTCCATATATAGAAGAAATGCGCCTGTACAAGATTAGTATCAGAACAAGGAAATCATATTGTTTTAGTAGGAATTTGAGTGCAACAAGATTTAATACGCCAAGTCCTGATCTTGTTCTGGCAAGCGAAAAAGGGTTAAGAGAAAGAGTTTTCTTTACAAAAGAAAAAGCGGAAGAAGCAATCGCGATATAAAATTCCAAGGACAGTTATATTTTTGAATAGATGAAATGTAGCTATTGACAAATCTTTTGACGTTACGAAATGTTTTATAAATGTTACAAGATAATACATGAACTGATGCTTAACATATAACTGTCCTTGTTAAATATATAGATATGAAAGATAACGAAAGAGTATTAAAGAAATGTCCGTTCTGTGGTGGGTATGCAAGATTTTGCGAAGATATGAGATTCCACGAAAAGAAAGACAGTTTCCCTAAATGGTATGTGATGTGTATGGGATGCAATATTAGAACGCCAGTAGCAGACAGAACGCTTGTTATGAAGATGTGGAACGAGAGGACAAATGAAAATATTTAATGCAATGGATTTACATAAAATAACAGGATGGCGATTAGAAGATGCAGATGAAATGGTCGAGCAATTAGGCGAAAACAATCTTTGCATCATAGACAAGAATGAAGCAACAGAAATTTCTGATTTTCAAAAACGTGCGGAGGATGACGGTAAATGAGTCCAATCATTATTATTCCTGAAGAGAAAGAAACTATTACTTTAAAAACAGAAGATTTTAAGAAGTATATATCAGATGCATATTATAGCGGATATAACGAAGGATACGACAAAGGCAAGAACGAAAAACCAGTGCCTAATATTACATATCGTGGTTTCGGCGATACCATTCCTGTTTCATGCGATGACACGACAAGAGTAACACTTTTAAATAAGGTAGATAACAATGAATTACTCAGAGGTAAAGGCTGATTTATTCAGTTATTACGACAAAGGATATTATCTTGTTCACTGTATAAGCGCAGATTTTAAACTTGGCGCTGGCATAGCAAAGGAATTCGAAAAGAGATTTAATCTTCGTGATGATCTATTATTCGCTCTTGGCGACAAATGGTATCTTGATTATGATGAAAGATTTCCGGGTGATGCTTTAATTCACAGACGAAAGAGAATTATTGATTTAGTGACAAAGACTCGATACTGGCATAAGCCAACAATGTATTCTATGCGAAGATCATTAGAAAAAATGAAGCGTGGATGTGAAACAGAAAACATTACTAAAATCGCTATGCCAAAAATCGGATGCGGATTAGATAAGCTAAAATGGGAAGATGTATCTTCGGCAATTAAAGAAATATTTGCCGATAGTCAAATAGAAATTGTTGTTTGTTATTTATAGAGGTGGTTACTATTGCTTTATAAAGGATTGAAGATAGGCGTTTTCTATAATGATAAATTGTGGGCTGAAAAGTGGTTTAATGATTTTATCAATAAAATAGACAATGCTTGCATTTTAAGATATGTAAAAAATGGCATGTATCCTTTCTTTATAGAATTAAGAGATGGTACAAGAATAACAGCATATCAAGCTAATAGAAAAGCAAGAGGAATTTGTATTGATAAGGCATTCGTTGAACCTACTGTCGGCAGCGAAATAATTGATAGCGTAATAAGACCGCTCTTAGGTCATACGAGATTTATAGAAATCGAGGATTAATACGGAATGAAATATATTTTTGAAGCGCCAGATGATTGGGATTTGAAGAAATGCTTTATCAGAATCGAGAGGACTGGCGAAGTAAAAATCGAAAGACCTGTTGACCATATGATCTATGAAGTAGCAAAAACTAAAATAGTTCCAATGAATGATGATCCTTATTATGGGACGTTGCACGAAAGAATAGCTAAATGCGTAAAAGATTTAAGGGAGCATTTTAGCCTTGGTTACATAGTCGATCCTTGCGGCGGTCTACAAGCTCTTGAGATAACCGCTCGTGAATTAATGAATTATTAGTATGAATGAAATAAAGGTCATTATTGCAGGAAGTCGAATGTATAGTGATTATACTACATTAAGCAATATCGTAGATCATGTATTTAAAACGCATTTATATAGGAAAGGATATAAACCAAACGATATAGAAATAGTCTGCGGTATGGCAAATGGCGCGGATACTCTTGGTGAGACTTACGCTAAAAATAATGGTTTTCAAATACGTTATTTTCCTGCTGATTGGAATAAGTTTGGCAAAAGCGCAGGATATATAAGAAATAAACAAATGGCAGAATACGCTTCTTATCGTAAAGGCTATGGAGCTTTAATAGCTTTTTGGGATGGAAAGTCAAAAGGAACAATGCATATGATAAACCTTGCCAAAGAGTATGGCTTGAAAGTCTTTGTTTATAATTACGAAAACCATACATGGTGGATGGAGTAAACATATGGATAAGAAGTTTTTAACAATTAAAGAAATCTGTGAATACACAGGATGGGGAGAAACAAAAGTAAGGGAAATAGTAAAAAGAAAAGATAGTGTGTTCACAGTGAAAATGGGAAACAGATACTATGTAGATAAAAAGAAGTTCGATGATTATCTCGATAATTGTATGAAATATCAAATAGAGGTATGAAATGAAGAAATTGGTTTGTGGGTCTTTAGGGACTATTTATTATGCAACATTGCTGAAAGATGGGAAGATGTCATTGTCTGGAAGAGTTGAAATGACTGATGATGCGTTAAATGCAGTCATACAACATATCATGTGTATGCCAGACTACCAAAAGAACAATGGTTTTGCTGGCTATGTTTACAATAAAAAAGATGGCGGTCATATAACATTGTGTTTGTTTGATAACGATACACATAAAATATCAAGCACAACAGATGAACCACCTGTAGATATTTCACCAGAAGATTTTGAGGCTGATACGAAGTTTCTTACACACATCATTCAAGAGATTTGCGCATACGCACATAAAAACGGAATGGATCAAAATGAAACAATCAGGACGATAGCAGGAAACATGATTGCAATGTTAGAAGTTGCTACATTCAGCAATAATAAAGGAACTGAAAACGATGGATAATTATTTTGAAAAACTCGCATTATTTAACAAGTGTGTTTCAGAAGGCTCTTTTAAAAATTTTTCTGATGGCAATCATACATTTGAAGAGCTTTATCATCATAGAGCTATTTTGTCGTCTGTAGTTTTTAATATGTTCAAGGCGGTAGCGTGGAAATCAAAGAAACACCACAACGAAGAAAAAGAACCCATGTATGATGATATGTTTATTGTCGGTATTCAAACGCCAGAAGGTCAAGCTACATATCATTACCATCTTGATTGTTGGGATTTATTTGATGTGGTTGAACTTGATAGAGCGCCTGAATGGGATGGACATACACCAGATCAAGCAATAGAAAGAATAGCAAGCCTAAACAACATTGTAAACGGCAATCAATAATTATTTTGTCTAATCTTTTATTGACATTTATTCGTACTTGAGTTACTATATGTGTGTAAGTTGAATACTGTAATTTGTTTCCCCGAAAGGAGATAATAAATTATGGGAAAAGACTTAAAAGGAAAAGAGTTAGGTAAAGGATTTAGCCAACGCCCAGATGGGAGGTATGAAGCAAGGGCGAAAATCAACGGCGTTAAAATCGACATTTATGATATGTCTCTTCCAAATCTGAAGAAAGCGTTTGAATTGGAAAAGGCAAGAGTGTTAAGAGATGAAAAGGGTATCAGACCAAACCTGAAGTTAAAAGAATGGTACAACGAATGGTTTGAAAAATGTAAATCGCCACAACTAAAATCTGATGTCAGTAGAAAAACATATGACAGGAAACTCAGAAATACATTCATAAGAATATTGGGTGACAAGCGAATTGAAGAAGTTACACAGATGAACATTCAAGATGCTGCCACACAGTTATATGAAGTAGAACACTATAATGCACGAAGCATTAAAGAGGCGTTAAGTGTTCTTAGAGAGTGCCTTGATATAGCCATAGTGAACAAAATACTTTCTGTAAATCCATGCAGAGGTGTCACTGTTCATGAAGGAAATGAAATGGCAAAAGAGAGAAGGGTCTTGAACCATTGGGAACAGGATGCTTTTCTTGAAGAAGTAAACGATAGTTATTACAATGAACCGTATAGAATACTTCTTGTTACTGGCATGAGGATCGGTGAATTTTCTGGTCTACAATGGGATGACGTAGATTTTGAAAAGAAGGTAATTCACATTAGAAGATCAATGATGACAGCTTATCAGGATGGCAAAAAGATTATGGAGCTTACAACGCCAAAAACAGTAAATTCCTATCGTTCAATTCCGTTCTTTGATGATACAGAAAATCTTTTCAAAGTATGGAAAAAGAAACAGGACTTATACAGACAGAAGCTCGGTAATCGTTGGCGTTCAGATGAAAAGTTTGGTGATTTGGTTTTTACAACCACGATGGGATCGCCTATCACAAGATACAATATAGTGCATGATTTAAAAAAGGTTGAAACAAATATCATCCTGAAGGAGAATAATCGTGCCTATCGTGAAGGAAGAAAACCTCGTGAATTCGGACATCTGCATCCACATTGTTTCAGGCATACATTTGCGACAAGATGTTTTGAAAAAGGGTTAGACCCTGTTGTTGTTCAGAGTATTATGGGACACGCAAATTACAGTACCACACTCTCTTACACGCATATATTAGAAGATAAAACCAAAGAAGAAGTCGCGAAAGTCGGCAAGTTTCTTTGAAAAATTGATATTGACATTATTTCAAAAGTGCGTAAAATTAGGACGGTGCGTAACGATTCATTACAAATGTGATTTTGTTATCTGTGTGATGTTGCGTAAAAGTTGAGTAGACCGTTTTTGAAATGTAGTATTTAAGCCTACTTGAAGGTAAAAGTAGCATTTCAGATGGGGCGCTAAGTACCTCGGCTAAGTCTTAATCAATAAGTCCAACAAAGCCTTGATTTATAAGGACTTTCGCACATGAGTAAGTCAATTGACGCTGTTGAGTAAAGTATCATAAACTATCGTGTTTTATCGCAAATTATCAGCGAGTTATGCGTAAGATTTGCGTATAGAAATGCGTAAAATAAAAACCGATTTCCTTCGGCTAAGTTTACGCAATTCTGCCTTAACAGTATTCAATTTACACATGTATAGTATCTCAAGAAAAGAGGTGTCAAGCAATGAAGTACCGTATGAAGCTCGTGCTGATCGTATTGGTGATGTTGCTCTCGTTGACTGGATGTGCGGAAAGCAAGGCAAAAGAATTCCAAGAAAATGTGGACAAGTTTTGCGAAAGCTATGATAAAAACGTGATATCAGATGATCCACTTTATAAAGACATCGGGTTTAAGACTTGCGTATCTGCTTTGGCAAAAATGGCTGAGTTATATGAGGACTCTGGATTGCAAAAATCTTATAATGATTATATGAGAAGAAGAATATCATATAGCGTTGTAGAACCAGTCCTTGAATATGACGAAGAAGATGGAGACATTAGAATTCTTCGTGGACAGTTGATCGAGTATTTGAAAGATAAGTAAAGAAAAGATTAGGGTATAAGAATTAATTCTTATACCCTATATTTTTTAGTCGCAATGTATTGAGAACATTGCTACGCCAGAATATTGTCCTGCCATTTTTCCAGTCATATCGTCATTGATATATGTCGTGAATGATTGGCTCGTTCCAGATGATCCAGATTGGAAACAAGCAAGGTTCAAATCCGTCACGCTTAAAGCAGTTCCATCTTCTCGTTGGAAGTAAACATCTAAAGATTGGCTTTCATCGGCTTCATTGTAAATAGTTACATATGAATTTGGATTAATCATTAAATCCACATACACAGATTTGTTTGGTGAAATGTTTACTTCTACGGCATTTATATAACATATTTCGCCAACTGCTATCGTTTCTGGTATTTCGATATAGAAGTTATCTTCACAAGTATATGTAACCGTTGCCTGTGCGGTTTGTTCTTCAGCATATACTGGAGCAGCCATAAGCATCAATAACGATAAAACCAAACAAAATACTTTCTTCATCTTTCTACCTCACATATAAGTCAACAGACATAGACGCGCCATTAAGCTGCATATCGTCTTTAAGAGAAAAACATTGAACATTAAAACAGCAATTCAAATAATCTCCGTTTTCCAAAACATTATTTAGTTGTACTTCCTTTATCCCATATCCGGGTTCGATCCTCTTTATCTCGAATAATTTAGTTCCATCTGATAGAAGCAGTGCGATGTCCATGTAGCAATCATTAGTGTTTGGATTGCGAAAGTCGAATGATTGATTTAATTCGCCAGATTTCATGTGTAATTCAGAGAATCCGAAAATCGAAATTGACTGATTTAGTACCTTTTCTCGACCTTCATTCTCCAATAAAATTCCACTTTTATTAGGGCTTTTAAAACCAATAGATAAAAGTATATAAGCAAGAACAATGATTATTATCACAAGAAACGCAAACACTCTCTTTTCTTTCTTTGTCATTATGTTATCTGTCCTCTGAAAATTATCAAACTTCTAATTAACGCATTAAGCGTTTCAATGTCAATAGACCCTGTTATTTCAGTTTCGTCAGTTTGTTTATCAACCATTGTTATTGTAAGCACACCTTCGTTAGTTGCAGCATCGGTATTTTCTGCTTCGCCACTTTCGTCTGTCCCTGTGCTTGCATCTTGCATAAAAGTAAGTGACACGTTTGGAAGTAAATCAAAAGTGATTTTTTCTACGTTTGAATTGTCTTTTGAAAAATCATTATATTCAACAATAACATTATTCATGTCTATTCTCCTTTTCATCACATTTCTTTTTAGGAAATACAATTACTATCTTTCCACCAAATATGAGGTAGTGTGGAACGACAGTATCTTCAAAGACGTAATAGTTAATTGAGTCTGCCACAAAAATCGCAACAACACTTAAAAATAACCATGCTATAAAAAACGGTACACATACAATACCGTCTAAATTAAGTGGGAGATTTGAATAATCCCACATAACAGGGAGTAAAGATGTGTACTTTGCAATCGTTCCGATGACTAATTCCATTATTGTTACAAGAAGCCCACCAGATAATGCTTGCCAGAATAAATCAACGTCCCATGAAATATGGTCGTTGATCTTATCAAGTATTACCACACATAAACCTCCGCAACATCCCATCAATGGGAAACTGTAGCCCCTGAAACAAGTTTCGATAGTAATATACAGGCAAAATCCGACAATAAATAATATAACGTTTTTAAATACAATACGCATGGTCTTAGCCCTCTTTATTTATCTGAGATAGCAAATATTTCAGAACTTCGGATTGATATTCTACAGGAATATCCATCCTATAAGTTACAGCACTAATTTGTTCTACTGTATCCATAGACATGATATACATTTTCAAACTGTTAAACCATGTTGTCTCGAATGTCTGTATTGTCTCCAGAGCCTCGTAGATGGTCATAATATCGCTTGCAGAATAGAACTGGCATGGTTTATCATCTTCATGCCAGAAAAGCGTTTCTGCGCCATTCTGCGCCTTCAGAGCCAATGCCTGTATTTTGATTTGATCTTCAATCTCCAAAGAAAAATGATGGCTTTCGCCATCACTCAAAACAACATCTATACCATTCACAATAGTGTCATGGCATATTTTGCTCATTTGTTCTATCTTTGCATTACGGATAAAATCAATAGTAATCTGATCGTTTTCATCAATAGGAGTTTGATCGTCTATAACTGGTTCTTCGGTTGGCTCTATTTCGATCTCATCATTTGTTTTAAATGCTTCAACAAGTGCATCGTATTCTGTTTTGTCAATTGTAATTATTGAAACTGTTTCATATGGAACGCTTTCTGTTATCGTTGCTCTTAACCAATCATCCCTATAGTAAACGCCTCTAAATTCTACATATTGCGCTGCTTCTATATCAGAGAATAGAACCAGTCCATGTTTGGCTTGATATCTCCTAAAGTCGTTAAGTGACACGACCCCAACGATAGTCTGCCCATTTATCAACTTGTAATAACTCACCGTTCTTTCCTCCGTTGATATATTTCTTCCATTTCTTAGTTATTCTATAACCGCCATATAGAGCGTTATACGGCTTAATCATATTTTTAACAGTTATATATGAATTTGCAATTTCCGAATGTGCAAGCCACGATTGCATTGAATCATAAACATTGTCTAAAGTTAGCACGCCGCTATCAACCTTTGGCTTGAACTTCTTCAACTTTCTGCGCATTCTAACAGTTCCTTTTCTTGTAAGTATTCTCACTATCTTGCCTGTGTTAGTAACCGAATATTTAATTTTTAAAAATGTAAATCCCTTGCTTATCTTTGTTATATGTGTCTTTGTTTCATTAAATTGTAGCCCAAGACGATCGCTTATTTCTTTCATACCTTCGAATAATTCCTGAAGTTCTTCTTTTGTTTTAAGAAATATATTTCCATCATCCATATATCTACAATAATACTTGCATTTCTTCACATCTTTAATATAGTGATCTATATCATTAACAATAACAAGCGCCATAATTTGTGATACTTGA
>Ga0326512_10003570_pt1 | contig 11373 bp, 22 predicted proteins | sample 1_2617_0518_D_FD_203652 | JGI IMG/M metagenome (GOLD analysis project Ga0326512, IMG submission 203652) | Bovine rumen microbial communities from UC Davis, California, United States - 1_2617_0518 | ecosystem: Host-associated > Mammals > Digestive system > Stomach > Rumen | place: USA... | reverse complement strand
ACTCCGCGTGCGCCTTCATAACCGCGAACCGGGCCTTGGTCTCCGCGTACTTGTCTATGAACTCGGTGAACTCCGCGACGTACTTATTCATGATCCGGTAACGGTCCAGGCCCCACTGGTGCCCGCTATTAAGCACGTGCGCCGCGAAATCTTCCAGCAGCTTTTCGAGCGCTGCCTCGTCTACCCGCGCCATGAGCCGGTCACCAGTCTATGTGCGTAGTTGTTGGCCTTGGCGAGATCCGCGTCCGGGGTCTCGTGCTTCTTGGTGCAGCGGGTGTAATACTTCAGGATATTACCGAGGTAGTAGGCCGCCGGTCCCTCGATCCCTTCGAGGACCCTGTCTATCAGATCCTGGCTCTCTAAGCCGTTCCCGATCTGGTAGTGGTCCGGGTGATATACCTGGATCTCATCTGCCGTCTGGTCCTTGTTATGGGTCCAGGCGGGCATATCCCCGGTCCATACCGGGGTGTCCCCGTGGTGGCTGATCAGGTACTCATTCAGGGCGTCTTTCATCGTATCTCCTCCAGATCCTCCAGCGCCGCTCTCAGGTTCTCCTCGACCTGGGCGGCGTCCTTCTCCAAACCGGCCATGAGCTTGGCGTGCCGCCGCTGCTCCTGGTCCAGCTGCAGCGTGAGCGCCGAGAGGCGGGTCGCGTACCACGTCGCCTCCAGCACCTTCTGCGCGTAGGCCCCGCCGACGCTGTACTTCAGGTCGCGGGCGGTGGCCACGAGCCCGAGTCTGCGTTTCAGGTCATTTTCGTTCATGCCGCACGTCCAGAACGCTCGGAACAGGACCGCCGAACTCGGCGCACCCGTCGTAGCACAGCCCGCAGGCGGGGCAGTACGTGGGGACCATGTCCATGCGGTAGACGGCGCCGCACAGGGGGCACTCGCACCGGAGCGCATCCCCCTCGTGGGTGTAGAGCACCGCGTAGGTCATGCCCGCCTCCGGCTGTCCCGCAGGGCCGGGCCGACCACGGAGAGCCAGTACTCCTCGCTCCAGTCCATCTGCCCGTCGTCGTCCACGAGCAGAGCACCGTCCGCTATGAGCGCGTGAGCGGCCTCGCGTTCCTCCCTGTACATCAGCGTCTCGCTGTACGGGTAGTGCTCCAGCATCCTGCGCGTGAGCCACGTGATCGTGTCCGTCGTGTTTTTGTCCAGCATTACCTACCGTCCTTTCTCTCGCCCCAGGCGCAGAAGCCGTCGGGCCGTGTCCATATCGCCGTGCCGCGATGCTCTGGATCACGCCAACATTTCGGCGTGTCGCTTGTCAAGTCGGGCTCGTCATCGTAGTATCTGCAATCCCTGCACCGCACGATCTCCTCGCCGGTGAGCCAATGGCCCTGGTTGCCGTCAGTGCCGTAGACGTACTCCGCTATCACGCGTCTCCTTTCTCTACTCTCGCGCCGCGCTCGTAGTCAGTCATTAGTCATCCTCCAAGGTCTTGTACTCCAGGTACGCGCCGTACAGCTTCAGCCAGTCCTCCAAGGGCTGCACCACGACCCACTCCCTACGGTTGGGGCGGTGCATCACCACGGGCAGCTCGTCGTCCCGGGCGTCGCTGCGGGCCTGCTCCAGGCTCGGCCACAGCCTCAGGTTCTCCACCCGCTTGCACTCGATGTGCACGTGCGGCAGGCCGACGACATCGGCCTCGCCGGTGGTACCGGAGTACTGCTGGCCGCGGCGTCCGGCGTAGCCGTGGTCCCTGAGGACCCGTGCCAGCTCCCGCTCCCCGCGCTTGCCCTTGTCTCTCTGACTGCTTCCCATACGACGTCTCCTTAACTACGGTACGATTATACCACAAGTATACCACAACCTCACTGGGATTCGTACAGAGAACACGCGCCGTTCTTGAACCAGCTCGAAAACGCCGCCTGAACGGCGATCGGGTTCTCGTTCTTGATCGCCTGCTTGTACACCGGGCAGGTCTTGGTGACCCGCGCCGGTTCCCACTTGGCGCAGCTCCGGCAGTAGCGGTCCTTAATCCTCTGCAACCTCTCGTGGTCCTCCATCTTCCCCTCCTTCCGGTAGCTGCTGCATCCAGTCCGGCTGGACGTACTCGATGGCCACGGCCTGCTTGACGGGCCGGCTCACCCTGCCGCTGGTGCGGTTGAACACCAGCTCCACGGCCTTCTGGCGGTCCTTGCGGTCCTGCGGGCTGCGGGCCGGCCGGGTGCTCAGGTACACCACGGCCTTGGCTATGGCGAGCAGGGCGATGTCGTCCGGCGTGATCTGCATCTGGCTGCTCATGGGCAGCTGCAGCACGTCGTCTATGGCGTTGCCGACCAGGTTGGCGTACTCGTCCCGCTCCTCTGCCGAGGGGGCCGTGCCGTCGATGCGCCCCACGATCTGGTCGATGCACCCGATGTCCAGGTCGAACACGGCGTTGAACACCAGGCTCGTGAGGAAGTACTCCGTGGCCGTCTGCGCGTGCTCCTTGCGCCGGACGATCTCCCCCATGGTCGCGTCCAGCACCAGGCCGGTCAGGTAGGCGTCCAGCCCCGGGGCCTCCGCCTCCCTACCTATTCGTAATAACTCGGCTCGTTCGCTCTTGTTCAACTGCCCGTCCTCTCAGCTCCTCGACCAGCTTCTTCTTGGCGCGCCTGCGCTCCAGGTTGGCGTCCAGGTACGCGCGCTTTTCCTCGGGGCCCATGGCGTTGTAGCGCTCCCGCATCTTGGCGTTGTGCGTGGCCCGCGCACGCTCCGCCCTGCGCTCCCGGGCGAGCTGCGTCTTGGTGCTCCGGCTCACCCTGCCGTCGTCCTCCAGGCAGCTCCGGGGGTAGAACATCTGCTGGGCGGACGGCTCCACGCCCCGCTCCCGGTACCACTCCAGCCTGAGCTTCAGGCCATAGGGTTTGGCTTTGCGGTAGCGCTGCACGCTGAGGCAGTAGACCTTCTGGTTCACGCGCTTGCCGGTGCTCGGGTCCGTCATGCTCTTGCCCACGGTCTGAGTGTACCACAGGAGCATGCGGTCGTACACGGCTCTCTTGCGCATCCACACGCCGCTGTAGCGGACGTCGCCGATCTCGATGCCGTAGATGGCGCGGATCAGCATCTTGTAGGTGTACTTGCGTTTCTGGACGCTCTTGACCCACTGAGGGTCCTGCACCATGTGGGCCATCCAGGCGCGGAAGTCCTTCTCGAACTGGTACAGCTCGGCGTCGGTGTACATCTCCCACGCCGCCGTGTCCTGCAGCCAGGGCAGGTAGGGCGCCGGTGCGGGCAACTCCTCCGGCTCCGGCTCGCCGAGCCTAAACGCGCCGTGCTCGAACGGGTTATCTATCATAGACGACATCCACTGCTCGTGCCAGATCTTCCACGCATCTGCCGTGCCTGAGCACGGTCAGCGTGTCCACTTTGTCCTCGTCTGCCAACTTGTCCAGCAGCAGTGTCACTCCCTGCAGGTATCCCACGGCATATGCCGCGCGTTCCCTGATCGTAAAAGGCATACGATCGGTTTCTGTTTCAGTCACGGTTTTTGTCCTTTCGTCTCTATCCATAGTAGTACACGCCTCCCTCCGAGCGCCGGGGCTTGCGCAGCGTCAACGGCAGCCGGGGCTGCGGCGTGTCCGGGTCGTCCCAGCCGGGGTAGTAGCCCGCCACGGCCGGGTCCTCGCCGTAGGCGTTGAGGCGCAGGTAGGCCATCTCGTTCACGCCCATCACCGCGTACCGCAGGGCGTCCATCAGGTGGCTGTAGCGGTTGTGGACCGGCTTGGCCGCCCAGTCGTCCGCCGCCACCAGGCGCTTGTACTCGTAGTTGTCGAAGCACTGCATCAGCCAGTCGCAGCGGTCGCTGTTGACGATCAGGTTGGGCAGCATGCGCCGCACCTCGTTGATGCCCCTGTCAACGCGCTCCTTCTCCAGGGCATGCCAGGTGACGTTCGGGTAGATGCGCTGCGCCTCCTCCAGCGGCGTCTCGCTGCTCGCGCTGCGCTCGCTGTCCCACGGCAGCATGCACACGCGGACGTACTGCCACCAGTCCCGGGCGGCCAGCTCCGCCACGCAGTCCACCAGGGCCTGGCCCCGGGCCTCGTACACGTCGTAGACGTACATGTGGCCGTTGTAGTACTGGTACACCACGGCGGCGGTGCTGTCGGTCATCTTGTCCTTGGAGCCGATGTCCCAGGCCACGTACACGGGCTGGTGCGTGTCCAGGTTGTACGGGCAGTAGCGCTTCTCCTCCCGGAGCTGGCGCACGCCCTGGTACACGAGGCCGGCGTTGACCGTCGTGAACTTGCACTCGTACTCCTGCTCGTACAGATTGAGGTTCCCGAACTGCCGCAGGTACCGGTCCTTGAGACGCTCCAGCTCAGCTGCCGTGTACATGGGACGGTATCCGCCGTGGCCGTCGGGAACGATAACGTCCTGGATGGGCATGTAGTCCACGTACACGCGCCCGTGAGGACCCGGGAAAGCCTCCGGCTCGTCCTCGCCCGTGTAGGTGCGCAGGAGCTCGTAGAACACGTTGTGCATCCCACGCGGCGTGCCGTTGAAGCAGACGAACAGCTCTCTCCCGAGGGCGGCCTTCTGGTCCCAGATGGGCTGGATGTACTGGAAAGCGTTCTCACTGTACAGACTCGCCTCGCTCACGTAGAAGTTATCGTAGGATGAACCGATGGCGGCGCTGTCGTTCAGGAAGCCGAGGAACTTGATGCGGGCCTCGGCCAGCTCGCCGGGGTTGTTCTTGAACAGGACCTCCTTGGCGGTGTCCTTGACCTCGATCTGGTCCTCTGGGTAGTCGGCCCAGAAGCGCCTGCCGTCGATGTACTTGTTGAAGATGTTGTTGCGGATCCACACGTTGTCCAGGCCCACGTAGACGCTCTGCGTGCCGGGGTAGCGCCAGCTGCGGTTCATCGCATACTCGATGTCGTCCGCGTCCTTGCCGGTCTGGCGGCTCCAGAGCTTGATGTAGTAGTCGTAGGCCCCGCTGTCCCGGCGCTGCCAGGCCCTGACCTGGTGCGGCCAGGGCTGGTAGTACCGGGGGATCCTAATCTGCCGTGTCTCCATGCGTCTCCCTCAGCACGAGGCCGTGCAGGGCGACGACGCGCTCGCCGAACGGGCGGACGAGCTGCCAGAGGATCCAGGCATGGAAGCACTGCGTTTCAGTGCAACCGGACCTGGGCCGCACGCAGATATCCTTATAAGGATCGTCGATCTCGTCGGCCTGGAACTGCTCCAGCGTGAAACCGTCCACGATGCCGAGCATCTGCTCTAATATATCACAGACGAGTCCTTGCAAATTCAACACCTCGACATGCGACGGAATACTACCGTACCAAGCGCGGTATTCCTCGCGCAGGTCGTGGTACGTGTCGATGCGGTGTGCCTTGTCGAGCATGCTCTCCAGCATCTGCTCCTCGATGCGCTGGTATTCGTTCCAGTGCTCTTGCAGCTCCTCCTGCGTGAGCTTGTGCTCCGGTTCCTGCTTCTCGGCCAGCTTCAGCTTGGCCGCGCTCTTCTTGCTAACCACGTTTCTTCTCCTCCTCCAGCATCATGAAAGCTTCTTCCAGGGTCTTGGGCTCGGCCTTGGCGGACTGCTGCCCGCCGCCGCTCCCGCTGCCGCCCAGGTCGGTGGCCGGCGTGGTGACGGGGTCCGGCTCGGCCTGCGCTGCTCTGGACCCGTATCTGCTCACGATCTTCTTGGCCTGCCCGAGCGCCGTATTCAGGTCGCAGCTGTAGCCGACGATGTTGCCCTGCGTGTCCCTGATGGAGTAGGGCTCCACGATCTCGGCGAACACGTCGGCAGTGTCGTCATCGAGCTTGGCGAACGTCGGCCCGAACTCGATGAGCCGCAGGGTCGGCGCGTACTCCTGTGTGACGGCCCGCAGGCTGCTGCGCACGTCGGCGTTGAACTTGCTCTGGATCTGCCCGTTAATGGCGTCCACCCAGGCCTGCGCCTGGGCGCGGCTCTCGAACGGGCGGTTGGGATCGTCCGGGTTGCGGAACGTCACGCGCCCGGAGTTCTCGTCCCTCTCGTACAGGCTCTCGATGCTCTGGAGCTGTACGCCGTTCTCGCGGAACCGCTGCGCCGTGCGCTGGATGGCCTCCTGCTGGAGCCGCTGCTGCATCTCCTGGCCCAGCTGGCCGAAATCCATCAGGTCGTCGTCAGGCTCCTCAGGAACGCCCGCAGGCTCAGCTGCAGGTCCTCCGTCGCCTGGCTCAGGCTCGGGCTCTGGCTCCGGCTCGGGAGCAGCGGGCTCCGCCGGCTCCTCCACAGGTCCGGGAGCAGGCGCTCCGTGATCCTCGTTAAGCATCTGCATAGCCTGGTTAAGATCCACAGGTTCAGGCGCTGCCTGAGCGTTGTCCGTTGTTCCATCCATCTCTACTCCTCTTCTTCCTCTAGCTCGTTGATCATCATCATGATGTTGGTGTACAGGGCGCGGAGCCAGGCGTCGCGCATGGCCACGTAGACCAGGCCCTTACGGCCCGGGGCGTGCTCCTTGGCCTTGCCCATCAGCCCCTCGACCTCGGCGAGCATGCCTACCAGGTCGTCCTTGTAGCTCAGGATCTGGTCCTGCTTGCTGAAGATGTACTTGCGCAGCTGCTCGCTCACGTACTTGTACTCGTCGATGCGCGTGGCGTCGCTGATGTCGTCCGTGAAGCCGAACTCCTGGTACTGCCGGTGGATCTCCGGCCACCAGTCCGTGAAGCTCGGCGTCTGGAAACTGGCCTCCAGCAACAGCGCGTCGTCTCCGGAAGCTGACAGCGGCATGTTACCACCGCCCGCTGTACGTGTGCTTGTGCTCCTCGCGCTTGGCCTTGGCCTCGATGTCGTTCATGATGGCGTGCACCAGCGGGATGTTGACCGCCAGCAGGCCGGTGGCGTACCAGATGTTCTCCGGGTGCAGCCCGGCGTCGAACTGGTCCTTGTAGTCGTAGTAGAACCCGGTGCTCTGGAGCAGCGGCTTGATGCTCGGCAGCGTCGCGTGGTTCCACAGGTAACCGCGCTTGCCCTTCCAGCTGATCACCGGCACCACGTCCCTACGCGGGTTGTAGGTGATCTTGGCGTTCTGCTTGGGCAGCGTGCTCTGCGCCGTGACCCTGCGCCCGGTTTTGCCCTTGACGCGGTACGTGCCGGTGGTCAGGTCCTGGGTCAGGCGGCCGCTGCCGACCTCGTCCATGTAGCTGACCTCCTCGACCTCCAGCTCCTCGTCCAGCGGCTCGTCGTACTTGATGAGCTGCTGCCGGGTGCTCTGGATCTCGCCGCTGATGATGATGTCCTGGTCCGGCACTGCGTCCAGCACTCTGTTACGCGGCTTCTCAAAAAGAGGCCCCGGCTCCGGCGCGGGTTCCGGTTCCTGTTCCGGCTCGGGTGCTGGCTCCGGCTCCGGCTCCGGCTCCAGCGCCTTGAGCGCGGCGTTGACCGCCTTCTGCTGCTCGGGCCACGTAAGCCCTTTGAGGTCCACGCCCAGCTCGGCGGCTACCTCCAGCAGCTCTTCCTTCTTAAGCAGTGGCATAGGTGTCCTTTCGTCGTGGTTATGCCGTGGTTACATTATACCCTAAAAAAAAGACCCCGGGTTGCCCCAGGGTCTTTTCTTCTTTATTCCTCGTCCCACGTGTCGTCGGCCCAGATGAACGTGCTGATGCCCACGCCGTAACCGCCGCCATCGTGCTCGCTGACCTCGATGACGGCCTCGACCACGTGGTCGCTGTCCACGCCGTACTCCAGGCTGGCCCACTCCTTGTACAGGTCCCAGATCTCCTTGCTCGGGCTCAGCGGCGCGTGGTCCTGCCAGAAGTCCTCCTCGTACTCGACCGGGTCCATGCGGTAGACTACCGTGGCCAGGCCGATGTCGCCGCTGTCATAGCGCACGATGAGATCTGGCAGCGGGCCGGTCACGTTATGGTACGTCTCGCCGCCGACCTCGTGGTCGCCCAGCGGGAGCGTCTTGCGTTCGCAGCTCGGGTACTCCACGCTGAGCGGCCTGCGGTCCTTGTCGGTGCCGCTCATCTTGACGTTGTGCTTGGGAGCGCTGTCCCAGCCGTCCACCAGCGTCTGGAGCAGCTTGTTGGACTCGACTATCGCTTGTTGGAAGAAACATACTATCATCACATCACCAGCTTCATAATAGAGTTCTTGATATTCGTGCCCAGCATCAGCCCGCCGAGCCTCTGGCCTTCCCACCCGCTGTTCTCGCGCAGCGGCACGTAGTGGCTCAGCCAGTCGTAGTACGCGTTGAGCAGACCCAGGCCGGTGCCCAGGTGCGGCTCGTTGTCGGGAGCGTGGTAGCACTCCTCAATCCACAGCTGCCTACGGGAGTCCTGGCGATCGCACGTATCCCTCCACTTAGCGAAGCCCCACGGGTCCGGTTGCTTGGGATACGGGAAGATCAGCTCGGCGGCCTTGTCCACGGTAGCCTGGTCCACCTTCTGCATCTTCGCCATGTTCAGGCAGAGCTGGATGTCCGTGGCAGCTTGTGTGAGCGCGCCCGTCACGTCCAGCTTCTTGCTCCGCAGCGCGTCAGCAGCATACGTGGTGTGCCTCAGGTTGAACATGGCCGGCGCGTGCTGGCGCAGCTTGGCGAACATGTTCTGGCAGATGACCCTGAGCGTCGTGATGAACAGGCAGGCCGGGTACTTCCCGTTGTAGCTGTTCATGACGCAGGCGTACAGGTCGTACCTGTCCCCCTGCCAGTCATGGCTCTCCATGCGGCACACCATGAAGCTCATGCCCTGCGGCGTGGTACCGGCGTGCTCGATGACTCCGCCCTTCTCGCAGAACGGGTCGAGCATGCCGAACACGTCCTGGTTCTGCACGATGCCGTACTGGCCGCTGACCACGCCCAGCAGGCGGTCGTCGGCGTAGTCTCTCGTCACGTAGGTGTTGGGCACGAGCAGACCGTCGTTGGTCCACACCGGCTCGGTGTAGCCCGTCACGGTCATCTCGGCTTCTTCCAGCGCCTCGGCGGCGGAGGACCAGCTCCCGCTGGTCCCCAGTCCGCACCACGGCGCCACTCTCGGTAGCGTCATACGTTGTCCTCGCTTTCCTCTATAGGCACAAGGTCGGAGGCGAGTATGATCTCGCCGGTGCCTTTGTGCACGTAAGCCCAGCTCTCGGCTCGCTTATCGCTTATAGTACTCACAGTGGTTTGTTCGAGTTTGTTGTAGAGAGTGCCGAATATTCTGTCGTTGCGCAGCTTCGCTCTGACTGCTTCTTCCTCCAGTTCTTCAGGAGTCAGCATGTGGCACCTCCATAACGTTCGTTTCCCACTGCTTGTGCCACTCGTCCCAGATCTGCTGTTCCGTGTACGGGCACTGTTTGCCGGTCAAGTGCATGGCATCGAGTTTAGCCGCGTTAGCACCGTACATACCGGCGACACATGAGAGCTCTTCTATCTCGTCTTTAAGTTCCCAACGTGCGTACACTTTCACGTCCATGTACGGGTCGCAGCTCGGGTTCCAGAACACGAGCACTCCGTAACTGAGATTCCGCAGCACGAGCATGCTCGCCGCGATCTGGTAGCGTTCCTGCACTTTTTCCTTAGGCAAACTAGCGCACCATATGTGCTTGCGCGCGTCGTAGCTCTTGATCTCGATGATGGCAGTGGTGTTGTCCAGCCGCTCGTCGTAGGCGTCCATGCTGAACTCTCCGGTCTTGACCATGCTCATGATGAAGTTGTTCAACCCATCCGGGCTGCACGCCAGCCCGTTGTCTGGGTTATAGATAAGCAGATCGTCTACGTGAAAGAAACGCGCTGACGGGCTGTTCGCAACCTCGTCGTTATACGTCCTGATGGCGTACGGCTCCATGATGTGACCGCGCGCGGCCGGGCCGTCGGACCCCGTGTCCACGGAACCGGTACTGTGCTTCTCGCCGTAGAGCTGCGTGCACATCTTGCAGTCGAAGTTCGCCTTGTCCTTGGCCCGCTTGTAGCGCCCGTACTCGGGCAGCAGGCCCACGAGGTCCGTAGCGGTCAGCCACTCCTTGCGCTCCCGCAGCCACTCCTCGCTCACGTCGTGGTGCCAGAACAGCTTGAAGTTACCGCTCATAGGTCTCCTTTCTTCTCGAAAAAACCGGGGCAGGCCAGTAGGCCCACCCCGGCTCCGGTATCAGCAGATGTCGTTAGAAGAGTTCCTTGCAACCGCGCATGACGTGCGGATCGGGAAACACCTCCTTGTCCACGTCTTGCTCCACGATGATCTGGAGATAGACGTAGAGCTGGATGACGTCCATCTCCAGCAGCTCGTCCTCCAGGTAGTAGAGGTCCGGCAGCTCGTGTACGTCGTCGCAGTCCACGATGGCCTCGTCATCGACCCAGGCGACGAGATCCTCGAAGCGCTCGGCGAGCCTCAGCTTGCGCTGGTACTGGTCCTGCCTGTCCAGCTCCTGGGCGAGCTTCACGCCCTCGGCTGCCTTGGCGTCCAGCGCCGGCGTGAGCGGCGCGGCCGGCCTGTAGCCCTTGTGCTTGCGCGCGAACGGCTGGACCTCCGCCTGCTGCGGCAGGTTCCTGTTGTACAGGGCCTTCTGGTACATGCCCTCCAGCAGGCCCAGCTGGTTGTGGACCGCCCACGTAATGCCGAGCACCTTGCCCTTGTGGACGATGCGCCCGTGGCTGACCTTGCACTCGGACTTCTTGTAGATCTTCTTGGACATACTAGTCCTCCTCTCCGTTGTAGACGATGTAGGCGACCTCGGCGCGCTTGATGACCTTGACGGCCTCGGCGCAGTAGTTGCGCACCTCGCGCTTGAGCTGGTCGATCGTCCCGCCGTAGTCCTCCAGCGGGTAGGCCACGATCTCCTGGCTGTCGAGGACGTGGTCCACGGCCTCCTTCAGGTCGGCGTTGATGTTCTTCTTACCGGGTACTTCATTGACGACACTCCATGCCATGATGGCACTCCTTCCTACAGGCCAGCGCCTGCGTAGATGTACACCGTCCGGATTCTCCTGTGTATCCGGTACGGTAACTGATACCTATAGATGTAGCTGTAGACGCGCGTGTAGAGCTCACGCGCCTCGGCCTTGGTGCCGAACTCCTTCTTCAGCGCTCCCGCCTCATCGACGAGAGCCAGGAGCTCGCGCACCTCTGACGTTGTGTCCTTCACAGACGGGAGCGACCCGTTGGTCCATTGCTCCCAGCCTTCTGTCAGCTCGCTCACTCCGCTCTCCTCTCAGAGTCGGGGGACCCGCTGAGCTCAGGTCCCCCTGGGTCCGCAGCCCTAGAACGGGATGTCCTCTCCCGCGTAGGGATCATTGGTGACCTCGGTCACCGTGGCGCCGGCTGCCTTGGCCGCCTCGATGGCTATGGCGGTGGCGCGGTTCACCGGCTCTTGCGCCGCGGGTACCTGCCCGTTCTGAGCAGGTGCTGCAGGCTGGGCGAGATGATCGACAACGCCCTGAAAGGGCTGGCTCGCCGGGCCGTTGACCTGCACGGT
>Ga0326512_10003569_pt1 | contig 11377 bp, 5 predicted proteins | sample 1_2617_0518_D_FD_203652 | JGI IMG/M metagenome (GOLD analysis project Ga0326512, IMG submission 203652) | Bovine rumen microbial communities from UC Davis, California, United States - 1_2617_0518 | ecosystem: Host-associated > Mammals > Digestive system > Stomach > Rumen | place: USA: California... | reverse complement strand
TACATTCTCAACAACCTGCTGCGTGAATTGGATGTGCAGCGTTTCTATCAAGGGCTACACATCATTATGATATATAGAAGATGTAGGAGCTGACAGCATCTTTCAGGTGCAACACAAATTTCAGGTTCAACACACGGCTGTTCATATTGCCGCATATCTTATACAGTCATACTCGAAAACTATATTTCGAAACATATTTTCCATGAAAAAAAGTTTTTTTTTAAGAAATGCGCTTTAATTTAAATTCTTTTTCGTAAATTTGCACGCACTAACCTGACATTTTCTCTATTCTACGACTCATCTCTAAAACTAATTTACTTCGAAGAAAATACTTTTAATATTAATTTTTAAACAAATTTATTTATGTCATTAAAACTAAAGAGTATGCGAACGGCGCTCACACTTGCCTTTCTCCTATTTATGGGCAGCGTAATGGCGCAGACCGTTAAGGTCAACGTGAAAGACTCGAGTGGTGAAGCTGTCATCGGCGCAAGCGTGATTGAAAAAGGAACGCGCAACGGTGGCGTCACTGACTTCGACGGTAATTTCACTATCAAACTTACGGGAAAGAATCCCATCGTCATTTCCTACATCGGCATGAAGACGAAAACGATTGATGCCAAGGGAAAAAATGCTATCGAAGTGGTACTGGAAGACGACAACACTACGCTGAACGACGTGGTGGTCATCGGTTACGGTTCGGTGCGCAAGAAGGACATCACGGGTTCTGTGGCAACCGTCAACAGCGAGACCCTTCAGGCTGTTCCTGTGGCCAATGCCTCTGAGGCCCTGACAGGTAAGATGCCTGGTGTGCAGATTACCACGACCGAAGGTTCGCCTGACGCCGACGTGAAGATTCGCGTGCGTGGCGGTGGTTCTATCACACAGTCGAACGACCCTCTCTACATCGTCGACGGATTCCCTGTTGAGAGCATCAGCGACATTCCTGCCAACGACATCGAGGACATCACCGTGCTGAAAGATGCTTCTTCTACCGCTATCTACGGTAGCCGTGGTGCCAACGGTGTTATCCTGGTAACCACCAAGAGCGGTAAGGCCGGACAGACCAAAGTGAGCTACAACGCTTACTATTCATGGAAGAAGATTGCCAAGAAGATGGATGTCCTCAACCCCGCCGACTATGCCAAGTGGCAGTACGAGCTGGCTCTGCTGAAGAATGCCAACAATCCCGAAAAGATTTCGTCGTACACCGACTACTTCGGCAACTATCAGGACATCGACCTCTACAACGACATTGCAAGCAACGACTGGCAAGACCTGATCTATGGTCGCACGGGTCACACCTTCAACCACAACATCAACATCAACGGTGGTACTGAGAACATCAAGTATGCCTTCAGCTATGCACACATGGACGACAAGGCTATCATGATTGGCTCTGACTTCAAGCGCGACAACCTGAGCCTGAAGTTGAACACCAAGCCCACCAAGACCACGACACTCGACTTTCAGGTGCGCTTCGCCAAGACGACGATCAACGGTGCCGGTTCGAACGATGCCATGGGTTCATACGACACCGACAAGCGACTGAAGTTCGCCGTTATCTACTACCCCATGCCCCTGAAGAACCTCGATCCCGGTGCAGGTACTGAGGACGATGACCTCGGCAACCTCTACAACCCCATCGTTTCGCAGGCAGACAACGACCGTCAGCAAACTCGCAAGAACCTGAACATGGCCGGTTCGTTTGGCTGGGAAATCTTCAAGAACTTCAAGGCTAAGACTGAGTTCGGCTACGATGACTACAGCAACTACGACAAGCGCTTCTACGGCTTGACATCTTACATCGTGCGCAACTATGCCGACCAGGCCTATGCCGACCACCCCATCATCTCGCTGGCCAACACCAGCCGCGAGCGTTTCCGCAACACCAACACGGTGAACTACGACTTCAAAGGAATCTTCGGCAAGGACAGTGACCACTCACTCAACATTCTGGCTGGTCACGAATGGATCATCACCAAGCAGCATGTCAACACCAATCAGGTTGTCGGCTTCCCCACCGACTATAACTCTGACAAGGCATGGCGACTCGCCGCACAGGGTACTGCTTCGGCTACGAGTGACATCTACAACCCAGAGGATAAGCTGCTCTCGTTCTTCGGACGTCTGAACTACAACTTCTTGGACAGATACTTGCTGAGCGCCACGTTCCGTGCCGATGCTTCGTCGAAGTTCGCCAAGGGCAACCGCTGGGGTTACTTCCCATCAGCAGCTCTCGCCTGGCGTATCTCTGCCGAGCCGTTCATGAAGGGTGCCGAGAACTGGCTCGACGACATGAAGATCCGTCTCAGCTTCGGTACTGCCGGTAACAACAACATTCCTTCGGGCCAGCTCATCCAAATGTACGAGCCATACGATGCCACAGCTCCACAGCGTACTTGGGTGAACGGATTCTCCAACCCCTTGCGTCCCTCTATCTACATGGCCAACCCTGAACTGAAGTGGGAAACGACCATTACACGTAACGTCGGTCTCGACTTCACTCTCCTCCGTGGAAAGATCAACGGTAGCATTGAGGGCTACATCAACACAACGAAAGACCTGCTCATCGCCTTCCCCGTCCAAGGAACTGGTTATACTTATCAATACCGCAACATGGGTAAGACCGAGAACAAGGGTCTTGAAGTCAGCATAACCTATCACATCGTCAACAAGAAGGACTGGGGCATCGACTTCGGTGCCAACATCGGCTTCAACAAGACCAAGATCAAGTCGCTGGGCGACATGGATGACTTCGGATGGAACACCAACTGGGCTTCAACCGAAATCGGCGATGACTACAAGATTGCTGTGGGCAGTGCCGTCGGCGAAATCATCGGCTACAAGAGCGCAGGCCGCTATGAGGTCAACGATTTCGAAAGCTATGATGCAGCATCTGACACATGGAAGCTGAAGGAAGGCGTGGCCGATGCCACCGCACTGCTGAAGGTTCGCCCAGGTGCCATGAAGATTGAGGATATTGACGGCAACAACGTCATCGGCAACGAGGATATCGTTAAGATTGGTGATGTCAACCCGACCGCATTCGGTGGTTTCAACATCAATGCCCATGCCTTCGGCTTCGACCTTGCAGCCAACTTCAACTACAGCATCGGCAACCAGGTCTACAATGCCAACCGCATCGAGTACACCCAGACCAGCAAGTACCAGTATCGCAACATGATCACCGAGATGGCCGACGGCAAGCGTTGGACCAACCTTGACCCGATGACTGGCCTGCTGACCAACGACCCTGCACGTCTGACCGAGCTGAATGCCAACACTACCCTCTGGTCACCCTACACCAACCGCATGATCCTGACCGACTGGGCTGTGGAGAACGCTGACTTCCTGCGTCTGAACACGCTGTCGCTGGGCTACACACTTCCCGCTACAGTCACCAAGCATGTCGGCATCAACAGCCTGCGTTTCTATGTGACGGCTTACAACGTATTTACAATCACCAAGTACACTGGCTTCGACCCCGAAGCAGACTGTATCCGCAAGACTGCACTGACCCCAAGTGTCGACTATTCGGGCTATCCCAAGAGCCGCCAGTTCGTCATCGGTCTTAACTTGAACTTCTAAACAATGGAGGAAACAAAAATGAAGAATCAAATAAAAATATCCCTGCTATCGTTGACCGTTCTCGGACTGGCATCTTGCGACTTAGATGCTCCCACGCTGTCAACCCTCGATGAGTCAACCATGTTCTCTACCTACGCACTGGCTGAGGCAGAGGTCATGTCTGTCAACGTCTCGTTTGGCGAGACGAACTCCTACCGCGGACGCTATCTCCCCTACTACGGTCTGAACAACGACGTGGAAGTGGGCAATTCTCCCGACCTCACCAAGTCGAACGACGGTGGAAAATACGACTTGTGGACCTTTAACACGCTGCCCACAAACTCGCAGATGAACACCGACAACAATGCCTATGCCATGTTCTATCAGGGTGTGGAGCGTGCCAACCTTGCCATCAAGGGCATCCGTCAATACGGCGACGTTGCCAAAAACAAGGACATGGCCCACTTGCTGGGCGAGGCCCTGACACTGCGTGCCGTACTCTACAACGACCTTATCAAGGCATGGGGTGACGTACCTGCACGTTTCGAGCCCAACAGCAACGAAAACATCTATCTGCCCCGCACCAACAAGGACATCATCTACAAGCAGCTGCTGGCCGACCTGAAAGAGGCTGAGGATCTCTGCTACTGGCCAAACGAGAACAGTATCACGAAGACCACTGAGCGCGTCAACAAGGCATTTGTCAAGGGACTTCGCGCACGTCTGGCCCTCTATGCCGGAGGCTATGCCCTGCGTGGCGACGGCTACCGCCGTTCCAACGACCCTGATCTGGCTCCCGAGAAGATGTACCAGATTGCCAAAGAGGAGTGCGAAGCCATCATCAACGCCGGCCACAACAAGCTGGGATCGTTTGAAGAGAACTTCCGCAAGCTTTGTCAGGACAACGTGACAGCCGGCGGCGAGAGCCTTTGGGAGATTCCTTTCTCGGCTGGCCGCGGACGCGTGCTCTACACCTGGGGCATCAAGCATCAGGCAAAAGACCAGTACACGCAGCAGGCACAGGGCGGTACCAACGGCCCCATCGCCTATCTGTTCTACGATTACGACGAGAAGGACCTTCGTCGCGACATCACCTGCATCCCCTACGAATGGAGCAAGGAACTTGTCAATGGCAATTCTCATGTCACATTCCGCGCCATCAACAAATGGTGCTTCGGCAAACTTCGCTACGAATGGATGAACCGCATCGTTACTTCGACCAACGACGATGGTGTGAACTTCCAATACATGCGTCTGGCCGACGTCTATCTGATGGCTGCCGAGGCTGAGAACGAACTGGGCAACACTGCCGCTGCCTGGAACTACATGAAGCCCGTGCTCGACCGCGTGCTGCCCGCTGAAAAAGTGGCTGCCCTTCAGGCCAAGTACACCGCCAGCAAGGAAGCCTTCCGCGAAGGCATCTACGACCAGCGTGCACTTGAGTTCGCCGGCGAATCACTGCGCAAGATCGACCTCGTTCGCTGGGGTATCATCGACGAGAAGATGGCTCAGGCCAAGGTGAAGCTGAAAGCTCTGCAGGAGCGCACCGGCGCCTACGAGGGTCTGCCCAACACTGTGTACATCAACAATGCCGAGGATGCCAACAATATTCAGATGTATGGCTTCAACCGTGGCGAGGACGATCCCAGCATCATCAGCACACTGGGTGAGTGGGAGAAGAAGAACTGGTTTGTCAGCAGCGACAAGCCCACGCTCGAGGACAGCTACATCGACGGTCTCTACACCGTGCAGCCAAGCACTCACTGCCTGTGGCCTATCTGGCAAACATTCATCGACAAGAGCAACAACATGCTGAACAACAACGGCAACTTAGGCCAATTGTAATATTAAAGACGAAATGTATCTATGAACAAGAAAATATTTTTGAAAAGCATGCTTGCTGGAATGGTAGCATTATCATTCGCAGCATGCAGCGAGCCTGACGACGAGGTCACAAGCATCAACTACAAGCGCAACTTCTCGCCCGTCAACCTTGAGGCTCGTGTGGTGAATCAGACACAGATTCGCATGATTTGGTCGGTGGTTGAAGGTGCCACAAGCTACAACATTGAGGTCTATAATGACAGCATGCAATTTGCTGGCACGCCAAAGACCACGTTCAGTGTCACCAACGACCAACTGCCTTACACCATCACTGGACTCGAAGGTGAGGAATGGTACAGCATCCGCGTACAAGCCATCACAGAGGGCAACGATGCCCGCACTTCGAAGTGGGCTGCTGTAGCCGTGGAGACTGGCCGTGAGCAGATCTTCAAGGATGTGCTTGAGGAAGACCTTACCTGCACCAGTGTCACACTGCGCTGGCCTGCAGGTGAAAGAGCCGACTACATCACCGTCACACCAGGCAACATCCGTCACGATCTTACTCCCAACGAGATTGCAGCTGGTGCAGTCACTATCGACGGTCTGACCGACGATACAGAGTATAAGGCAGTCATGACACGTGGAACGAAGACACGTGGCACCGTCACCTTCACTACTCCGCTTGATCTTGGCGGTGCTATCAAGGTTGAGGCCGACCAGAGCCTGACTGAGGCTATCGCCAATGCAGCCGACGGCGACGTGCTGGCTCTGATGCCTGGCACATTTGCCATTGCCGCCGCTGAGGATGCAGCCTACAATAACGGTTCGCTGAAGATCACAAAGAGCATTACGCTGCGCAGTGCCAAGTCGAGCGACCGCGCCATCATCAAGGGCCGTATCACCCTCGAGAACGGTGCTTCTCTCGATCTGAATCAGGTAATCATCGATGCTACTGAGACCGACGGAGGCCAGATTTTCAACTTCACAGCTGAAGGCGAGTTTGACCACCTGAACATCCAGGATTGCCAAATCATCGGTGCAAGCGGACAGAAGGGCTTCTGCTACGTCAACGTGGCTGCTGCCATCAACAACATTACCATCAACAACTGTCTCATCCGTGACATCGAGTGCAATGGCGGTGACCTCTTCGACTGCCGCAAGGGTTACATCAAGAACTTTACTCTGACCAACAGCACACTGTGGAAGTGCGCCACAAGCCGTGATATCTTCCGCTATGACGATGCCTCTGGCTCGTTCCCAGGTGTTGAAGCTCCCAACTTCACTGTTGACCACTGCACGTTTGTCGACTGTGGTAATGGTAATGCTAACTACCGCTTCTTCTATCTGCGCTTCGCTGGCAACAAGATTACGTTCACCAACAACCTTGTGACAGGCTTCAACAACAAGCGCGGATTTGCCAACCAGGCAAGCACCGACCAGGCTCCCACACTCTCTGGCAACTACTACTGGAATACACTCAACCTCGTTTCGCCAGCCGAAGGCAACACTGAGAAAATAAGCTGGTTCGACGAAGAGGGTCAGAATCATGTGGAAGATCCAGGTTTTGCCGATGCTGCCAACGGTGACTTCACCGTGAGCAACGAAGAAATCAAGTACCGCGGTGCCGGTGACCCACGCTGGATAAAGTAATTCAATTCACCTTTTATATTACAGGCACGCAATCATGGGATTGCGTGCCTGTTTTTTTCTCAAAAAAATTGTTTTACTAAGCTTCAGACACCCCTATTCGTCCAACGAATAAAAGTCCTCTGGCTGTTGGGCCTCACCCCAATACTCAAAGAAATCTTGAGAGCAGAGTGGCAGATTGTCAACTTGCCCTTCACGGAAAATGGATTCCGTTTCCAACTCCTTCCGATTGCTTTTCATGAACTCGTCCCATTCGACATCGAACTGAAAGGGATCGAAATCATACTTCTCATACCAAAGCTCTCTGTAGCTCAACTCATACGAATCACGCTCACTCCACCAAGATTCCTCTGGGATGCCGAGCGCCCGCCAAAGATTGCTCCGACGATGCGCAAGAAGTTCGCACTCCGCTTCTGACACCACATGCGACAGTCGTACCCGCTCTGTGTTGAACCACACATCAATCCAGTCGTCATAATCCTTGCTGGCAATCAGTTGTCCAGTCAGTTTCCATACCCTCATCGCCCACCAGAAATGACCAGTCTCGGCACAAAGGTCACCAATGCGCGAACCTTTCTGAAACTTCCGCTTACAACTCTCTGCACATCGGATGGGGTGAATTTCACGATTTACGATTTCTTTCAGCAGCCGGGCTTCAAGATGAGTAACAACACCATTGGGCATGCAACTGCACACCCGATAGGGAATTCTTCTTCTCATAATGTGTTTGAAAAATTTTGTGTAACAATGTAAAAGAACACCTTTCACCAGCCTTTTAGACTGATGTTTTGGGAGCCAAAGCTCCTTTCGTTACACTGTGCTCAAATGAAGCAGATTCTTAGTTATGTCATCTTAATAAGCAAGAAATCGGGTGCGAAAATACACATTTTCAGTGAAATCGACAAATCTTTTGCTAAGATTTTTTCAATTTGGCATGAATTACGACTGAATTCAATGCACAAATGGTAAAAGCATTTTATGTCACATTATTTGGATAATCACAAAAATACAATTATCTTTGCAGCAATCTTTCCGTAATAGTGGGAGCAAACATGAATCATGTGAACTTACCTATGGAAGAGAATCATCACAAATCTATCAAGAACTAAAATATTTAAAGCTATGCAATGGTTAGACATCGCCGCCGTCGTTATTCTCGTAATCATCGGCATCTTCATCTATCGCAGTAAAACAAACAAATAGTTGAATGTTTTCGCAAAAAAGTTTCAACACATGAAAAGCAAACATAGAAAGAGTATCGTGATAGCAACGATGATGCTATCCATGACTATCCATGCACAGCCTCTGCCCTATCAGGACAGCAAGCTGCCCATCGACCAACGAGTTGAAGACCTCATCTCGCGACTGACAGTCGAAGAGAAGGTGAAACTCATGATGAACGGCTCGCCCGCCATCGAACGACTGGGCATCCCACAGACCGACTGGTGGAGCGAGGCCCTTCACGGTGTGGGGCGCAACGGTGTTTCCACCGTCTTTCCTTCCTGTATCGGAATGGCCTGCTCCTTCGACGACGATCTGCTGGAGCGTGTCTACAATGCCGTGAGCGACGAGGCCCGCGCCAAGAACACGCAACAGCGACACGAGGGAAAGCCCATCAAGCGCTATCAAGGCTTGTCGTTCTGGACACCCAACATCAACGTGTTCCGCGATCCTCGCTGGGGACGCGGACAGGAGACCTACGGCGAAGACCCCTACCAGAACGGACGAATGGGCCTGCGTGTCGTTCGCGGCCTGCAAGGTGCATCAACCAAGAACGGCTACTACAAGCTGCTGGCCTGCGCCAAGCACTATGCCGTACACAGCGGTCCAGAGAAGACCCGCCACTACTTCAACATCGAAGACCTGCCCGCCCGTGACCTCTGGGAGACCTATCTTCCCGCCTTCAAGACCCTCGTTCAGCAAGGCAACGTCCAGGAAGTGATGTGTGCCTACCAGCGTTTCGAGGGCGCACCGTGCTGCGGTTCCGACCGACTGCTACAGCAGATTCTGCGCGACGAATGGGGCTTCAAGGGACTTGTCGTCAGCGATTGCGGAGCCATCACCGACTTCTGGAAAGCCGACCGTCACGGCATCTCCGCTGATGCAGCAGCCGCCTCGGCCAAAGGCGTGCTCAGTGGCACCGATGTTGAGTGTGGCAGCAACTACAAGCAACTGCCCGAAGCCATTCGCCGAGGCGACATCCAAGAACAAGCGCTCGACGTCAGTCTGCGACGCCTTTTGCGTGGCCGTTTCCTGTTAGGCGAGTTCGACCCCGACGAGCAAGTGCCTTGGACCAACATCCCTATATCTGTCGTGGCTTCGAAAGCACACAAGGACCTGGCCCGTGAGATGGGACGCGAGCAGATGGTGCTCCTGAAGAACAATGGCATACTGCCTCTGGCCAAGAACCGTGAGAAAATAATGGTGATGGGACCCAATGCCGCCGACTCCACCATGCTCTGGGGCATCTATTTCGGTCAGCCCAGTCACACCGTCACCCCACTCGAAGGCATCGAAGCCAAGGTGGGCAGCGTGCCGTTCGTACAGGCCTGCGACATCACCAGCTTCACCGCACGTCAGCAGCGCATTCTTCGCAGTACAGAGACTGCCGATGGCAGCACCACGCTGCAGATGGAATCGACAGGCGAGCACACCTATACGCTCGACGAGATTGTGAAGAGTGCCAGTCAGTCCGACATCGTCATCTTCGTAGGCGGCATTTCGCCCAACCTCGAAAAAGAGGAGGCCCGCGTCAATGCTCCGGGCTTCGACAACGGCGACCGCACTTCAATCGAGTTGCCACAGGTGCAGCGCGACATTCTGCATGCCCTGCATGCAGCCGGCAAGAAGATTGTCTTCGTGTGCTGTAGCGGTTCTGCCGTAGCCCTCACTCCCGAGCTACAGACGTGCGATGCCATTGTTGAAGCATGGTATCCCGGCGAACAAGGTGGACATGCACTGGCCGACGTGCTCTTCGGCGACTATAACCCAAGTGGCAAACTGGCCGTCACCTTCTACAAAGACGATAGCCAACTGCCTGCCTTCGACGACTATCACATGCAGGGACGCACCTACCGCTACTTCCGCGGCGAACCGCTCTTCCCGTTTGGCTATGGGCTGAGCTACACCACCTTCAGCACCAAGAACGAGCGACTGCAGACCAAAGCCGATGGCACGGTTGAAGTCTCATTGGACGTAGTAAACACAGGCCAGCGCCAAGGCACCGAAATCATTCAGGTGTACCTTCGTCGACCAGCCGACAAGGAAGGCCCTCTGAAGACATTGCGCGACTATACTCGCGTGTCGCTGAAAGCAGGTGAGACCAAGCACATCACGCTCCCGATGGCGAGAGAACAGTTTGAAGTATGGGACGAGCAGACCAACACCATGCGTGTACTGTCCGGCTCATACGAAGTGATGGTAGGCACCTCCAGTGCCGACCGAGACCTAAAGACACTCAACGTAAATCTTTAATATTCAAGCACATGAAAAACTTTGCTATCTTGATGGTAGCAGCACTCTGCTGCCTCTGCTTGCAAGCCAAGCCCATCTCGCGAAAACAGTGTCTCGACTTCGACTGGCAATTCGCACTCAACGACTCCACACGATGGAGTCCCGTCAGTCTGCCTCACGACTGGAGCATTCTCCAGTCATTCGACCGCAATGCCCCTTCTGGCGGCGACGGTGGCTATCTGCCCACGGGCAAAGGCTGGTATCGCAAGCAACTGACACTGGGCAAGGAGTATGAAGGCCAGATGCTGCGCCTTTATTTCGAGGGAGTCTACATGAACTCCGAGGTCTACGTCAACGGTCATCGTGCCGGAGGACATCCCTACGGCTACATATCGTTCTTCGTCGACATCACACCTTATTTCGTGATTGGCAAGAACGAGATTGAGGTGCGCGTGGACAACTCTCAGCAAAAGAACTGCCGTTGGTACAGTGGTTCGGGCATCTATCGCCATGTTTGGTTGCTGACCACGCCAAAAACTCATCTCGATGAGTGGGGACTGTATGTCAGAACTACACAGCAGGGCAACGAATGGCAACTGAAGATTGACGCGCCCTACACGCAGACCGACGCGAAGCCTCAACTGCGCCACACGCTTTACGATGCCGATGGACAGGTGGTTGCCACGACAACTGGCGGACAAGTCAGTCAGACGATGACGGTGAAGAATCCAAAGCTCTGGTCACCAGAGAAGCCTAACCTCTACCGACTGAAGACCGAACTGATTCTTAACGCAGCCACCATCGACGAACTCACCACGACGACAGGCTTCCGCACGGTGGAGTATGACAGCGAGAAAGGCATGCGCCTCAACGGTCAGCCCTA
>Ga0326512_10003568_pt1 | contig 11377 bp, 15 predicted proteins | sample 1_2617_0518_D_FD_203652 | JGI IMG/M metagenome (GOLD analysis project Ga0326512, IMG submission 203652) | Bovine rumen microbial communities from UC Davis, California, United States - 1_2617_0518 | ecosystem: Host-associated > Mammals > Digestive system > Stomach > Rumen | place: USA... | reverse complement strand
GATTACTTGAAAAGGAGGAGAATAATGCTCAATTTGACCGAACGCGGCAAGAACATCAAGATTGAACTGCTCCGCAGAGACCTCTCTCAAAGGTGGCTACGAGACAGACTTGAGGACAGACATATTCTCACGGACCCGTCTCAACTGTCTTCTATCCTTCGCGGTGCGCTCAAGTCTCCGAAAGCGGAAGTCGTTATTGCCGTAAGTGAAGAAATACTCGGGGTGAAAAACAATGCCGAGTAATGCTTTTCTTCGTAAACTTGCTCGTCGAGTAAATGATTACTTCAAAGACGAGGCACACAGAAAGGATTTTGAAGAATGGTACAGAAAAAAGTACGGGAAGGAATACACGTGGAAGACGACGTTATCCTTAACAATTACGCAAAGCTCGGGAGAGCGATAGTAATGCAAGCCGTCAAGGACTATGTTACGGCTCGGGAGAGACTTAAAATGTTCCCCGGTAACGGAGTAGCCCTCGCGGTGGCAAAGAGAACACTCGCGTTTTTCAAGTCCTCGTGGATGAGCTTACTCGCACCGGACATTAACGGGGACGCTCTCGTCGAGGCAATAAACCGAAAGAAAGGATTTAGAAATGAGATATAAGGTTATAAGCATAAGTCTCGCGGTCTTATTCTTTGTAATAATTATCGCGCTTATGATTTCAAAACTTCCCCTTGCAACCTCTCATTATGTACACGACGTCTTTGCTACAGAGACGGAAGTACGCGAAGTTCCGGTCGATACGGTTTTCGAGGTTATACCACCTGAAACGGCGACAGAATCGGTGGAAACTGACACTTCGGAAGCGTCGCCTAAAATGGACGGCGCGATACCCAAAACGGAAGAAGCGAAGGGCTACACGGACGAGGATCTTCTGTATCTTGCGAAAGTGATACAAAACGAAGCCGGGAGCGATTACTGCACCGATGAACATCAGCGTTACGTAGCCTCGGTGGTACTAAACCGAGTAAATCACGGCGGCTTTCCGGGCGATACGATCCTCGAAATCGCGCTATGCGGTTACGGCGACGGGAACCCGATACAGTATGACTATTCGATATACGGCGGTGGTGTTCAGGGCTTTTGGAACATCGAGCCGTCCGAAAGGGCGATACAGAACGCTCGGTATGTTTTGGAAAACGGTGTGCTTGACGATACCGTAATATATCAAGCGAATTTCGTGCAGGGGTGCGAGGTCGTGAAGAAGTTTACATACGATTTCGCCGTCCCGCCGACAACGTATATATGCAGGTGAATTATGATTAAAGCTGTACCTTTATCACTTACCGAGGCTAACGATTACGTTCGGAAATATCACAGGCATCACGCTCCAGTACATAGAGATAAATATAGGGTAGGTGCGGAAATTAACGGAAAGTTAGTAGGAATAGTTCAAGTCGGACGTCCAGTAAGCCGGATGCTTGACGACGGCAAGACACTTGAAGTCGTGCGGCTATGTACAAATGGCGAAAAAGACGTTTGCTCGTTTCTGTATTCAAAAGCGGCGCGTATCGCAAAGGAACTTGGATATGAACGTATTATCACTTACATTTTAGAAACAGAAAGCGGTGCGTCGCTTTTTGCGTCAGGTTGGGAAGAGGCTTGTATTACTACGGGTGGTGAATGGACGAGACCATCACGCCCCCGAAACACGACCGCCCCGGCTTGTCCGAAACGCCGCTTTGAGAGGTGGTTATTATGAAACTCGAAATACTCGAAAAGTGCGACAACGCGAACGTACAAGCCGCACTTGCGAAAGCGGATAACGTACTCGCGCAGTACAAGAAAATCGGCGTTCGCATATCCGGCGATATATGACACGGTGACGTATATTTGCAGATAGATAGGAGAAGGAAATGAGCGATTATATTCACGGTTTGCCTGAGTTTAACGAGAAAGAATGGAAGAAGATTACGGAGGCGAAGGAATGAGCTTTTTGTCGGACGAAATTTCTATGTGGGACGATTATAAAGCGGATTATTATTTTGCAAGAGATTATCCTTTCGGGGTACCTTGCGACGAATGGACGAAAAGGGACGGCACAAAGATCAAGATTTCTGATATGACCGACGCACATATAAAAAACTGTATGAGGATCGTCGGGGAAGACGATCCGTGGTACTGGCAATTTCAAAATGAATTAAGGAGGCGAAGGAATGAGATTCATTGACGCAGACGCGGCGAAGAAAGACGCACAACTACGCTATCAGGCAGAGCACCGCGAAGAACTGAACGCAAAGCAGAGAGAATACTACAAGTCTCACAAAGAGCAGTTCAAGGCGGCGAGCTACAAATGGATAGCAAAGAATAAAGACCGACACCGGGCGTATATGCGAGAATACTACGCCGCCCACCGAGACGAACTACTCGCACGACGCCGGGCAAAGTATCACGAATACTACGAAAACGAAAAAAGGAGGAAAGGATTGACAAACAAGAAAATAGGAAACGGCTTTGAGAGCGAGTTTTGCGATATGCTCGCCGCGAAGGGCTTTTGGGCGCATAACTTCCGGCAGGGACCGAGCGGACAACCCTGCGACATCATCGCCGTCAAAAACAATAACCCGTATCTTATTGACGCTAAAGTCTGCTCCGACAACACCTTCCGCATTACGAGAGCAGAAGCTAATCAGATCTCCGCTATGAGCCTCTTTTATGAGTGCGGCAACAACCCCGGCTTCTTCGCCTTAAAGACGGACACCGGTATTTATATGGTGCCGCTCGGAGTGATACTACGTATGAAGGATAAGACAATAACCGAGGCGGCTATGAAGGTACGAGGGTACACCTTTGAGGAGTGGTGCAAAAAATGCGGACCGTCATCTCTAACGTCCTTACAATAACCGACCCGACCCCGGAGGTTGAAAAGTGGTGCAAAGACAACTTGGTGCTCGCTAACCCCGAATACGCAAAAAAAGAGCGTATGGGGTTTTGGTTAGGAAACACGCCTAAAAAACTGTGCCTCTACGAAAGACGCGGAGACGCCCTTATTTTGCCCTTTGGGTGTTACGAGAGTATCTTCCCGCTCATTTCAAAAACTCTCGAATATGCCGCCTTTTCGCGCCTCACAGAACGCTTCTATGCTTCCCCTATCCCTATGTATGACTATCAGACCATAGCAGTAGAGAATATGATAGGCGCGGTGTACGGTATTCTCCGCGCTCCGGCAGGGTCAGGCAAGACACAAATGGGGCTTGAACTAATACGGCAAATCGGCACGAAGGCGTTATGGATTACGCATACCAAAGACCTACTCAAGCAGAGCAAAGACCGCGCTTCCCTCTACTTCGACTCTAAGCTGTTAGGCGTCATTTCCGAGGGCAAGGTCGAGATAGGTAGGTGGATCACCTTTGCTACCGTACAGACGCTCTCTCGCCTCGACTTGACACAGTACAAAGACGAATGGGACGTCGTAGTCGTAGACGAGTGTCACCGCGTCGCCGGTACGCCGACCGCCGTAACTCAATTCTCGCACGTACTTAACTCTCTCGCCGCCCGGCACAAATACGGACTCTCCGCGACAGTACACAGAGCGGACGGTATGATAAAGGCAACCTACGCCCTGCTCGGACCGGTAAAGTACACGGTGCCGGACGAGGCGGTAAAAGAGAGAGTAATGCAAGTGGGGATAAAGGTTTGCGGTACGGAGCTTCCCGAAAGCTACTTGTATTGTGAAAGCGACGGAATGATAAATCATCAAAAACTCGTCTCGTATATCGTGGGTGATTGGGACAGAAACGTACAGATCGTGAACGATATACGCCGGAACGCTACGCACTCGTGCTTGATACTGTCAGATAGGATAGAGCACCTTGAGATCCTCAAGGATATGCTCGACGCCCTCTTACAACCTTACGCCGCTCTTATCACCGGGAAAATGACTACCAAAAAAGGCAAAGCAGAACGAGAAGCGGCGATAGAAGATATGAGGAGCGGAAAGAAAAGGTTTTTATTCGCTACCTACTCTCTTGCGAAGGAAGGTCTCGACATACCGATACTCGACAGACTTTTCCTCGTGACGCCGCAAAAAGACTACGCCGTAATAACACAGAGTATAGGACGAATAGCGCGAAGAGTAAAAGAAAAAGACGAACCTATCGTGTACGACTACGTAGACGGCAACATACAGTACCTTTACAACTGCTTCAAAAAGCGTAAAACGATTTACCGAAAAAACAACTGTTACAAGGCTGTTTAACGTATGAATATCTACATATTCGACTACGAGGTTTTCGCCTACGATTGGATCCTCGTCGCAAAGTCTGTTGAGACAAAAGAATACTTCGTCTTTCACAACGATAACGACGGCGTAAAGGACTTTATGGAAGTCAACGATCCTTTACTCGGCGGCTTCAATTCAAAGCATTACGACCAGTTTATCCATCGCGGTGTCCTTGCAGGGCTTACCGCCGAGGAAATCAAGATCATTAACGACTACATCATAGTCGAGGGTCACGAAGGATGGGAGTACCCGTTTGACGGTCCTACACTTCCCTTCAATCACTTTGACCTTATGGACGACTGTCAAAAAGGTCTGTCGCTCAAAGCTATCGAGGCTCATCTCGGAATGGATATAAGGGAGACGACAGTACCGTTCGACATTGACCGCCCGCTTACGCAGAATGAACTCGACGAGGTGATATGCTACTGCAAGCACGACGTAGACGCGACGGAAAAGCTCTACGACCTCCGACAAGACTACCTCAACACAAAAATCCACCTCGGGAAACAGAAGGGTCTCGCCCCGGAAAAAGCCTTGTATATGACAAACGCAAAGCTCACCGCGCTTTATCTCGACGCAAAGCCGCCGAGCGAAGAATACAAGGACGAGCGAGACTACGTATACCCCGATAACCTTTTACGCGAGTACATACCCGACGACGTTATTGCCTTCTTCGACCGTCTCCACAACACAGACTACTCGGACGAGGAAATATTCAAGGGCGTAAAGTACACGTTCAACATCGGAAGGTGTGAGTGCAAGATAGGATGGGGAGGCATACACGGCGCGATACCCACGTACCGGGAAAAGGCGACAGATACGCGCTCGATACGAAATCAGGACGTCGCCTCGTACTACCCTCACCTTATGACGCTCGACGGCTATATCTCCCGAAATATCCCCGACCCTTCCGTCTACGCAGAAATGCTTGAGAAGCGAATGGCGGCAAAGAAGGCGGGAGACAAGGCTACGGCGAACGCTTTGAAACTCGTCGCTAATACGACCTACGGCGGTATGCTCAACAGCTACAACGACCTCTACGACGCGAAGAACGCCCGCTCTGTCTGTATTACGGGGCAGTTAAGGCTACTCGAGCTTGCAAATCACCTTGTCGCAAAATGCCCTTCCCTCGTCGTAATACAACTTAATACGGACGGTATTATGGTATCTCTCGACGACGCTGACGTAGCCTCCTACACGGAAATCTGCGAAGAATGGCAACACCGGACCGGCTACGAACTTGAAGAGGATTGCATAAGCGAGATAATACAAAAGGACGTCAACAACTATATCGAGATAGCGACGGACGGCTCGCACAAAATTAAAGGCGGTCTCCTCGTGCGCGGTATTGCACAGGCAGGGGCTTTTAACATCAATAACAACGCCGTAGTAGTCGCTCGAGCTATCGTTGACTACTTCACGAAGGGTATACCGGCAGAGCAGACGATAAACGAGGACGATACACTTCTCGACTTTCAACTTGTCGCTAAAGCCTCGAGTAAATACTCGGCGGTATATCAATGGTACAAGGGCAAGGTGCGGTATCTGCAAAAATGCAACCGCGTCTACGCTTCAAGAGACCCTTCCTACGGAACGCTCGTCAAAATCAAAAAAGAAGACGGCTCCGAGTCGAAGGTGCCGGGGCTTCCCGAGCATTGTATCATCGACAACAATAACGAACTATCTATAACCGACATTGACAAAGGATGGTATATCCGTCTTGCCGAGGGCTACATCAACGACTTCCTCGGACTACAAAGCACAAGCAAACAAATTTCATTGATAGAAGGAGAAACACAAATGGCTACTTCAACCGCAAAACCGAAAGAGCCTGAAAAGCTCAACATCTACCAAAAGCTCGCGGCTATCCGCGCCGAGTGGATGGGAGAACAGATCAAAAAGACGGGCAAAAACACTCACTCGGAGTTCTTGTATTATGAACTCGTTGACTTCTTGCCGAAAGCCACCGCGATATGCGCGAAACACAACACGGTCTTCATTGTCACCTTCCCCGAAGGGAGCAGGGCAACGGGCACTCTCCTCGATTGGGAAACGAACGAGACTATCACATTTGAGGCACCGTTCACCTACATCTCCGACCCTGCAAAGTTCCGAATGAACGAGATACAGGGCGCGGGGGCGGCAGTAACATACTATCGCCGCTACTTGTGGTTTATGCTCCTCGATATGATAGACAAGGACAAGATCGACGCCGACCTCCCGCTCAGACCGGAAACGCCCTCTAAACCGGCAACCGTCGAGGAACGCGAAGAAATTACCAAAACGCTCACAGATCCGAAAGCTCTCATCGACGAGCTTCAGATAAAAGGTCTGAAGAACTTAGCGAAAGAGGTTATCAAGGTGTCTCCCGGTCAGCAAGAATTAATAACGGGATTACTCATAAAGACAGACAGCTTTAAGAAAACAACGAAAGCCGAGGCAGAAAACTACACGGCTCTCCTCGAAGGAATTATCGCTGACGCGGGGTACACGGCAGAATGAAATGGACGGACGACGGGCGGCTCATTGTAACGCCGCCTAAAAGACCTAAAAAGATTACCGGTACACGCTTCGGCGCGATACTCGGCTACAACAAATGGAACTCTCCCTTTACTACTTGGTGCGAGATCACAAGGACGTGGGAAAAGCCCTTTGAAGACACGAAGTACACACTCGCCGGTAAAGCAATAGAGCCTAAGCAAGCCGACTACATCGAAAAGAAGTATCACCTCGATATTCTTCGTCCGAGCGATAAGTACGGCAAGGACTATTTCAAGACGACGAGAGGCGACTTCTTCCCGAACGATAAAGTCTTCGGCGGTATGTGGGACTATCTTCTTATCGACGAAGGCAAAATATCAGCCGTCCTCGAAATGAAGACAACGAAACGCGCCGAGGATTGGGAGACAGATGTACCCGAATACTACGCGCTTCAGGCGGCTCTGTACGCCTATCTGCTCGGCACAGACAACGTATTTATGGTATGCTCTATCCTCAAAGAAGAGGACTACGAGGCACCGGAAGAATACGAAGTGACGCCGCAAAACACCTTTATAAAGGCGTTTAAGGTCTCGGAGCGGTATTCCGACTTTGAGAGCCTTATCGAAAAAGCCCGCGCTTGGTGGGAAGATCACGTCGAACTCGGCATATCCCCGAAATACGACGAGAAGAAGGACGCGGAAGCACTCGCCGCTCTAAGGAAAAACAACGTAAACCCGGACACAGACCTTGACACTCTCATTAAAGAGGCTAACGCTCTTAACACCGAAATAGCAAAAGTCACCGAGGCTATCGCCGAAAAAGAAAAGCGGCTCAAAGTCTTAAAGGATATGATTAAGACGGTCCTTTTTGAGAAATTCAGAGACGGCGACAATAAGGTCGAAGTCACGAGCGGCAATTCCACGTGGATCCTCGCAAAGTCTACGACTTCTACGCTCGACAAAGACGCCCTCAAAGCTGACGGTCTGCTCGAAAAATACACGGTAGACAACACTACCTACCGTCTCACGGTAAAGGAGGCACAGAATGGTAACTCTTAACTCTTTCCTCGCCGGGGTGCTTACCACCCTCTTCGCGGCGAGCATAGTCTTCAACGTACTTATTATTGTAATTGCTAAAAATAACAGGAGGAAATAACAATGGCAAAAATTCATCTCACGGAAGGATTCACAATTATTCCCGTAGGCTCAACGGTCTTCAAGATTACCGACGCCGAGTACAAAGAGGACTTCGGCAAAGTCAAGCTCACCCTCGAGACAGAGAACGGTCTGCGTCATTACGAGACCTACAACGTACAGAGTGACGGAGGCGCGAAGGCTTTTAGCTTTACCGCAAAGTGCGCTCTCAACGACTTCACCGCTACGGAGGTTGACCCCGAAGAACTTATCGGAAGATTCATCGAGGCTGACGTCGAGCACGAGGAAGTACCTTCTAAGGACGATCCGAATAAGACTATGACCTTCGCCCGTCTGAAAAATAAAAGAGCTTCTACGGGCTTCTCCGCGGCTCCTAAGACGTCCGCTCCCGCTTCGACCGGAAAGAGCGCGGCTGACCGCCTCGCTGAACTGTTGGGAGAAGACTGATGGCTAACCTTGCAGACAGCGGAGAACGCCGGGAATTTAGCACCGGCGCGGTAAGAGACATCGCCGAGGGTAAGGGGAGGTGCGACCTCCTCCCCCTTGAGGCGATAGGTGTCGTTTACTCCGACGATTTTCTCGACCTCATAGACCGTGGAATACACCGCGATCCGTCATATATCCGTGACGCCGCAGGGGTATTTACAAAACGGCACTTTAAGGACGAAAACACCGCGCTTTTAGAGCTTGCCGTACACTACGAGGACGGCTGTAAGAAGTACGGTGAGAGGAATTGGGAGAAGGGTATTCCGGTCCATTGTTTCATCGACTCGGCGATAAGGCACTACCTGAAACTTCGCCGTGGCGACAAGGACGAGCGTCACGACAGAGCCGTTCTATGGAACCTTTACGGCGCGATATGGACCATACTCAATCACCCAGAACTGAACGACCTACCCTACAAAACGGAGGATAAGAATGTTCATCCCGAACGAACTGAAAGCACTTCCCCGGTGGGTGTGCGCGTGGAGTAATTCAAAAATCCCTATGCAAGCCTCGCAAAAGAAAGCCGCCTCGTCGGTAGACCCTACCACGTGGACGGACTTTGAGACCGCCGCAGACGCCGTAAATTCAGGCGTTTACGACTACCTCGGGTTCGTATTCGACAACGACGGAATCGTCGGTATAGACATAGACGCGGGCTTCGACGAGGACGGACTTATCTCTGACCTTGCAATAGATATTATGGGAGTGTGCCACTCTTTCACGGAAAAATCCCGTTCCGGTCGCGGAGTACATATCTACCTCAAGGGTAAACTTCCCTTCAAGGGTAAAAACAACGGCTCGGGCGTGGAGATATATTCTTCCGGCAGATACTTTATCGTCACGGGTCAAAAGTTTGTATATTCTGCGCTTGTAGAAAATCAAGACGCGATAGATTACGTGGTTGACAAGTATTTTGCATTTGTCGAAAAAGAGACGCAAAACTCCGACCGCACCGACACGATCTACAACCCCATTTATACAACTGCCAAAAACGGCAAAATCTCCCTCGCTCCCGAATACCCGCCGATTCTGCCGGGTTTGCGTAACATATCTCTTACCTCTCTCGGCGGTCAACTTCGGGAGCAGGGCTACCCTAACTACTACATTTATCAGGAATTGCTACGGGCTAACAAAGAGGCTTGCAAGCCTCCTCTACCCGTCAGCGAAATCGAGGCTATAGCCGAAAGTATATTCAAATACAGGAGGAAAAAATGAATAACTATCCCGATTCTTTCAGCGCAACGTGCAACGAATACATTGTCAAAACTAACGACAAGGAACACCGCGTCAAGGCGACAAAGATGTTCGTCGATACAGACAACAACCGCCTTATGTTTTGGAAGGACAAGCTCATCGTCGCTATCTTCGCTTTGGACCTCGTTGAGTATTTTATGATGGTATGAAGATCAAGTGTAACGACTGCGGCTACGAGTTCCCCGAAGACGAGATAGAGAGCCGCGAAGAACACATCGGGGACCCCTTCGGCTTCCCGGCTTACGAGCGGGTCTACTTCTGCCCGAACTGCCACTCCACCGACTTAATTGACGAGGACAATTTCGATGACGAATGAAGAACGAAAAGAATACTACCGTCAATACCGCATCGAGCACCGAGAGGCATTACAAGAATATATTTCTGAATACCGCCGTACTCACGAGGAAAGCATAAAGAAGAAGAGGCGTATGTATTACCTCAACAACTCAGAGAAGCGCAAGGCATATCATAAAGAATACAGCAATTCTCACAAAGAGGAAATACGTCTCTATCAACAAGAGTATTACAAGAGTCACAGAGACGCACTCCGCGAGAAGGGGAGACAACATTACCTTGAGCACAAAGACGAGTACAAGGCTCGTCAAAAGGCGTATTACGAGACTCACCGTGAGGAGATTTTGGAACGCAACCGCAAGCGCAGGGCGGCGGGTCTCGTCCCGAAGAGAAAAAAGCCGCAAATATACGACTCGCTCTCCTCGTTTCCCCTCGAGCTACTGAAAGAATTTGAGGAGGGATGACTACCCGTGAACACCGTACAAAATTCAGACGGCACAATAATAGTGCAGCTTCATTCCGGCGTCGTCATTTCGGATCCCGACCTCTCCCGTAAGTTTCTCCGAATAGCGGCGCGTCACCCGGAACAGCAGGGTCGCACCGACACCGGCTACTCTTGGGACGAGGCGGGTCTCGGAGACGTCTTCGCCGAGTGTTACGACAACGACACCCGCTTTTGCGCAGAGGCAAAGTCTTGGTACACTTACGACAAAGGCGCGTGGCGTAAAGACGTCGGATCTCTTCTTGTCGCCGAGAAGATAAAAGAGTTCTACCGTCTCTTATGGCTCTACTGCGGGGAAATCGAAGACGAGGAGTTAAAGAAAAAGTATTCAGCCTTCGTTATTCGTCTCGGAGACCGCCGCTTCCGGGACCGTCTTATGAAGGACGCACAAAGCTGTTGTCGCATTACCGCCTCGGAGTTCGACGCCCACCCGGAGCTTATAAACTGTCTCAACGGCACCTACGACCTCAAGAGCGGAAAGTTCCGGGAGCACGACTGGCACGACTTTCTCACAATGCAGACGCGCTTTACCTTCGGCGTAGGTCGCTACAAGTGCGACCGTTGGGAGCAGTTTATAGACGACGTATGTGAGGGACAGCGTGACAAGAAAGACTACTTGCAACGCGCCCTCGGCTACTCCATAATCGGCTCTGCAAAAGAGGAATGTATGTTCATCCTCCACGGCAAGACCACCCGCAACGGCAAGAGCACACTTCTCGGGGCAATACATCACCTTCTCGGCGACTACGCCTCCGTCTCCCCCGTCTCTATCATCTGCAAGTCAGACCGCTCTAAAAACGCCGAAGCCGCCTCTCCTACGATAGCTTCCCTCAAAGGTAAGCGTTTTGTCACAATGGCTGAGAGCAACCAGTACGGACGCCTTGACGAGGAGGCAATAAAGCAGCTCACGGGAGGTGAGGAGATCTCCGCTCGCAACCTTTACGAGGCTCAAATGTCATATCTCCCGCAGTTTACGATGTGGCT
>Ga0326512_10003567_pt1 | contig 11379 bp, 13 predicted proteins | sample 1_2617_0518_D_FD_203652 | JGI IMG/M metagenome (GOLD analysis project Ga0326512, IMG submission 203652) | Bovine rumen microbial communities from UC Davis, California, United States - 1_2617_0518 | ecosystem: Host-associated > Mammals > Digestive system > Stomach > Rumen | place: USA... | reverse complement strand
TGATTGAGGCAGCGAGGCTCGACCTCGGAGTAGCCGGAGTGGTTCTTCCTGATGGCCTGGATGCGCTCGTTCAGAGAGCGATTATCACCTACTGCAAAATGTCGTTCGGTCTTCCTGAGGACTATGACAGGCTCAAAAGGTCCTATGACGAGCAGAAGGCACAGCTCTCCACCGCGACAGGATATACAGACTGGGGTGATGCGAGATGTACGATAGCGTAGCAATTCTTAAGGCATACGGCGAGCCTACATACGATGAATACGGCAACGAGATTATCCCAGAGACAAATACAACCGTATTCGTCCAGCCTCGCGGTGTGTACCAGTCCGAATTCTATAACGCTGCACAGCTTGGGCTGAAACCGTCCATCACTCTGTACATGACAAACAGAGCGGATTATGGCGGGCAGAAGGTTCTCGTTTATGAGGGCAAAGAGTACAGCGTGATCAGAGTGGACTGGAGTGCACAGCGTGACGGAATATCCCTTGTATGCGAGGAGCGGATCAATGAGTAAGACTAACAGCGTTACGATACAGTGTCACAAGGTCTTCGAGGAGTATACGAAGGAAGTCAAGCGGGCAGCCAATAATTCTGCCGACGTGGTGGCGAAGGAAGCCTGTCAGAAGCTCAAGAATACTTCTCCCAGGAAGACCGGAGACTATGCGAAAGGGTGGAGGGTAAAGCGTGAACGCGGAACGGCAGGGATCAATACTGTCATCGTCCACAACGCTACCGACTACCAGCTGACGCATCTGCTCGAAAATGGTCACGTTATCGTCAACGCTAAAGGCACTTACGGACGCACCAACGGCATCAAGCACATCGCTCCGGTCGAAGAGTGGGCGAGCGAAGAACTTCCGAGAGAGATCGAGAGGGAACTTCAATGACAATTTTCCAGGTATTACAGAGCACCGGCCTTCCGTGTGCGTACAGTCATTTTAAAAAGGCTCAGAGTCCACCGTACATTGTGTACATAGGCAATGGACAGGAGACCTTCGAGGCTGATAATACGCACTATTACAGGCAGAACACCTATCAGGTCGAATACTACTTCACAACTAAAAACGAACAGAACGAGGCCAGCATTGAGGACGCACTTCTCGGAGCTGGCTATTTATATGACAAATCCGAAGACAACTACATCGAGGATGAGGGCGTCTTTGTGATTTATTACTACATTTAAGGAGACTAACAATGGCAAACAAAGTTGAATTTGGTATCAGCCAGCTCCACGTCGGAACATACACAGTCGATGATCAGGGAGCCGTCACTCTCGGCACACCTTACCATCAGGCAGGTGCTGTCAGCTTCTCCCCGGAGACACAGAGCGAGACTAATACGTTCTATGCTGACAACGTTGCTTACTGGAGCGGATACTCCGGCGGAACTATCGAGGGTGATCTCGAAGTCGCAATGTTCGACGATGAGTTTAAAACTCAGTTCCTCGGTTACAGGGTTCTGACAAACGGTGGTCTTGCACAGGTCAAGAACGCAATCAAGCCAAACGTTTACATTGCGTTCCAGGTCGAGGGCGATGCAGAGAGCAGAAGAGTCATTCTGTATAACTGCGCTCTGGGCATGATCAACAGAGAGTACGCTACCATCGAGGAGAGTAAGGAGCCGGCAACGGAGACTCTTGGTGTTACCTGCACAGGTGACAACGCAAGCGGAGTAACTATGGCAGTTCTGAAGCCAGCAGACGACGGATACGCCACTCTGTTTACGGCTCCAACTGCTCCGGCTATTGCACCATAACAAGACGGGCGGGGCTCTTACAGTCCCGCTCCTTTTTTCTATTGGGGAGGTGAAACAATGGAAGACATTATCAAGATAGGAAAGAAGGAAGTCAAGCTGAGTAACAACGTGGCTTGGCTGATGGAATATAAAGACCAGTTCGGCAAGGACGCGACACAGGAACTGATTCCGCTCGTTGCAACAATGGTTGAGACGTTCGGATCCGGGCTGACAGCATACCAGAACGGAGCAATCGACCTCGAGGCACTTTCAGAAGCTATCGAGGGTAAAGCGTTCGAGATGTTGCTCCCTCTGTATCAGGCAGAGCTGTCGACCACACTTATTAACATCACATGGGCAATGGCAAAGGCGGCTGATGAGAATATCGATCCGCCGAAGAAGTGGGTGAGACAGTTTGAATCGTTCCCACTCGATGTCGTTGCTCCGAAGGTGTGGGACCTTGCCGTGAAAGGTTTTGTAAGCTCAAAAAACTTGAAGAGGCTGAGGAACCTTCTCGGAAACGTAAAGGACGTGGTTCAGAATCTGAAGGAGACTCAGCCATCGCGCTCAACGACATCATCCTCGCAGGAACAGAACGAGGACTGACGTTAACTGACATCCGCCGTATGCAGCTCGGGCAAGTCGTGGATTATATCATCGATTACAATGAACGGCAGAAACGAGCTGACAAACAGGCGAAGGTGGAAGAAAAGCGGGGCAAGAAACGCAAGGCCACGCAGAATGATATCAATGCTTGGTTTGGATAGGAGAACCAAATGGCAAGTAGCAAAATACGTGGAATTACAATTTCCTTCGACGGGGACACAACTAAATTAGGCAAAGCGTTAAAGGACGTTGACAAGAAGACGCGGGACCTTGACAAAGAACTGAAACAGGTCAACAACGCGCTGAAATTCAATCCTACTAACGTGGAACTGTGGAGACAGAAGCAGCAACTCTTGAACGAGAAGGTTACGGAAACCAAGAAGCGGCTTGATGCTCTCAAACAGGCTCAGAAAGAAATGGAAGCGGGCGGCGTCGACAAGACATCTGCAGAGTACAGAGAACTCCAGCGAGAGATTATCACTACCGGATCTAAGCTAAAAACCTTCGAGGGGCAGCTGAGACAGGTTGGCAATGCAAACCTGAAAGCGCTTTCAGAACAGTTCGGGCAGATTGGTTCCAGTCTCGAACAAGCGGGTCAAGCAATGGTCCCATTCTCTGCAGCAGGGGCCGCTGTTGCGACAGGCATCGGAGCGCTGGCGTATAAGAGTGGCACTGCTGCCGATGACATCAACACTCTGTCGAAAGTCACCGGCATAGCAACGGATGAACTTCAGAAATACGGGTACGCGGCAGATCTGGTTGATGTATCTGTTGAGTCTGTCGCAAAGGCAAACAAGAAACTCGCAAAGAATGCGTACTCCGCAGCAAACGGGTCCAAGGCTCAGGCTGAAGCGTTTGAAGCTATCGGAGTGTCAGTTACTGACTCGAACGGGGAGCTCCGCGACAGTGAGGCTATTTTCCAGGACGTACTGGCCGCACTTGGTCAGATGACCAATGAAACCGAGAGAGATGCAATCGCGCAGACGCTGATGGGCAAGAGCGCTGCCGAGCTCAATCCGCTGATCGAGGACGGCGGCGAGACCTATAAGAGAGTAGCTGATACGCTCAAGAAGTATGACCTCGACTACATAGATCAGGCTACATTGGATAAGGCGAACGAATTTAATGATTCGCTCGATACCATGAAGCTGATCGGGCAGGTTGCTTTTGCCCAGGTTGGGGCGCAGCTTGCCGGTTATCTTGCTCCAGCGCTGGAGAAGGTGGTCGATCTCGTCGGTAGGTTTGCAAATTGGATTTCTGAGCTTGACCCGAGGCTTTTGACAATCATCGCGACAATCGGCGGCGTGATTGCAGTCATTGCTCCGTTGCTGATAACACTTGGCAAAGTCGCGACCGGTATCAGCGCGATAATCAATCTCGTCAATCTTGCGGGGGGAGCTATCGGGGTATTATCCGCTGGGTCCTTGCTTCCGATTATCGGAGTAATTGCTGCGGTAATTGCTGCGGGGGTTCTCCTTTATAAAAATTGGGACAAGGTAAAAGCAACTGCAAAGGCGCTCGGAGACAAAATCAAGAATGTATGGACGAGCGTCAAAACGGCAACGATCAACACTTGGAACACCATAAAGGACGCAATAACAAAACCGTTCACGTCGGCGTATGAAAAGATAAAGAACATCATTAAAACGATAAAGGGCTGGTTCCCTATAAGACTTGGGAATATATTCGAGGGCATCAAACTCCCGCATTTCGATGTCGAGTGGTCGTCAATTACGGCCTTCGGCAGAACCATAGATTTTCCATCAGGGTTTGATATCGATTGGTACAAAAACGGAGGTATCTTTAACAGTCCTTCTCTGATTGGAGTAGGCGAAGCTGGATCCGAGGCGGTAGTTCCACTCGATAAGTTCTGGGATAAGCTCGATGCAATGCAGATGGGCGGACCTACGATCAACGTGTACGCATCGCCGGGGATGGACGTAAACCAGCTCGCTTTGAAGGTCGAGCAGAGGCTCGTCCAGTTACAGAAACAGAGGTCAAAGGCTTATGGCGGTATTTAATTCATTTACATTTGGCGGACAGAACAGCCTCAATTCGGGGATATATATCACCGGGGAAGCTGTTTTTAATGCTCCTGAGAGAGTGGTCGAGATGGTCAACGTCCCCGGAAGGAACGGCGCAATAGCCATTGATCAGGGGCGCTTCGAGAACATCGAAGTTACATATCCGGCAGGGTGCTTTGCATCGGCCCTGTCGGATTATGCAAGCAAAGTCTCGCAGTTCCGGAATCTTCTTGCGTCCCGTTACACGTACAAGAGGCTTGTTGATACATATCACCCAGATGAGTACAGGCTTGCTTTATACAAGAGTGGATTAGATGTCGAGTCTGTTCGGTACAATACAGCTGGTGAATTCGACATCACATTCGATTGCAAACCACAGAGATGGCTCGTGTCAGGAGAGACTCCGCAGACGTTCACGGAAACAGGAACAATCACGAATCCGACTTTGTTTGATGCAAGGCCGTTGCTCGCTGTAACAGGATCCGGCACGTTAACGATAGGGGCACAGACGATGACGATAATCGCGAGGTCGAGTTCCTCAAGCGTTATCTATATTGACTGCGAGACTCAAGAGTCATGGGAAGTCGTAGCGGACGCAAAGGTGAGCCGGAACGATTACGTTCAGAACGCGGGAGAATCGTTCCCGGTGCTTTCCGCCGGAACTAACACGGTGACACTCGGAGCGGGAATAACGCGAGTGGTTATAACTCCGAGGTGGTGGCGTATATGATACCAATTCTATACAACAGAGACGAAACAAGATTTGTAACGAACGGGATCGGACGTCTGGCAGACTGCACAAGAGCTGTTGTAACGGAAGAACGAAACGGGGTCTATGAGCTTGAATTTGACGTTCCGATAACGGGAGCACACTTCGATGATATCTCACTTGGGAAAATCGTAGCTTGCACGCATGATGATAAACACGACATTCAACCGTTCGTGATTTATCAGCGTTCTGTCCCGGATCTGAACGGGATCGTTACTTTCAACGCTCATCACATCAGTTACAGGCTAAACGACGTGGTTGTTATGCCGTACTCTGCCGGTTCCGTTGCTGCCGCTCTTCAAGGTATATCTGAGAGCTCGATCAACAGCAATCCGTTCACTTTCTGGACGGATAAAACCACTACAGGATCATTTGTCAACGACGTTCCTCGGAATGCTCGGAATATGCTCGGAGGTGAGGAAAATTCGATCCTCGATGTATATGGGGCAGGAGAGTATGAGTTTGATAAGTTCGATGTAAAGCTATATCAGAATAGGGGAGTCGACTCTGACGTTGAAATCCGGTACTCGAAGAATCTTGTCGATTTAAGTCAGACCATAGATGAGAGTGATTCCTATAACGCAATAGTTCCTTATTGGTCTGATGGTGAGGGTGATATCGTTCTGCTCCCGGAAAGGATGCTTGTTTTTTCAGGAACGGAGCCTCAGATTGCTTACTTGACAGACCATAATCTGATCATTATCAGGACTGAGACCGACGAACCGATTGAAGTGGCCTACACGCTTGCAGATGCTGCTCCAATGGACCTGTCGGATCTGTTCGAGGAAAAGCCTACTGTTGACCAGCTTCGTGCTGCAGCAATCGCTCGATTCGAGAGAAGTGAGGCATGGCTCCCAAATGAGAATCTGACTGTCGACTTCGTGCAGTTATGGCAGACGGAAGAATTCAAAGAGTATTCAGCTTTGCAGCGTGTTTCCCTATGTGACACTGTATCGGTCTACTATCCACAGGTTGGGATCTCGAAGGTAAAGCAGAAGGTCGTTAAAGTCGAGTATAACGTTTTGCTTGATAGATACGACTCAATCGAGCTGGGGTCACTGCAGACTTCGCTTGGACAGGCTATTCAGACGCAGATCATGGAGAACGTTCCGACAAAATCCATGATGGAGTCGGCGATCCAGTATGCAACAGACCTTATCCGTGGCGGTCTCGGTGGTTATGTAGTGATGACTCCTGGTCCTAATGGTTATCCGCAGGAGATTCTGATTATGGATACTCCTGATGTGAATACTGCCGTCAATGTATGGCGATTTAATCAGGGTGGGCTGGGACACAGTTCGAACGGCTATAACGGCCCTTTTTCTGACATCGCTCTGACTCAGGACGGCAAGATTAACGCGTCGATGATAACGACCGGGACGCTGAACGCGAATGTCATAAAGGCTGGAATAATAAGTGATGACTCAGGGAAAAACAGCTGGAATCTCGAATCGGGGCAGTTTGTAACGAAGCAAGGAACGATTGGTGGATTTACCATTGATTCTCAGGGCATATCGAACGAAACCGAATCGAGGCTCTTCAGTATAGCTCCGTCGACAGGTTTTAAGAATATAGCACACAGATTTTACACTACGACTTACGGATACAAGACAACAGGAGTAGAGATAGTCCGGCTCTCGAACTACGATGTTGCTATTAATTTTTATGGGAAGTTCAATTCGAGCGGAATGGACGATTTGCTCCTTAATGGCAGGATAGTAGCCAGCCCTGATTTTTCTAATCGATCGGATTGGGTCGGTCTTGCAATTTCAGCTGGGTCAAAGGGAATAAGCCTTACTGATGCCGAGATGCGAATAGACTCAGATAAGTTAAACGTTCAGCATGATTTCATTGTTTTCGGCACTAAATCGAGAGCAATCAAGACTGACAATTACGCTGACCGTCTGCAGTATTGTTACGAAACGCCGACTCCGCTCTTCGGTGATATAGGCGAAGCCCAGCTTGATGAAGATGGTATTTGTTTTGTTGATATTGATGATATCTTCTCTGAGACGATAGCAGACAAAGTCGAGTATCAGGTTTTCTTGCAGAAAGAAGGCGAGGGCGATTGCTACGTTGCGGAAAAGCATCCAAGATATTTCGTCATAAAAGGCACGCCTAATCTAAAAGTCGCATGGGAACTGAAAGCAAAACAAAAAGATTATGACATGATTCGACTCGAACAGCCTGACAACGGGCTGGATGAGTATGAACCTATAACGGACGCTGATTCAATGCTTGACGCATTTATAAACGAACAGGAGGAATTGCTATATGGCAACTATTAAACAGCTGGCATCTTTTGCGGTGCTTAACGTAAACGGTGGGGACAGAGTCACTTACACCTATGATGAAATCGATGCCGAAACAGGTGACATGATTTCGTCCAACAACAAAGGGTCGTTCTTTGCAGTTGATTCTGCTCTCAAGGGCAAGATCACAAGCATCAGAAATTATATCAGCGAGAACAAACTCTCTGACTAAGGAGGGCTATCATGCAAATACATGAATTGAACTCATTTGTCGGCACTCCGAGCAGTACCGACTATCTTGCAATCGATGACGGGGATACGACTACTAAAGTCCCTGCTACAAGCCTTGGAGTATCAACAGCCATGACGCAGGCAGAAGCAGAAGCTGGTACTATAACTGACTTAAGGGTAATCAGTCCTTCCGTTTTTAAATCAGCAGTTCTTGCGATAGCAAAAACTATATCAGACAAATGGCTGCCACTAAGCGTGGTTCACATCGTCGAAGCTGGGACAAGCGGAGGTTGGACATGGCATAAGTGGTCAGACGGAACAGTTGAAGCGTGGTATAACGAATACATCAATCAAACATTTGCGTTTACAACGTATAGCGGAAACAACTATTACTACACAAACGCAGATTGGGTTTCAAAAAACATTGACCTTCCGAGTGGCATCGCTTCCGCTCTCGATACAGCTTTTGTGAATGTGGGATGCAATGGATATATAAACGCATTTGTGAGTGCAAGGACAGCGGCAAAAGTAACAGTGCGAGCGTTTACGCCATATTCAACAAGCCCACTTATAAATTATCTTCAGCTGTACGTTAAAGGCAGATGGGAATAAGGAGAAAGCAATGAACAACGGAACAATAATAAGAACAATACTTGTAATAGCTACCTGCCTTAACACTGCATTGATGGCAACGGATGTAGCACAGTTCCATAACGAGACGATCAATCTTGTTTACAGAATAGCTTCGGTGATCCTGAATTTTATCATCGTGGCTTGTGCTACGTACTACAATAACGACTTTACTGTCGAGGGCGAAACAGGCACGAAGATAACGAGGGAGATGAAAGAACTGCGTGATCATGTGCCTGTGACTGTAGAAGAACCTGAAGATTCACACATAGTCGAATCGGAAAGCGAGGTGAAACATGGGGATGAATAATACTCAGCTTTATGCTCTTGCTAAAAGCTATCTCGGAGATGGTGGTTCAAGATTCAGACAGTTCTGTGGACTTCCGTCAAACGCCGCATGGTGTGCCGCTTTCGTTAGTTACATCTTTGCAAAGGGCGGTGACGCATCGCTCTTCTATGGGGGCAAGAAGGTGGTATACGTTCCGTCAGCAGAAAGATGGCTTTTCGCCAACTGCGCAAATATTCCAATCTATCTCGCCATGCCGATGGATGTGCTGACGTTCGACTGGAATAGCAACGGCGTTCCTGATCACATCGGGTTTGTCAGAGGTAGGAAGTCGGATACTGAAGTGCTCACGATTGAAGGCAATACAAGCGGTGGGATAGTAGCGAACAGAGTCCGCCCTGCCAAGTACATCAGCGGATGCTTCCGCATAGGCTTCGCACCATCAGCCTCATGGAGCGCAGACGAAACTCTTGCCATCGATGGTGAATGTGGATACAACACGATAGCAGTGCTTCAGAAGGTTCTCAAGAAGAAAGGATGCTACTCTGACAAGGTCGATGCCATCCTCGGGAAAAATACAGTGAAGGGCATACAGAAACTCTGCGGAGTAGCGCAGGACGGATCGTGGGGAACGAAGACATCGAAAGCTCTACAGAGATACCTTGGTGTGTCAGCAGATGGATGGTTCGGAGTAAACTCCGTAAAGGCACTTCAGAAGTGGCTGAACACGCAGAACGTATCTACTCCCAGCAAAACCCCAGTAAAGCCAGTACAGAAAACGATATGGGATAACGCTAATGCGTATGCAAGGAAGATAGCAAACGACAACTCATATCATTATGTGTCATATTCGAGTGCGTCTTACACGCATCAATGTCCTATCTGTACACGCAGAAGTTATGACAAAGGGTGGAACTGTATAGGCTTTGCGTGGAGCGTATGGAGACATGGGGCAGGCATCCCTTGTAGATGCAACTGTGAGGTAATAAACGACCCTACCGCAGATAAAATCTTAAGGTCTAACCATGAGACAGCGGTCGAGATTGTAAAGCAGAAAACAGGTCTGTCACAGGTAACTGTCGTTTCCTCTGGCGGTAAAGCTATCCCTCTGTCGAGTCTCCGTAAAGGCGATATCGTTTTGCTTTATGATGGCAAATCTTACTATCACACTATGTATTACATGGGCGATAGCAAGTTTGCCGATTCTACACAGACAAGGTCAGACAATATCAAGGCTGATGTGACCATGAGCAAAGCACAGCAAGCTGATATCAAGATCGCTATCAGGTACACAGGGAAGGTGGTGCTGTGATGGAGAACATACTTATTGCAGTGCTGGGCGGAGGCAATCTGCTTCTCTTTGTAAAGTTCCTTATCGAGCGGTACGACCGCAAAAAAGATAAGGAACGGGAAGAGTTTGCAAAGTCACTTAAGAAGCTGGAAAAGGACGGGGTCAGGACACAGCTGTTGCTCCTGATCCTGTTAAGACCGGACGAACAGACGGAGATCTTGAAGATAGCGGAGCATTATTTTGTAAAGCTAAAAGCTAACTGGTACATGACTTCCGTTTTCGGTAAGTGGTGCGACGAGCACGGACTTGAGCCGGATTGGTTCGAGAGAAAGGACAACTGACGTGGACAGACAGATAATTAATTTTTCTGCTAATGAACAGTCACTAATAAAAACGAGCGGAACGGATCATTACGCTGGCAACATCGTCCGCTACATCGAGGCGCATTTCGACCTCGGTGAGAATTGGACGGGATATGACTCGGTTCGTGCGATTTGGCGAAACAAAAGGGGCGCAACGAAAGTGTCCACAGTTCTCAACTCCGAGGGCGTGTGTGTCGTGCCTTATGAGGTGCTTACACTGAGGGGCGACGTGTGCATGAATCTCGTCGGCAGCATAGTCGAGAACGATGTGCTCGTGGACAGGCTGACGACTTATCCGATATGCGCTCTTACTGTCGACGTCCCTGCGATGGTCGACGGCTCGGATCCAGCCAGCATCACGCCAAGCGAATACGAACAGTTCGTTGCATCGGTTCGAAACGATGCGGACAGGGCAGAGGCAGGAGCGACCGCTTCGGAGGCATCCGCTTCAGAGGCTTCGGCTTCGGCAGAACAGGCAACGGCATCAGCACAGGCTTCTGAGGCATCCGCATTAAGGGCAAGCGGTTACGCATCAGACGCACAGGCTTCAGAACGTAACGCTTCGGAATACGCACAGAACGCTCAAAATTCGGCTACAAGCGCAGAAAATGCGAAAGAGGATGCAGAGAACGCAAGAGACAAAATCTTGTCTATGAGGGCAACTGCGGAGACTCTCGCAGAGGGTGCATCCGCTACGGCTTCGTACAGTGACGGAGTGCTTACATTAGGAATTCCGAAAGGTGACACAGGTGCAAAGGGTGATACAGGAGCAACACCGAATCTCTCCATCGGTACTGTCGAGACTCTTGAGCCTACCGAATCCGCAACGGCATCAATCACAGGCACAGCGGAGAATCCTGTACTCAATCTTGGGATACCACAGGGCAGGACAGGCGAGGTCACATACGAGGACTTGGAAACGATCCTTCCGAAAGACACCGCTTCGGGAGACATAATCTCTATACCTGACGGGCAGAGCGTAGTTCCAGTTAAGTCTCTCAAGGTAGCACTTGAGCCGATACAGAGCGGTAGCGGTGACCCATCCCCCGATAATGTAAGACCAATCAACGGACACACAGAGGTGAATACGCATAGGACAGGGAAGAACTTGCTTGTTTCTTCAGCAATCAAAGACAACGTATACATAGACAACAGAAAGGGTGCTGAAAAGCCTTATAATGGGTGGTCGGCATC
>Ga0326512_10003566_pt1 | contig 11379 bp, 7 predicted proteins | sample 1_2617_0518_D_FD_203652 | JGI IMG/M metagenome (GOLD analysis project Ga0326512, IMG submission 203652) | Bovine rumen microbial communities from UC Davis, California, United States - 1_2617_0518 | ecosystem: Host-associated > Mammals > Digestive system > Stomach > Rumen | place: USA: California... | reverse complement strand
CCAGATGGAAGTGGAAGTTGGGGAACTCCTTCTCCAATCCCAGGAAGTCGTCGAGATAGAACACCTCGTTCAGCGCACGTGCACCATAGAAGTAGTGCATCTCGCGATCGGTGGTGTGCAGCGTCTTGGTCATGTGCATGATCTGAGCACGCAGAGGAGCCATACCGGCACCGCCACCAACCCAAATCATCTCCTTCTTAGAGTCGAAGTGAGGATGGAAGTCACCAAAAGGACCACTCATGATCACCTTGTCGCCAGGTTTCAGCGAGAAGATATAAGACGAAGCGATACCAGGGTTCACCTCCATGAATCCGCTCTTGTCGGCCTTGAACGGAGGCGTAGCAATACGAACGGTGAGCATGAACACGTCGCCCTCGGCAGGATAGTTGGCCATAGAGTAAGCACGGATAGTGTCCTCGGGGTTCTTACACTTCAAGGGGAACAGTCCGAACTTCTCCCATGCGGGCAGATACTCATCGCCAATGAGGCTCTTGTCGAAGTCCTTATCGTAGTCGATGCAGTCGAACTTAGGAATCTTAATCTGTGCATAAGAACCAGGCAGGAAGTCCATGTGGGCACCAGCAGGCAGCTGAACCTTGAACTCCTTGATGAAGGTAGCCACGTTCTTGTTGCTGATAACAGTACACTCGTACTCCTTAACACCCAGGATAGACTCATCAACATGAATCTTCAGGTCGCCCTTCACCTTGCACTGACAACCTAAGCGCCAGTGGTCCTTGATCTGCTTACGGGTGAAGTGAGGCTTCTCAGAGTCGAGAATCTCGCCACCACCTTCGAGCACCTGGACCTTACACTGTCCGCAAGAAGCCTTACCACCACAAGCTGAAGGCAGGAAGATGCCGTTCTGGTTCAGCGTAGCCATCAGGTTGTTGCCCTGAGGCACGTTGATAACACGGTCGCCGTTAATCTCGATATTCACATTGCCGCTGGGGCTGAGATATTTCTTCGCAACGAGCAGCAGGATGACGATGACAAGGATCGTCACCAAAAACACGATAATGCTATATAATATGAACTCCATAGTCGCTTAAATCTTTAGTCCACTGAAACACATCATCGCCATAGCCATCAGGCCCACAGTGATGAAGGTGATGCCAAGACCCTGAAGCGGCTTGGGTACATCACTATATTGCATTTTCTCACGAATGGCACCCATAGCCACAATAGCCATCGTCCAACCAATACCAGAACCCAGTGCATAGACCAAGGCGTCGCCCACACCAGTGATGGCCTTTGTCTCAGAGGGGTCGAGGAGGATGCGCTGCTGCATGAACAGTGAAGCACCCATGATGGCGCAGTTCACAGCAATCAGCGGGAGGAAGATACCCAGGGCCGCATAGAGCGAGGGTGAATACTTCTCGACAGTCATCTCCACCAGCTGCACCATACCGGCAATGACAGCGATGAAGAGGATGAACGAGAGATAGCTGAGGTCCATGCCGAAGATGCCGTCCTCAGAGAGCACCTTGGTCTGGAGCAGATAGTCAACGGGAACGGTGACCAGCAGCACGAAGGTGACAGCGAGTCCGAGTCCGAGTGACGTCTTTACATTCTTCGAAACGGCAAGGAACGAACACATGCCCAGGAAGAAAGCAAAAATCATGTTGTCGACGAATATCGACCTGAAGAATAAACTTATTGCGTGTTCCATACCTTATTTCTCCTTATAAAAATATGCACGATGTACCCAAATCACAATACCTACGAGGATCAGCGCCATAGCGGGCATCGTCATCATGCCGTTGTTGAAGTCCTTGCAGTCGATAATCTGGAAGCCCAGCAGCGAACCGCGTCCGAAGAACTCACGTACAGCACCCACGATGATGAGAATCATGGCGTAGCCGATACCGTTGCCCACACCATCGAGGAACGAGGGCCAGGGCTTGTTCTGCATGGCGAACGCCTCGAGGCGACCCATGAGGATACAGTTGGTAATGATCAGACCCACATAGACCGAGAGCTGTACGCTGACGTCATAGACGAAGGCCTTCAGAATCTGTGAAACGATAGTTACCAGCGCAGCAACCACCACCAGCTGCACCACGATACGGATGCGGTTAGGAATAGTGTTGCGGAGGATAGAGATAATCACATTGGCAAAAGCCGTAATCACCGTCACAGCAAGACCCATCACGATGGCGGGCTTCAACTGACTGGTAACAGCCAATGCCGAGCAGATACCCAGCACCTGTACCAGAATGGGGTGATCGAGGTTCAACGGATTGGTGAAAGCCTCTTTATTTTGTTTACTGAATAGTGCCATAGTCTCTTACTTCTTTAAAAAGTCCATATACTTTGTCAACTGGTCCTGCAGCATCTTGCTGACAGCCGTAGAGGTAACGGTGGCACCAGTAACGGCATCGACAGTCGTCTCGTTGTTGACAGCTTTCTCTACAGACAGGGCAAGCGCCTCTTTTGTCTCGTCGGCAAAGATCTTCTTTCCCTGGAACTTAGCCTGCCAGTCGGCATTGTCCTTAATCTCAGCACCCAGACCAGCGGTCTCACTCTCGTGGTTGAAGTAAGCACCATAGACAGTGTTTTTGTCGCTGTCGATAGCCAGGAAGCAGCTGATGCCGCCCCACATGCCCTGTCCCTTCAAGGGGAGCACGTACTTCACATCACCATTCTCGAGTGTGCAGACATATACGCCCTGAGCCTCATCGAACTTCACCACCTTCTCGTAGGTAGCATGAGCTTCGTCATCACTCAGTCCACGCAGGTTCAGCGAGTTCAGAATCTGCTTCTCTGTATCAAGGGCTACGTTAGCGTCCTGCATAGGTTTCAGCGTCTGTGAGACGAAAGCCAGCAGGAAGGCCACGATGAGCACCAATATCGTACTATATATAATAATGTACGCGTTAGAATTCGTATTCAGTTTCATTTGGTACCTCCTCTCTTCATACGTTTCGAAATATTACGGTCAACCACGAAGTAGTCGATGGCAGGAGCAAACATGTTCATCAGCAGGATGGCCAGCATCATACCCTCGGGGAAACCAGGATTCATGACGCGAACCACGATGGCAACGACACCGATGAGGAAGCCGTAGATCCACTTACCACACTCCGTTCGACATGAGGTCACAGGGTCGGTAGCCATGAACACAGCACCAAAGCAGAAGCCACCCAGAGCGATGTGTTCGTACCAGTGGATAGGCGTCATCTCAAGGTTCTCGAACAACAGACCCATCACGATACCACCAGCGAAGACGCTGATCATCGTCTTCCAAGAAGCAATGCCTGTGCAAAGCAGGATGACAGCACCAATGGCGATGGCGATGACAGAGGTCTCACCAATAGAACCAGGAATCAAACCATAGACGGCATCCATCGAGAAAGTGTAGTCGCTGAGGTTAGCCAGCGGTGTAGCACCAGAGAAGCCATCGGGTACCTGACCGCCGAAGCCGAAGATAGGACTATCAGCAATCCAAGCCTGGTCGCCAGTCATCTTCTGAGGATAGGCAAAGAACAGGAAGGCGCGAGCCATCAGGGCGGGGTTGAAGATGTTCATACCCGTACCACCGAAGATCTCCTTACCAATGATGACTGCGAAAGCCACAGCGATGGCGAGCATCCACAACGGCAGGTTCACAGGAACAATCAGGGGGATGAGGATACCAGAAACGAGGTAACCCTCCTGAATCTCTTCGTTCTTCCACTGTGCCCAGGCAAACTCAATACCGAGACCAACGATGTAAGAAACGAGAATCTTGGGCATCACAGCCAGCAAGCCAAAGATGAACATATCCATGAAGGAAGCGTCCAGTCCTGAGGCGATTGCGTTCTGATAACCCACATTATACATACCAAAGAGCAAAGCAGGCATCAGGGCGATGACCACCATACTCATAATACGCTTCGAGTCGATAGCGTCGTGGATGTGAACACCTGTCTTGGCTGTAGCGTTAGGCACAAACAGGAAGGTTTCAAATCCATCGAAGAGGCTACGGAAAGCGTGGAGCTTACCCTCCTTCTCGAAGGCGGGCTTTATCTTATCGAGATAATTTCTTAGTGCTTTCATCGTCGTTATGCGTTTTCTTTACGTAAATTATTCAGTCCTTCACGAACAATGCGCTGCAACTCGAGTTTCGACGAATCGACGAACTCAGCCAGAGCGAAGTCCTCAGGAGCCACCTCGTAGATACCCAGCTGCTCCATCTTATCGATGTCGCCAGCAATGATGGCCTTGATGAGGTATTCACCATAGATATCCATCGGCAGCACCTTGTCGTACTCGCCACTCATAATCATGTGACGCTCGCCACCCTTCACGCGGGCGTCAAGTGCGTACTGCTTCTTACCGAAGAGCCAAGAGAAATAGCTGCGGCTGACAGAGAACTGACCAAAGCGCGGCATAATCCATCCCAGCATCTCGTTATTGTCGTCACCCTCGGGAATCACCGTAATCTCGCTGGTGTGAGCACCCAGGAATCCGTCCTTGGTAGTAACGGTACCTGTGAGCACATTACCATTGATGATACGTACAGAGTGATCGGCATCGTAACTATTACTCAGCAAAGTGGAGAGTTCCTCACCCACCAGCATGTCAGCATAACAAGGTTTCTTCACCTCACTACCACAGAGAGCCACTGTACGGGTGAGATTGAGTTTACCCGTATTGAACAAACGTCCGATGAAAAGCACCACAGTAGGGTCGCCAATGGTCCAAACCACCTCGCCTTTGTTCACAGGGTCTACATTGTTTACCTGGACGCCTACGTTGCCAGCAGGACATTTGCCTTTGAAAACATTTACCTCAACGTCCTTCATATTCTCCAGACTTGAGTCAGCGCCAACACCCAGATAAGTCTTGGCAATCTTCGAAAGAGCGGTAAGACCGGTCTGGAAGTCCTGCTCCTGACCTTTCACCTCAAACTCGAAGTTGCCAGCCAACGGCTTGTCACGCAATGCTGACACGAAGATAGCCTTAGGCATCACAGAAGGATTGGTGGAGATAGCATAGGGCAATTGGTTGATATAACCAAAGAGTCCTGCTTCGAGCAGAGCATCGACAACAGCCTTGCCGTCCATCTTTGACACATCTTTCTTGCCATAATCCACATACTGTTGCTCAGCGTCGGCTTCCACCTTGACGCAAAGCACCTTTCTACGTTCGCCACGCACCACAGCAGTCACTTTTCCACTGACAGGCGAAGCAAAACGAACTTCGGGATAGAGTTTGTTTACAAACAAAGCATCCCCGGCTTTGACAATGTCACCCTCACGAACTACAACCTTAGGAACGACACCCTCGAAATCGTCGGGCACCAATGCAAAACGCCCGTTCGACTTGAGGTTCAATTTCGTTTCCTCAGCTGTTCCTTGAAGGTGAATGTCTAAGCCTTTACGTAGCTTAATAACATTTGCCATATTAAATAAATTGGTTTGTTTGTTCCTTTTAGGCTGCAAAATTAATAAAAAATAGGCTAAAAGAGAAGAAAAGATAGGGAAAAAACTCCACAATCGAAACTTTTGTAGTAATTTTGCAGAAGAAAACGCGCACTTGTCTTGGCAATTGCCAACTCGAACTGACAGAATTGTGAAGAAACTGAAGCATATTGTCAACTGGTTAGTATGGAGTCTTATGGCTCTGTACATCTTGCTAATGATAGCTATTCACCTGCCAGCCGTGCAGTCGTTCATGGGCCGTAAGGCTGCATCGGTCATCGCAGAGGAACTGGGTACAGAGGTATCCATCAAGCACGTTGGCCTGGGATTCCTCAATCGTCTGATACTCGATGATGTGCTAATATACGACCAGCAGCAAAAAGAGATGGTGCGTGTAGGCAGACTATCAGTAAAGATGGAAGTACTTCCCTTACTCGAAGGACGCGTCTCCATTTCGTCGGCCCAGTTGTTTGGTGCCCATCTCAACCTGTATAAGACCGACTCGCTGTCGGCTCCCAACTATCAATTTGCCCTCGACTCGCTGGCATCAGCCGACTCCACCAGCCAGAGCAGTTTGAACCTTCGCATTAACTCGCTCATTGTCCGCCACTCCAGTATTCACTACGACCAGCATGATGCTTCTTTGTCGTTAGGAAAGTTCAATTCCAAACACCTGCATATTAATAACATCAGCGCACATGTTATTATGAAATGTCTGCAGGAGGACTCCATTAACATAAACGTAAAGCGACTGGCTTTCAATGAAGAGTCAGGATTGGCAGTTAACAAGCTCGCCCTGCGTTTTGAGGCCAACAACAGTCAGGCCCAACTCGAGGATTTCCTGCTGCAAATGCCCCACTCCACCCTAACCATTGACAACACTACTGCCTCGTACGACAGTGAGCGCATCGGCGAGACCCTCTATTTCGAGACAGGAATACACGCCATTCCGTTGACAGTCAACGAGTTATCGAGTCTTTTACCAACACTCGGCTCCTTCGACCAGCAACTGACCATTGATGCCGCTCTCAAAGGAAGCGCCAACGTTCTTCAGTGCTCGCATTTAGATATCACTTCCGACGACCACTCCTTGCAGCTGCATGCCTCGGGCCATATTGAGAATCACAATCAACAGCCCGCATGGAACCTCCATTTGAATCAGTTCGATGTGAGCAATAAGTTTCTAGCCCAATTCGAGTCAGTTGTCAAGGAGATGCCAGAACAGTTGAAGAAACTGAGCACTATCAGCGTCAAGGCAGTAGCCAGCGGACTGGGTCTGAAAGCCTTTCAGACACAAGGCACTATCTCCACAGACAGGGGCAACCTGGCCCTACAAATCTCAATGGACAGTCTGCAGCAATTCCAAGGTCAGGCCAATGCCGAAGACATTCAGCTGGGAACACTGCTCGACAATGAGGACATAGGGCTTTTGACTGCCGATGTAGAGATAAAAGGCAGTACTGACAATTTCGAGGCCAACGGCCTAACAAAGATAATACAGTACAAAGGCTATACCTACAGGGATGTCACCATAAATGCTGCTTACAAGCACGGCGACATTGCTGGTAAGGTAATGATTGACGACCCCAACATTCACACAGATATCGAAGGTGGGCTCACACAAGGCAAGAAGACAGCCATCAGGCTCACAGGCAATCTCAAAGACATCCGTCCACAGGCCCTCAACCTCAGCGAAAGATGGGGCGACAGTCGTTTCTCGGCAATCATCAATGCCGACTTCGCTGCCAACAGCATCAACGATGCAGAAGGCAGCATCAACATCGACAATTTTGTCATGGAAACCACAGACTCCGCTACCACTACCTGCTACCGTCTTGACAACCTACACGTCAACTCTGGTTATGAAGATGGTATCCACTTTCTTAAACTCAAGGGTGATATGGGCGAAGCCGACATTAGGGGCTCGTTCGACTGGAGCACGCTGTCACAGAGCCTTATCAATTACGCCGCCTCTATTCTGCCCACGATGCCTGGCATCCCCCAAAAATTACAACAAACTGACAATCAATTCGTTGCACGCATCAAGCTAACAGACACCGAATGGATGAACCACCTGCTCGGCATCCCTGTCGACATCCTGAGTCCTATAACACTACAAGCAACCATCGATGATCCCAGCAAACAAGTGAACATGAAAGGCCGCCTGCCACTGTTCTCATATGAAGACAAGCGCTATCGTGATGCCCTTGTTGACATCACCACAGAAAAAGACACGTTGAAATATTATTTCAATTTAACTAAAGAGATGGATGACGGCAGCGTGCTCGACCTCAATCTCAACGGACAGGCAGCAGACAACCAATTGCTGGCACAATTGCGATGGCGTAACGATCCACCGTCTGGTGATTCGCTGCTGGCCATGCGCGGTACCATTAATACCACCACACAACTTTATAATAATGAAAAGGGAAAACCAGAAGCCCAAGTTCGCATCTTGCCATCGAGAATGATGGTCAGAGGCACCAGCTGGAACCTAGAGCCTTGTGATGTATTGTTCACCTCCGACAAACTCACTGTAGACCATTTTGCATTGAATCATGGCGACCAGCACCTCATTATCGACGGTATCGCCTCTGCATCGCCCACCGATTCTATCGTGGTGGATATGAATCAGTTAGAAGTGGATTACATTCTCGACTTGGTGAACTTCCACTCCGTCACTTTCGAAGGTTTGGCCACAGGTAAGGCCTACGCTAAGCAGTTGTTTGGTGACTTCTCGGCATGGGCCCAGTTACAGGTAGATCAATTTCATTTTCAGGAGGGCCACATGGGTACGCTTTTAGCCGATGCCGAATGGAATAAGGAGGACAAGCAGATAGACATCCATGCGGTGGCTAACGACGTTGACGACACCCACACCTATATTGACGGCTATGTCTCGCCAACACGCAACGACATCAACCTCGACATCCGCGCCGAGGGTACCAGTCTTGACTTCTGTAATTCGTTCACCGATTCGTTTCTGCGCGACCTGAAGGGCAATGCTTATGGAAAGGTAACACTTTCTGGATTGCTCAGCGACCTTAACCTCACAGGACAGATGGTGGCCGATGGTCAGGCAACAGTCAATGCCCTCAACACCACTTATTACTTGAATCGCGACACCATCACCCTCGTCATCAACGATATCCTATTCGACCACTGCATCATTAAGGACCGCTATGGCCACGAGGCCCAGTTGACAGGCGGCATACACCATGACCACTTGTCAGATATCACCTTCGATATGGATGTGGTGGCCGACAACCTGCTAGCTTACGACTTCCCAGATTTTGGCGACGATATTATTTGTGGCACAGTGTTTGCCACTGGCACTGCCGACCTTCACGGACGTCCTGGCGAAGTTACCATCAACTGCGATGTAACGCCCCAGCCCAACACCGTGTTTGCCTACAACGCCACCAATCCCGATGCAATCAGTCAGCAGGAGTTCATTACATGGGGCAGCAAAAGTGAGCATTCCAAAGGTGACACAGTGACTACCGTCCAACCCACAGAGAGCAGCAGTCTGGCTAGCGCCACCAATATTTATATCAACTTCTCCATCAATGCCACCCCCAACGGCACACTAAGGGTACTGATGGACGCCAACACGGGCGACTACATCACACTCAACGGCAATGGCGCCATCAAGGCCACCTTCTATAACAAAGGGCCTTTCCACATGTTTGGAACGTATAGTGTGGAACGTGGCACTTACGGTATTACCATCCAGAACTTCATCAAAAAGAATTTCACGTTCCAGAACGGCGGTAGCATCGTGTTTGGAGGCGACCCCTTCAATGCCAACCTCAACCTTCAGGCGCTGTATACTGTCAATGGTGTGAGCCTGTCGGACCTGAATCTGGGAAACTCGTTCAGCAACAACACCGTACGCGTGAACTGCCTGATGAATATACTGGGAACAATAGGTGCTCCTCGTGTAGAGTTTGACCTTGAAATGCCAACGGTGAATGCCGACGAGCAACAGATGGTTCGCTCGGTTATCAACGGTCAGCAAGAGATGAACCAGCAGGTGCTCTATCTGTTGGGCATAGGCCGCTTCTATACACAGGGGGCCAACAACGCCCAGTCGCAGCAATACGGACAAACGGAACTCGCCATGCAATCGTTCCTCTCGGGTACTGTTTCCTCTCAAATCAGCGAGGTGCTGTCACAGGTTATCAAGTCAGAAGACTGGAACTTCGGTGCCAATATCTCTACTGGAAACGAAGGATGGCACAACGCTGAGTATGAAGGTATTATCAACGGACGTATGCTCAACAACCGATTACTAATCAATGGTCAGTTTGGCTATCGCGACAATGCCACCCAAGCCACTACTTCATTTATTGGCGACTTCGACATCCGCTACCTGCTCAACCCCAACGGTACGCTGGCCATCAAGGCCTATAATCAGACCAACGATCGCTACTTTACACGCTCGTCGCTGAACACGCAAGGCATCGGTTTCATCATGAAGAAAGAATTTGACTCCATAGGCGACTTATTCAGACACCGAAAGAAAAGGTAGCCAAATGCTTGCACAATTAAAGAATAATGATTACCTTTGCAACGCAAAAGAAACCTATCAAGCAATGGACGATATCAAACGCATAGTTCTCACAGGCGGTCCCTGCGCCGGCAAGACCACCGCTTTGGTGCGCATCATTGAGCATTTCTCGAGTCTTGGCTTTAAAGTCTTTACCATACCCGAAGTACCTACGCTCTTTACTCAGGCTGGCATGAACTACCTGACAAAGAACCAAGGTTTTTTCTATGAAGGCGAGAAAGCCACGCTTGAGATTCAGCTGGCACTGGAGGACAAGTTTCTGCGTATGGCCCAGGAGTGCAAGAAACCCAGCATTATTGTCTGCGACCGAGGTGCAATGGATATCTCGGCCTATATGAGTCCTGAGATTTGGGAGAGCATCACACGTGCCGTAGGCACCTCTACCCCAGATCTTCGTAACCGCTACGATGCCGTACTGCATCTGGTATCGGCAGCCGATGGTGCTGAGCAATATTACACCACCGCCAACAATGCCCAGCGCTATGAGCAGATGAGCGAGGAAGGGTTACGTATAGCACGCGGCCTGGACAAGAAGGTCATCAAAGCTTGGACGGGTCATCCCCATCTGCGCGTCATTAATAACCACGATGATTTTGACTGCAAGATGAACCGAGTCATCAAGGAGATCTCTAACGTGCTGGGCCTGCCTCAACCCATTGTAGAAGAGCGCAAATACATTGTGGAGCTGACGGGTAATCTGCCTGAGGACAGTATTCAAAGCGAGATTACCCAGACCTACCTCACTGGCGAGCCTGATGCAGAAATACGTTTGCGCAAGCGCTGCTGGGGACAGAAACAGGTCTATGTGCACACAGCAAAAAAGAAGATATCCGAACAAGAAGAGCTGGTGACAGAACGCCAAATTAACAATAGCCTTTATGAGATGATGCTCGGCCTCTCTGACCCCCAACGGAATACAATCCACAAGCTTCGCAGCAGTTTTATATGGAAAGGCCAGTACTTCGAGGTCGACACCTATCAAGGTCAGTTGGAGGGTTTGGTTATCCTCGAGACCAAAGGCATCGTTGAGGGCGAGCCGGTGAAGTTTCCACCTTTCCTCAAGGTGGTGAAGGACGTAACAGGCAACGAGGAATACTACAACTACACCCTTGCCAAGAAAAAGTATTAGAACATTCAAATCACATTAATCATTTATACATTCATTAAATTACAAACATTATGACAATCAACGAATTCAACTTTGCCGGTAAGAAGGCAATCGTACGTGTAGACTTCAACGTACCCCTCGATGAGAATGGTAAGATTACTGACGACACCCGTATCCGCGGTGCCCTGCCTACCCTGAAGAAGATTCTGGCTGATGGTGGTGCTACTATCATTATGAGCCACATGGGTAAGCCCAAAGGTAAGGTAGATGCTAAGAAGTCACTCGGTCAG
>Ga0326512_10003565_pt1 | contig 11379 bp, 7 predicted proteins | sample 1_2617_0518_D_FD_203652 | JGI IMG/M metagenome (GOLD analysis project Ga0326512, IMG submission 203652) | Bovine rumen microbial communities from UC Davis, California, United States - 1_2617_0518 | ecosystem: Host-associated > Mammals > Digestive system > Stomach > Rumen | place: USA: California... | reverse complement strand
GTTGACATATATCAATGCAAACGTTTGCATGGCTCTAATTACATTTTTAAAGAAAAAAATGAATAACGTATTTGAAAGAATTGTAATTTTGCAACGTGAAATTGCGCCAAATCGCGATCAAAACGAATATAATTATAACAAATTAACTCTAATTAAATGTAATGATGAAGCAGGTAAACATTCAAGTTCCGCTTAGGATGCTCGGCCTTATCTTAGGGCTGTTCCTATCGGTTGGTGCCTTTGCTCAGATTGATGTCAAAGGCCATGTGAAAGATGCTACAGGCGAAGATGTTATCGGCGCAACAGTACGAGTGGTTGGTACTCAGACCGCTACCGTAACTGACTTCGATGGTAACTTCGTTATTAAGGCAAATCAGGGTGCAGACATCAGCGTTAGCTTTGTCGGCTACCAGACTGTTACGGTGAAGGCAGCTCCTACACTGGAAATCACTTTGCAAGATGACGCAGCTCTGCTGAAAGAAGTTGTGGTTATCGGATATGGTGTTGCACGTAAGAGCGACCTTACCGGATCTGTAACGGCAATTAAGCCAGATGAGAAGAACCATGGTGTTATCACCAATGCACAAGACATGATGCAAGGTAAGATTGCAGGTGTTAACGTAACAACAGGCTCTGGTGCTCCAGGAACAGGCGCAACTATCCGTATTCGTGGAGGATCTTCATTCAACGACAGTGGTAATGACCCTCTTATCGTGATTGATGGTCTAGCTATGGATAATCAGGGAGTAAAGGGATTGTCAAACCCACTCTCTATGGTTAACCCAGCTGATATTGAAAGTTTCACCGTGCTGAAGGACGCTTCAGCTACCGCTATTTATGGTAGCCGTGGTTCTAACGGTGTTATCATTATCACAACCAAGAAGGGTCGTAAGAATCAGGCAGCAAAGGTTAGCTACAACGGTAACGTATCAGCTTCTGTCATCAAGAAGTATGCTGACGTTCTCGACGGTAACCAGTATCGTGAACTTGTTCAGCAGCTTTATGGTACAGATTCTGGCCGTTATGCACTTCTTGGCAATGACAACACAGACTGGCAGAAGCAAATCTATCGTACAGCATTAAGTCACGATCACAATATTACTGTTGCTGGTGGTCTTGCTAATATGCCTTATCGCCTCAGCGTTGGCTTTACTGACCAACAGGGTATTGTTGAGACATCAGACTTCAAACGTCTGACAACAAGTGTAACCATGAACCCTTCTTATCTGGAGGACCATCTGAAGTTCAACATCAATGGTAAGTTCATGTATGCACGCACCAGATATGCAAATACAGGAGCCATTGGTAATGCCGTAAGCTTTGACCCAACACAGTCTGTTTTCTCAGACGATCCAAAATACAAGCAGTTTGGTGGTTACTGGCAGTGGACCCAGAACGCTCCTTATGGAGATAGTGCATGGCCATATTCAAAGATTGCCCTTGCTCAAGCTAACCCACGCTCGCAATTGATGTCTGATTACAACCGAGCTAACTCTTTCGACTATCAAGGAAATGTCGAAGTTGACTATCAGATTCATGGTTTTGAGGATCTCCGTGTACACATGAACTTCAGTGGAGACTGGGCTAATGGTACTCAGAAGGAAGATATGCAACCTTGGGGACCTGACAATTTCTATTACGGATACTATAGTAAAGAAAACGAGAGCAAATATAACCTCAACTATACAGCATACCTCCAGTATTACAAAGACTTCCTGAAAACGCAGCACTTTGATATCATGGGTGGTTATGAGTGGCGTCATGAAAAATGGTGGAAAGACAAAAACGAATATGGTCTTTTCCCAGAAACCAGTTCTACTCCAAATGCAAAATATAACGAGCAGTCTGAAGAAAGAAAATCAGAACACTATCTCGTTTCATTCTATGGACGTGCTAACTATATTGCCTTCGACCGCTATATGCTAACAGCTACACTCCGTGCCGATGGTTCTTCACGTTTTGGCAAAGGTAACAAATGGGGATATTTCCCATCAGCTGCTTTCGGATGGAAGATTAATGAAGAGAAATTCCTTAAGAACGTAAAGATCCTCAGCGAACTTAAGCTCCGTCTTGGATGGGGTAAAACAGGTCAGCAGGAAGGTATTGGCGACTACAACTACATTGCACAGTATCAGCAACCTACAAGTACACAGGCTCTCTATCCTACAGCAGGCGATGGATACCAGTATATCCCATTAGGATACAATGAGGATTTGAAGTGGGAGACCACAACTACTTACAACGCAGGTCTTGACTTCGGTTTCCTGAACAATCGCATTACTGGTAGTTTCGATGTTTATCATCGTAAGACCACTGACATGCTTATGTCAGCTCCTGTAGCTGCTATGTCAAACTTCGGTAACCGAATCACCAAGAACATCGGTTCGATGAAGAATACCGGTTTTGAGGTTTCACTTACCGTTCGTCCTATCCAGACAGAAGACGTTCAGTGGGAAATCAGCGGTAATGCTACATACAATAAGAATGAGGTTGCAGAACTCGCTGGCGACGGACAGCCTATCGAATATGGTGATGTAGGTCTCGGTACTGGTAACTATGCTCTGGCTCATCAGGAGGGTAAACCCATGGGCTCTTTCTGGGTATATCAGCAGGTTTACGGAGAAGACGGCAAGCCTCTGCAAGGTGTTGTTGTTGACCGTGATGGTAATGGTGTTATCGACATTAACGACCGTTATTTCTACAAGTCATCTATCGCACCTTGGCTCTTCGGTTTCAGCAACCGTATTCAGTACAAGGCTTGGGACTTCGGTTTCGGACTCCGTGCAAGCATCGGCAACTATGTATTCAACCAGCGTAAGATGGGTCAGCGTTCTCTTGAATATATCGGAACAGGAACAGGTTATATGAGCAACACTATTCCTTCTGCTTACGAAGTAAACTATAAGAATGGCGACAAGATTTACGACGCTCTTACCGACTACTTCGTAGAGAATGCCTCTTTCCTGAAGTGTGATAACATCACTGTAGGATACACCTTCAAGACTCGCGATGATGGACTTAACGGACGTGTCTATGCAAGTGCCACCAACGTGTTTACTATTACCAAATACAAGGGAATGGATCCTGAGGTTAGTGGTGGTATCGATAATGCGATCTACCCACGTCCTCTGACACTGCTTTTGGGTCTGAACCTGAATTTCTAATTTCAAACATTGTATAATTATGAACTTGAGATATATTTCAAATATTATTCCTTCTGCAGCCGTAGCGCTGGCATTGGGATTAAGTTCCTGCACAGGCGATTTGGATGTTACGCCAATCGACCCAAACAGTTATACTGAAGTCGCAGCACAGAAACTTTTCAATAAGTGCTATGCAGAGTTCGTACTTGAGGGATATGGTCCTGGATCATCAGAGCTCGACCTTGGTGATGCTGGTCTCTCAGTATGCTATCGGCTTCTCTGGAACGCTAATGAACTGACTACCGACGAGGCTCTCTGCGGATGGACCGATAAGGGTATCGCAGAATATGATTACAACACATTCACACCTGCTAACGAGAGCTTATATGGTTTGTATTGGCGTCTTAGCTTCGGTGCAAGTATTTGTAACCAGTACCTAAAGGATTGTGCTGATTATGACGCAACAATGACTGCCGAGGTTCACTTTATTCGTGCCCTCTATTATTATTTCCTTCTCGACAATTTCGGAAATCCTTCATTCTCTGAAAACGTTGGTGAAACACCAAGACAGATTCAGAGTGCCGAGTTGTTCAATTGGATAGTCAAGGAACTTGAGGATAATATGGGTGGTATGCTCCCTCCATCAATCCGCAAGAAGGGTTCTGCCAATTACGGTCGCGCAGACCAGAGTGCTGCATGGATGCTCCTCACACGTCTCTATCTGAACGCTGAGAAGTACACAGGCACACCACAGTGGGACAAGGCTAAGCAGTATGCTGAGAAGGTTATCAAGGAATCTGGACGTAGCATCTGGATGGGTGACAACGCTACTACTCATACGAGCTCTAATGGCAAGTGGTCTGCTTATCAGATGCTGTTCATGGCTGACAACGATACATCAGGTGCATTCGACGAGTCTATCTTCGCATTTATCACTGATGGAGCAAGCACAGCTTCTTGGGGTGCTTCTACATTCCTCTTCGCTGCCAGCTGGGATAACAACATGGTGGCAGAGTATTCTCAAAAGACAAACCAAGCTTGGGGTGGTAATCGCACACGTGTTGATCTTGTCGAGAAATTTATAAGCACAAGCGCACTTGAAGCCTTGGACAACTGGGAAACCGCAACAATTGTTGCTGCTGCCGGAGACGATCGCGCTCTGCTCTATGGTGATAATGCCAAGGGTGATAAGTTTGACGATAATGGCAATCGCAAATATGATGATAATGGTAAACCATTGGGACTCAAGGACCGCTTGTACACTAACGATGACCTCGCTACATTCACACATGGTCTTGCCACAACAAAATACACCTCACAGCGTTCTGACGGTGGTTCTGTATCCAACACCACTCATAATGACAACGATATCATCCTGATGCGTCTTGCAGAGGCTTATCTCGCATACGCTGAGGCTGAGGCTCGTGCAGCAGGTTCTAACACTACTCTTACCGAGGGTACACGTCTGATCAATGTGCTCCGTACACGTGCCAACAACAGCGACCAGCACACTACTTACACATTACGTGAAATTCTTGACGAGCGTGCCCGTGAGCTTTACTTCGAGGGTGTTCGTCGCACCGACCTCATCCGCTACGGATACTATGGCAACAGCTCTTACACATGGCAGTGGAAGGGTGGAGTGCAAGAAGGTGGTAAGTTCGGTGCTTATAGAAACATCTTCCCGATTCCACAGACTGAGATTGCAACAAACTCAAATCTGAAGCAGAATCCTGGCTATTAATATTGTTCAACAATTTAGGCTTTAAAATATGAAAAAGATATTATCATTAGCACTGATGCTTATAAGTAGTGTTGCCATGCTGACATCATGTTCAACAGACAACGACTATAACCCCAGCATCAAGTCGCCAACAAAGTTCACAATCAATGAGTCACCTGTTGCTAACCAGTATATCAAGCTGGCAGCTGACAACAACGTGAACCTCACATGGTCTCAGCCCGACTACGGCTACAATGCTTTTGCAACATACAAGGTTCAGGTAGGTCTTGTAGAAAACGGCAACGTAAAATGGTTCACCAAAGACGGTCAGCCAAAATACCTTCAAGGAACATATACCGTCTGTAACGCTAATATCAGCGGTGAAGAAATTTCTGAGGCTATATGTGCACTCGACGGTTTCAAGTATGCCGAAGATTATGTTGACATGGGTTATCGCGAGATTGCTGTACGTATCTATGCAAGTATCAACACCTCTGTAGGTGCAGAGATTCCAAGCACAGGTATCCTGTCTGAGAATTACGTTACATTCAAGCACATGGCTGTATACAACGCCATTAAGAGCCCTGGTTACATCTATCTCGTAGGTAATGTTACCGATTGGCAGACTCCAAATGCCGGTAATACAGAGTTCTACAGCGCATACCGTCTGTTCGAGAAGGATGACGCTATCGGAAGCAAGGTTTACTATGGTACATTTGAACTGCCAGCAGGCGCACAGTTCCGTTTCTATCGTGCACTCACAGGTTGGGATGCCGATTCAATGGGTCCACAGGTAGATGACGCCGGTGTTGAGAGCGAGTTCTCTGGCGGCAAGTATGAAGGCGCAATCCTTACCAACAAGGCTAAGGGAACATGGCTCTTCTCCAGCTTCGGCGGAGGTACTGTAGACATGGTTGTAGACTTGAACCAGAATACAGTTAAGTTTGAAGTGAAATAACTATAAACAATTAAGGACATGAAAAAGTTAAGTTTATATATGATAGCTCTTCTGGGCATGGTCCTCGCAGGTTGTAGCGACAACAACTACGACCCCGAGGTAGGTCCTCAGTCCTATGCTCCAGAGAGCCCTGTTCAGATTAGCGATGTTAGTGTCACCAGTACAGCTTCGAACATTGTCATTGCTGACGTATACGATGAGGCTACTGCAGCTGAGACACCAATTAAGGTTGGAACTGTATCTGTAAAAGAAGGTGCCCTTCCTAAGAACACTGTTCTGAAGGCAGAAATAGAGATCTCCAATGATGAGGGCTTTACTAAGTCTGCAGTTATTCCTGCAACCATTTCAGCAGAGACCAATGAGATCACAATCCAGCCCAGTGACCTGGAAAATGCATACTTCGAGAAGATCACGAAGAATCCTGCAACAAGCACTCTATACATGCGTACTATCCTGTACACTGTTACAAATAGTGACGCAGCAGCACGTATAGGTAACCCTGAGACAGACTTCTTTGCTGTAACAAAGACAAATATCACTCCTCTCAACAAGGTGACTATTGCTCCTGCATACTACATCGTAGGAGGTCCTAACGACTGGTATGGTTCAGCTGCAGAACGCACCATTAAGTTCAACCACAGCGGTGAGGACGTATATGTTGATCCGATATTTACAGTTATCTTCGATGCTTCTGAGGGCGACACTTGGTTTGCTATCGGTGATGACAAGTCGTGTGATGCCATCGTTGCCGGTGACTGGAGCCAGCTCTACGGTATCGTAGGTGGTGAGAACGAGGCTAAACAAGGTAAGATTGCCCGTCGTAGCGCTCTTGGTGGCGACAACTCATTCTGCGTAAAAGCAGGTGCCAAGAAGATTAAGGTTACTATAAACATGATGGAACAGGAATTCACGGTAGAGACCATCAACATCGCTGACGCTTACTACCTCATTGGTGGTCCTGGCGAGTGGAATGCAGAGTCAGCTATGACAATGAAGTTCTCTCACTCTAACAAGAGCGTATTCGAGGATCCTGTCTTCACATATATGTTTGATGGTACAGGTAGTGACATGTGGTTCGCATATGGTGACAAGGATGCTATCGACGCTGTTGCTGCTGGCACATGGAACAAGCTCTTTGGAACAACAGGTGCAAGCGAGGATCTTAGCGGTACATTCAAGCACCGTTACGACCTCGATGGAGAACACAGCTTCCATGTAGACGGAAAGGCTAAGCACTATCGTCTCACCATCAACATGCTTGAGATGACCTACGAAATTGCCGAGCTTAATTTTGAGCCATTTGTTTACTTCATCGGAGCTACCGACGGATGGTCAAAGGCTGAGCAGAAACTCGCTCTCACTGACGAGGCAAACGGAATTTACACTGGCTTTGTCTATTGCGCAGATCCTAACGGATGGGGCAATGAGTTCAAGTTCCAGAAGGTTGCTGGCGACTGGGGCACAGAGATCAATACCGGCCACATGACTGGTGGTATCACAGGCGATTTTGCTGATGGTGGTGGCAATTTCAAGGCTAACGCAGGTGAGGGTGTATACTTTGTAACACTCAACCTCGGCACTAACAGTATCGACGCTGTTAAGGTAGAGAAGATGGGACTCATCGGCGACTTCAACAGTTGGGGTGGTGACACTGAGATGACTTGGAACGCAACAGACTATTGCTTCGAAGTTACTGGCGCAACTGTAACAGCAGCTGGTTGGAAGTTCCGTGTGAATGCCGATTGGGCTATCAACCTCGGTGGTGCAACACTTGATAACCTGGTTGCTAACGGTGATAACATCTTCGTTGCAGGCTCTACTATCAAGCTCTATCCTACTCGTAAGACCTCTGACAACATCTACTGCACAGTAGAGTAATCAGACAATCGAATAATCATCAGCGGGCGGCCCTTTACGAGCTGCCCGCTTTTGTATAAGTCGATTTTTTACACATGGGGTCAGGACTGTTGTGTAATTACACATTGATCCTGACCCAATTTTTTGTTAACTGAAATCTATCCTATAGTAATCGTATACTTCGACATGAATGATGCTCCTGGCAGGAGATGATTCATCAGGGGCTTGTCCTTGAACTCACCATCGAATCCACGAGGGTCTCCGATGCCATACCAAGGCTCGATGCATACGAAAGGCGCCTGCTTGCCGTAAGGACTCCAGAAAGCCACAACAGGCGTACGGAACTCTACTGTCACCTCAGCCACGCCTGCCTTGTTGAGCAGCTCAGCACGATGCAACTGGCACTTATGCACCTTGATAGAGTCATTACGCCATGTATTGTTTGAAAACTCCATCATTCCGTCCTCTGCCTCAACGAAAGGCACCTCGTCCATCTCGTGCGAGCTGTCAGGATAGCTGTGAAGAGCATCCATAGGGTCGGCATTATCCAGTCGGATACGGCCTTGCTGATCAGCTCCTGGCTTCATGTCGGGCACGTTGAAAGCCGGATGACCTCCTATCTGGAAGTGTATCTCTCGAGTGTCTGTGTTATGCACGTGCCAAATCACTCCAATCTTGTTATCGTCGAGCACATAGCTAATCGACAGCGTAAAGTCGTATGGATATACCTCCTTTGTCTTCTCTGACGACTCCAGGGCCAGTGTCACCTTGCGGTCGCTCTTGGAGATAAGCGTAAACTCAGCATCGCGAGCGAATCCATGACGTGGAAGATGATATTCCTTGCCATCTACGCGATAAGTCTCGTTATTCACACTGCAAACGATTGGAAACAATATCGGTGAGCGACGTCCCCAATACCTCGGATCTGCCTGCCAAAGATATTCCTTACCCTCAGCATCCTTAATACTCTGGAGCTCAGCTCCCTTCTCTGATACAATGACCGTCAGCAGGTCGTTTTTAAGTTCTATCATATTCAGTCTCTTTAAGTTTTTTAGTTACTTTGAACTATCTTATTATTGCTGTCCAACCACCTCCACTGCTTAGATGGAGTTGAAGGCTATCATTATTGGTGACTATCTCCGAGTAATGACGGTAGTCTGTGGCTTCCTTCATTGCATTTTTACCGTCAGCAAAGACTTCGGCCTTATGCTCACCGGCACTTAGGAAAGGAAGAGTGATGGTAAAGTCACGAGGTGTCCAGTCGGTCATTGCGGCTATATACCATGTGGTTCCCTTACGACGGGCAATAACGATGTAATCGCCTAACCGTCCATCGAGGGCTATGGTCTCATCGAATGTGGTTGGAATCTGTGCGATGAAATCGGTACATTCCTGGTTCTGCATATACTTCGTTGGACTATCAGCCAGCATCTGCAGAGGTGCCTCAAAGACGGTGTACATTGCCATCTGATGCACTCGAGTGCCTTGACTCATTGGGTGGTTATTATTGCCGAAAAAACTGTCCTTCATGGCGTTCATCATGGCACCTGGAGTATAGTCCATCGGACCAGCTAGCATGCGGAGATATGGTATGGTCACGTCATAGCGAGGCTGGTTGTGCAAAGGCCCGTCGCCTAAACGTGGTTCCCACTTCGAGTTTTCCAGACCCTTCACGCCCTCAAAGTTGAAAATGTTAGGATAAGCACGCTGGATGCCGAATGGCTTCAGGCCATGATAATCTAACACGAGGTGATAGCGGGCAGCTCTAGCGGCTATTTGATACGCTGAGGCTATGGCTTGCTGGTCGTCGCGATCGAAGAAGTCGACCTTAAACCCCTTGATGCCCATGTCAGCATAGTATTTCATGACGGCATCAGTAACAGAGATGTCGTTCAGGGAATTGCTTCCAATCAGGTTTCGCCAGCTTGACCATAGGATGATGCCCACTCCTTTCTTCTGACCATAGGCAATCAAACGCTGCAGATCGATTTCTTGGTTCAGCGCTTCCATCAGCGACTCCTTGCCGCTCCAACCCTCGTCTATGATAATATACTCGATATTATTTTGTGATGCAAAGTCTATATAATAAAGATAGGTGTCTGTATTCATGCCAGAGAGGAAGTCGACACCAGAGACGTTCGTGTTGTTCCACCAGTCCCAAGCCACCTTGCCAGGCCTAATCCAGGAGATATCCTTGATACGGCATTCTGGAGCCAGGCGCAGGGCCATATCACAATTTAGGATGTCGGCATCTCTTTCTGTTATTACAATAGCACGCCAGGGGAGTGTGCGTTTGCTATCCACTTTTGCAATGAAACCAGCCCTCTTCGTCGGAACAAGGTTCAGACGGTCGTATCCTCCTACTTCCTGTTCCAAAGGATATGGTGCAAACGTTGCCTTCAACATATTCCCATTACCTTTCACAAGCATCATGCCAGGATAATCCTCTACGCCGGCATCCATGATGATAGCCTTCATGCCATCAGGCAGACAGACAGCAAGTGGGGTGATGGCCAGTGAATCCTTGAACATCTCCGACAGAGGCTGCTCGTCGTAATACGACTCGAAACTGTAGCAATAACGCTCTCCACCACGATTGTCGTTTACGTATGGAACAAAGGCAGGATAGTCGCCTGCAAAACAAAATTCTGCCGTCTCACTCGTTATCTCCGACACAATGTTCCTATTAATCAGAAAACGGTAAGCTGCCCCGTCATTATAGACTCTGAACTCGACACCTATACCGTTTTTGAAGGATATGGTAATGCAGTTATACTCGTCCTTGACCACAGATTTCTTATAAAATGGTGTAGCAAACTGCGTCCTGACCTGACTGCGATTAGTAACTTTTCCTAAACCGCCTTTCCTGAATACATCGAAGACATCGTCTATCAGAATGTTGATATTCGAGTTCTCCAATACTGTAACATTGTTGTGCCTGATACTCCAAAATACCCCTCTGTAGGGTCTAGTATATATCTCAACCTGAGTCTTTTTATCAGGAGACTCTATTCTCCAGAATTTGGCTAAACTAAGTGCCTTTGTACTGACGCACAATGACAGAAATACTAATGTCAGCAAACTATATTTCCAGGATTTCATCATAATAACATTCTGTGAGCTTTGATTTGGGCACAAAAGTACGAATAATTTTTGTAATAAACAAAAAGTATGAGCAGAAAACACAGATGAATTGAAGAAGAGGATGGCAGTTGCATGACAGACCTGGCCGATGCCGCAATAGCCTACGAGGAAACAGTTATGCCAGACGACGTAGACTTTGCCCATATCGTGAACGGCATATTGCAGGTAACTCCCGACATAGAGGACGAGATAGCCGAAGTGGATCGTGGTGAAACAGTATCAATGGCCGAATTCAAAACAATGTTTGCCAAATGGCTTTAACGATAGAATTCAGTATCACTGTGTGCCTGACCCCATGTGATTTCCATGTAAAAAAAACAAAAATATCGAGCTACTCGTGCTACCGAGGCGCATAACTTATTTATATTCAGCCGTTTGCTCGGTGCAGGATGCCTAAAAATGGTGCTACTATGGTGCTACTTATGGCGCACCAGGTCGGACAAAGTTTCTATTTTGCGTATGCCCGTAAAGCTTTTCGCGTATGCCCGTAAAGCATTTTGCGCCAAGGCGTAAGGTTGTTAGATAGGCATCTAGCACCTTCTTAGATAAGGCTT
>Ga0326512_10003564_pt1 | contig 11382 bp, 10 predicted proteins | sample 1_2617_0518_D_FD_203652 | JGI IMG/M metagenome (GOLD analysis project Ga0326512, IMG submission 203652) | Bovine rumen microbial communities from UC Davis, California, United States - 1_2617_0518 | ecosystem: Host-associated > Mammals > Digestive system > Stomach > Rumen | place: USA... | reverse complement strand
CCAGCAATAATCTGGTCAGAGCTAAGTCCCAAAATAGAGGCAACTGTAGCCGCAGCAAGTGCATTGTAAACCATATGCCTACCAGGAATAGGAATGCTGACAGCAAAGTTAGCCAGTCCATCAGCTGGATTAAGCTGGTGGAACTCAGCCTTCATACCCTTGAGTCCCAAGTTTTTTATATCTGTGGCATAGGCTCCCTCATGAGAATCGATGCCAAAGAAATAAGGTTTTCTTCCCTTAACTTCGCCTACTGTTGAGAGCTTGTCATCATCTCCATTGAGAACAACATATCCTCCATCTTTCATAAAGCGGAACATATCTGTCTTTTCTTCTAAGATTCCATCCCTAGTCTTTAAATTCTCAAGATGGCACTGACCAATATTTGTAATAACACAGATATCAGGGCTTACGATACTGGCAATCTTCTCCATATCTCCAAAGTGGCTTATACCAAGCTCAATCACAGCAACCTGATCATCTTCCTTAAGCCTAAAAACTGTGAGTGGAACTCCCAAATCATTATTGAAATTGCCCTCAGTCTTTAATACCTTGTACTTCTTTTCAAGAACAGAAGCAATTGTCTCCTTAGTACTCGTCTTTCCAGCACTTCCACTTATGGCAACCACCTTTAGGTCTGTCATCTGCTCTCTATAAAACTTTGCAATCATTCTAAGGGCTGTGATTGTAGACTCAACCTGAATGTAAGGTCTAGTCTCTCCCTCAAGCTCAAGCTCTGATATGCAAACTAAAGCTCCTTTTTCAAAGCATTGGCCTATAAACTTATGTCCATCGCTTCTCTCACCCTTTATTGCAGCAAAAAGCCCATCTTTCTCAACCTGTCTTGAATCAGTGGTGATAGAACTGATTTCCCTGTCAAGATATGATTCATCGCCGTGATATAGGCCATTGCAGGCGCTCACAAGGTTCTTAATACTTAAACCTTTCATCTTTCCTCTTCTCTAACTTATTGAAATGCAAGCCCTAAAAAGCGCTTGCATCAATTAAGTATCTTATTATTTTAATTTTGTCTTGTAATTAATTATTGTGCTTTGCCCTCAATTAAGCATTTTAATATGCCTTAATTAAGTATTTAAAAGCCATTAATTATTGTACTTGTCCATTGAGCACTTGATAATCTTTTCTGTAAGCTCATCGTAAGACACGCCAATTGCAGCTGCTTCCTGCGGAATCAAGCTTGTTGGTGTCATTCCTGGCAAGCTGTTGATTTCAAGTACATACATCTCGCTGTCTTCTCTCATGAGAATGTCAACTCTAGAATATGTCTCAATACCTACTGCATTGCATGCTCTCACAGCTATGCTCTGCATTTTCTTGCTCTCTTCTTCTGTGATATCAGCAGGACAAGTCTCTTTAGTATTGCCTGAGTACTTGTTCTTATAATCATAAAAGCCTTCCAATGGCTCAATCTCAATAACTGGTAAAGCCTTGCCATCAATAACAGCAACAGAGAACTCTCTGCCCTTTACATACTCTTCAACCATAATCTGGTCTTCAAGTGAAAATGCAAGATCGAGAGCCTGCTTAAAGTCCTCCTCTTTGTTGACGATTGAAACACCAACAGAAGAACCACCGCAACATGGCTTTACAACACATGGAAATGGTACATACTCAATCTTATGTCCCTTTCTAAGAGTAATTCCCTTAGGCATAGGTACATCGTTCATAAGCAATACAGTCTTTGTGAGCTGCTTATCCATTGAAATAGCACTAGAGAGGTAACCTGTACCTGTATATCTAATTCCTAAGAGGTCAAATGTAGCCTGAACCTTTCCGTCCTCGCCATTTGCTCCATGGAGTCCCATGAATACAATATCAGCTGCCTTGCAATAGTCCAAAACATTCTTACCAAAGAATGCTTCTCTATTTTCTTCTCTTCTAGCAGCCTCATCAACTACTGACTTTGTCTTAGCTTTAAGCTCATCTGCAAGCTTTGCCAAATCATTGTCAGCATTAAAGAAAGCCTCGCTGTTTTCATACTCGTCACTTCCAAGAAATACATCAATCATATTGGCCTTATGACCGTTTCTTCTGAGTGATTCACAAATCATTCTTCCTGATACGATTGAGATATCTCTCTCTGTGCTAGTTCCACCAGCAATAACTGTTATATTCATACTTCCTCCAAATCACCTTAATCTGCTGCCTTCAAAGTGTGCCCTTGTAGCAACAAGTTTTTTTATCTGATTAAACTGTGCAGATAAGTCTCCCTCACTGACTTCAGTGTCAAGGCTTACTGCAAGATCATCAATCAATTTTTGATCAAGCTGACCTCTAAAATTGTTTAGGAGGTTATATTTGTCCTCCATAGAGTCAGCATCTAGAAAATCTAACAAGAAAGGATTGATCATTCCCTCTCCTGACTCATCCTGGTCTAAATCCTGTTCCAAGACTGACTCTTCAAAATCAGCCTTGTCTTCATAATCAGCGCTTGTCTTAGGCTCTGCTGCTGACTCTGAAGATGTCTTAAACTCAGGCTCTTCATTCTTTATTTCCACAGGCTCCTCAAGTCTTGTAAGTCTTGCCTGCTCCACTTCCTTGACATCAACTTCTTCAAAACGATATTTTTGCTTAACGTCAGGGTACTTTACATGGTCAACCTCACTCATAAACATTGAAAAAGGCCTTACGTAGAGCTCATAAGTTCCGTAAAGCGCTTGATATAAAACCATTTTTTCTTTAGTTTCTGAGTGAATACAAGTTCCCTTAACCTGATAGTACTTATTTTTAAAATGTCTGTAAAAGCCCATTACATGGACCTGTCTTACGAAATTGTCTTCCATAGATCAACCTCACTGTATGCACAGTTTGCTCGAATGATTTAAAAGAAGGCTCTGACATATATTCAAAACAGCCACAACAACTACATAGCATATAGATACAATAAAGCTACAATCGTTCTTTAAGGACTTCTCTTCTTTCAAGTAAAGCTCGTGCTTTGATTTAATATAATCCAAAATCATAGATGGAGTCTCAAGTTTAAGAACTGCTTCTTTATCAACAACGACACTGTTGCCTCTGACATATTCCTTTAAAGAAGTCTTTAAATACTTCTCATAAAGGCAGTGATCCTTGAGATTGCCAAGATAGATGCTATTGTGCGGATATGTAAAGTAGTCTGCTATATAGTGAGTAATCTCGCCCAATTTCACACAATAGTCTGTACTGATTCTTCTAAACTCCTCAGAAGATTTTACAGTGCAATCACTTATAAACTTGCTCAAAAGGTCAAATGTTTCATCAATATTGTGCTTTGTAGTAATAAATGATGGTTTACAATCAGGAAGCACACTACCGATTATAAAGGCCTTTCTATGACAATCCAAAATTTCACTAGGAACATTAGTTGCTAAAAATCTCGACAACTCAATATGTGACTTTTTTCTCATGATTTATCCTCTTTAAAAACAGAACCTTAGACTACTACTTTATTCTATATCTAAAAAGGCCGAATTACAAGCACTTTTACTGCCTGCAATTCAGCCTGTCTCATTTCATATCACAAAAGCATCAGCCAAAGCCTCTCCCTATGTCAAAAAAGCCTCAGTCAAGGTTCTTTACTATCTCATAAACCGCATCAGCTAGGGCTGCATGACCTTCTTCAGTCAGATGTTCCCTGTCAACCTCGCTAGGCTCTGCAACCTGAGCCGCATCAAGGAAGAGGCAGCCGTATCTTTCAGCGAGGTCTCTATAGGCATCAGCAAGTCCCTTCGACACCTCAACAGAATTGTCATCAAACTCAGGATCAAAGCCAGGATGGCCAACTCCCTCACCCAGATGAATTGGAGATATAATTAAAATTCTCTGATTATTGCCTGTGACCTGCCTTGTGAGGATTATCAATCTCTCAAGTCCTCTGGCAATTGTTCCAGCCGAGTTGTTAAATCTAGCCTTGCAATCGTTAGTTCCAAGCATAATTGTCACAAGAGACACTGGTCTGTGTGATTCAAGAACCACACCAAGATTATCAATTCCTCTTCTGCCAGTTCTAATCTCATCGTCAAAGACAGTTGTTCTTCCGCACAGTCCCTCATCTATAACCCTGTATGAATCTCCCAACTTCTTGTCTAAAAGCCTTGTCCAGCGTGTATTTTCATCATATCTGCCAAAGCCGCCTGGTATATATCCATATGTATTTGAATCACCGTAAACTAAAATTTCCATAATATTTCCTCTCACTATTTCAAAACAAAATCACTTGTCTTTCGACTAAATTATAGTAACACTTATTTTGGATAAAAGGAAATACCTAAAATAAATTAAAAATTATAGGCTAAGCCTATAGCTTATTTCATTTGGCCTTAATAATTTGCTTTCTGCATCAAAGCCAATTTCTTTAATGTCTTTCTGCAGCACTTATTCCACTCTCAGGATCAAGTCTTAAGTCCAAAGGACCGTCAAACTTGTACGAAAATCCCCTCTCAGGATTATCAAGCTGCATAGAGGATACTCCAAGATCAGCCATAAGGAAGTCAAACTTGCCATACTGAGCTGCAACCTGGTCTATATTTCTGAAATTGGTATGAATAGCCGTAAAATCGTCATCTGTAAAGCCTCTATCAGCAATTCTTTGCTTGGTCTTAACAATTTCAATCGAGTCAACATCAAGAGAATAGAGATGTCCAGTGTGATTAAGTTTCTTTAAAATCTCAGTCGTATGGCCTCCGTATCCAAGAGTACAGTCAAGTCCTTTCTGACCTTCCTTAATATCTAGATGCTCCAAGATTTCAGCCACCATAATTGGAATATGCATTCCCGCTGGTGTTGAACCCTTGCTTATAACCTTTTCTACTGTATCCTTGTATTTCTCCGGATTTCTCTCCTTGTATTTTTCCTCGAACTTCCTTGGATACTTGCCGCTATAGTGGGCTCTCCTCTTGTGAATAGGCTTGTCACCAGCAGAAGCTGCTGCCTTCTCTACATTTGCACAAACCTTAGTCTTCTTGTCTTCCAAAAATTACTCCTTTATATCGCTTAGCATGCGGTCTCTTCCGCTATTTTTAGCCTTATACAAAAGTATGTCTGCTCTATTTAAAATTATGTTAGAAGTCTCTGCCTCGTCAACCTTTGTAAGGCCGGCTGAAACTGTAATCTTAATAGACTCATCTTTTAGCTTAATCTCTTTATTTCTAACCTCTTCAAGAATCTCATTAAGCATATCATAAGCCTTTTCCTGACTGACCTTGTTATAGACAAGCAGAAACTCTTCACCGCCCCATCTGGCAGTAAAGCCCTTGCCAACCATCTGAGTTTTCAGAACCTTGGCAAATTCCTTAAGAACTATATCACCGGCATCATGACCATAATTGTCATTCACCTGTTTAAAGAAGTCAATATCACAGATTCCCACGGCAAATCTTACGCCAGAAGTTTTCAATTCTGCCAGTGCCGCATTTAACTTCTTTTCACCGCTGAGACGGTTATTAATCTGGGTCAATGTATCAAGTTCAATCATGCCCCTCAAGCTTTTTCTCATGATTTGAACTGAATTTGCCATCTCACCAATCTCGTCTTTTCTTCCTATTATCTTCGAGCTAGGTTCTGTCTCTAGTTTTCCCTTACTTATGTCTTCACACACCTCGTTCAACTCTCTGATATCCCTAATCATGCCCTTATTACCCTTAATGATAAAGCTTGCAATAAGGAGCATGCTTCCAAGGATTATAAAGATAACCGGATAGAGCTTGGATAAGACATATTTTTCGACTTTATCTGCCGACTCCATAACTCCAATCATGCCAAATATGCTTCCATCAGAGTTGTATATAGGCTCATAGTGGCCAAAATACTTCTTTCCATCCACCTCAATATTGTCATAGAACTTAATCTGACCATTGACAAAAACTGAGCTTGACACATTACTGCCTATCTTGCTTCCAACTCTTCTGTTGCCATCAGAATCCTTGAGAGTTGTGATTACTCTCATATCTTTGTAAAAGACAGTGAGGTCTATATCATTGTCCTTGCAAATTTGGTCTATGTATTCATAATTGTTATTGAGCAAGGTATCGCCCTTATATATGGCAATCTTATCATCTCCAACTTTTCTATAATCTCCAGGATACTTCAAATCCAAAAGTTCAAGATAAAGATTAGCATTGTCATTGAGCTGTTTTTCAATCTCATGTACTACCGAAGTGCTTGCAAGCCTAAATGAGGCAATAAGCAAGACAACAAGGCAGAAAAATAGAGGTGTCATAGTTATCAAAAGTGTTTTTTTATAGAGGCCGTGTTTACGATTATCCTTCTCCATACAAACTCCCTATCATACTTATCATAATTATCATAATATCATGATTTCACGCTTACTTAAGCTGTCTGTGGCATTCCTTCAAGGCGTCCAGCACACTCACAGGCACTCTCATATTCCCCTTGCCTACGCCAAGGTCTATATCAGGTTTATTGGCCCCATGAAAATCCGAGCCGCCCGAAATCAAAAGTCCCATCTCATCAGCCAATTCCTTGACATAGATCTGATCCTTCTCCTTATGAGTTGAGTAAATAGCCTCCACAGCACTGATGCCTGCTGTCTTTAAAGCTTTCATCATATCTCTTAACTCTTGGTCATCCTTCTTATAAAGCAGAGGATGAGCCAAAACCGCCAATCCACCATTATGTCTTATAATCTCAATTCCCTTGACAGCATCTATTTTAACCCTGGGAATATAGCAAGGCTTATTATCAGCCAGGTAGTTTCTAAAGACTTCCTTTTTCGTGTTAACATAGCCTTTTTTTACTATATAATCAGCAAAATTTGCCCTTGTGATAACTGCCCCCTTATAAATTTCGATCATTTCATCGTAGTCGACCATAATTCCATAATCGGCAAATCTTAAGGCCATCTTTCTGTTTCTGGCCTCCCTCTCCTCATTCATCTCTTCAAGAATCTTTTTCATATGCTGATCCTGAATATCTAGGAAAAGGCCAACTATGTGAATTTCACCGTCCTTATAATCGCAGGCAAGCTCACAGCCAGGTATAAGTTCAAGTCCAACTTCGCAAGCCCTATTCTTTGCCCTTTCAATCCCACTAAAAGTGTCATGATCTGTCAAAGCAATGGCTTTCAAGCCCTTATCATGTGCTAAATCTACTACTTCTTCAGGGCTAAAGCTGCCATCCGAACATGTTGAGTGAACATGAAGATCAACCATGCCTTCTAAATCTGTAAACAACTTCTCTTCCATTTTGTTCGTCCTCTTAAACTATATTGACTCTATAGAATTATAATATAGTCTAGCTCTAATTTAGTAATAATTTTACACTTTTAGCTATTTTTAGTCAATTTAAGAGCCGAGCAAAAAAACTTGCTCGGCTCAGATAATTAGGCTTTTATACAATTTTTTCAAATAATAAAAAAGCAAATATTCACTTGAAATTAGTGGTGGAATAATCTCATTCCTGTGAATGCCATAACGATACCGTGCTTGTTGCAAGCCTCGATAACATTGTCATCTCTGATTGATCCGCCTGGCTCAGCGATATACTTAACACCACTCTTTACAGCACGCTCAATATTGTCACCAAATGGGAAGAATGCATCTGAGCCAAGAGCTACATCTGTATTCTTAGCAAGCCATTCTTTCTTCTCTTCTGCTGTGAATACTTCTGGCTTAGATGTGAATACTCTCTCCCAAGCGCCATCAGCTAAAAGATCCATGTACTCATCACCGATGTAGAGGTCAATTGCATTGTCACGATCTGCCTTACCAAGATCAGCCTTGAATGGAAGATTGAGAACCTTTGGATTCTGTCTTAAGAACCAGTTGTCAGCCTTAGAGCCTGCAAGTCTTGTACAGTGAATTCTAGACTGCTGTCCAGCACCGATACCGATTGCCTGTCCACCCTTTACATAACATACTGAATTTGACTGTGTGTACTTTAAAGTGATAAGAGCTATAACAAGATCAATCTTAGCCTGCTCTGTGAATTCATTCTTCTCAGTTACGATATTATCAAAAAGGTCCTTGCTAACCTTGTAGTTATTTCTTCCCTGCTCGAAAGTTACACCAAATACCTGCTTTCTCTCGATTTCTTCTGGAACGTAGCTAGGATCGATCTTGATAATATTGTAGTTGCCCTTCTTCTTAGACTTAAGAATCTCAAGAGCATCATCATCATAGTCAGGAGCGATAACACCGTCAGACACCTCATGCTGAATAAGCTTTGCTGTAGCAAGATCACACTTGTCTGAGAGTGAGATGAAATCACCGAAAGATGACATTCTATCAGCACCTCTAGCTCTAGCATAAGCACAAGCAAGTGGTGAAAGCTCACCAATTTCAGGATCAACCCAGTAAATCTTCTTTAAAACATCATCGAGTGGAAGTCCTACTGCAGCGCCAGCTGGAGATACATGCTTAAATGAAGTAGCTGCTGGAAGGCCTGTTGCCTCCTTAAGCTCCTTAACTAACTGCCATCCGTTGAGGGCATCAAGGAAGTTGATGTATCCTGGTCTTCCGTTAAGAATCTCAACTGGAAGCTCTGCATTGCCTTCCATAAAGATTCTTGATGGCTTCTGATTTGGGTTACAACCATACTTTAACTGAAATTCGTTCATTATAGTCTCCTTTATTAATGATATAAAATCCGCATCCTGCGGTGTTTAAAGCTTTATCTAATTATCCTACTTATCTTCTTGATAATTACTTATTCTTGTTTATGATTCTAGTCTCGTATGAACCATCATCAATCTTTACAAATCTTACGAATAAAGAAACCTTATTAGCCTCATTGAGGTTGTTCCAGATAAGGTTTGTGAACTCGTCGATATTACCCTCGATCTTTACTGGTGTTGGCTCACCCTCAAAGCTTGGAAGTGGGTTGCCGTCTCCCATATATGTGTGGATGAAGTGACCCTCACCATTCTTTGGATTGTCATATGAGAATGTGTAACGGTTACACTCTGATCCGTCACCACGGTTGCTCTTTAAGATTGAAAGGCTGTAGTCATAGCCGTCAGCAAAGTTCATGATACCTGAAATTCTAGGTGTGAAGTTTGGTTCATCTGGCTCGAACTTTCTTGTTCTGAGTGCCTGCTCAAATGTCTTACCTTCCTTCATAAGGTCATAGATTGTATCTGTCTGATCACCGTTAGTAACAATTGTTGTATCACCAAGAACTCTTACTGGTGCATAGATAATAAGGCTTGGATCTGTGAGCTTGCTTGGATCAAAGGCCTGTGTTCTGATACCTTCGCCATCCTCAACAAAGACTCTGTTACGGCTGTTCTCACTTCTACCCATGATAAAGTAAGCTGATACTGCGTACTTTCCATCGCTAGATCTTCCAAGAACGATTCCTCTTCCTGGATAATCACATCCTGATAATTCCTTCTCAAGTAACTGTACTTCCATATTTACCTCCAATTCAGCAAAAAGACCGCCTGAGCAGCCTAATAATAGGTTGCCCAGGCGGTCGGCTTTTTTAATCAGATCAGTATCCTGACCGCATTGACATATCATACTCCCTGTGGGTTATCCCACACAAAATTATTATAATTTTGATTTCCGCCAGTCGTACGACAACTGATAAGATGATACATCATTTGACGAAAAATTTCTAGTCCTAATTAATAAATACTTTAATAATTACCAAGAAGCTTTATAGACTCAGCTTCCTCCTCGATTCCACGCATAGCATTCATAACGCAAGGGTCATCAATGTTTCCTGTAAAATCAACAAAGAACCTATAATCCCAATTTTTGCTCTCCAATGGTCTAGATTCGATTTTTGTCATATTGAGTCCGTTATAGATTATGTGGCTCAAGAGATTGTAGAGTGTTCCTGCCTCATTCTTGGTCTCAAAAACAATACTCATCTTGTTTGCTGTCTTTACAAACTTTCTCTTATTGGTAACTATCACAAATCTGGTTGTGTTATTTACATTGTCATTGACCTTTTCTTTAAGCACTTCCAGGCCATAAACCTTAGCTGCCTCCATACTGGCAATTGCAACATGGGTAGGATCAGCCTCATCAAGTACCTTCTTTGCAGAGAGTGCTGTGTTTGGTGTTGAGATTTTAACCCAATCCTTGTGATTATCAAGGAATTTCTCGCACTGCATAAGACCCTGTGGGTGTGAATAGACTGTTGTAACTTTATTGATATCTGCTCCCTTAAGTCCTAAAAGAGCATGCTCTACTGGGACATAAGTCTCTGCAACAATATAATTGTTGTACTCCTGCAAAAGATCATAGACTCCAGAAACTATGCCAGTTGTCGAGTTATCAATTGGAAGAACTGCATAATCTGCCTTGCCATCCTTGACATAATCCATTGCATCACGCCAAGTCTGCACATTGAAGGAGTCGACATCATTGCCAAAGAACTGTTTCATAGCTATGTATGAATATGCTCCTGGTACTCCCTGATATACAACCTTGACTCCATCTGTTTCAATTTTATCTACAGCTTCATAAGGCTCTCTCAAAGACTGAGTAGTCTCTTCCATCAAGCGATACTGACCCTTTCTGGAATTTGCCATAATCTGTGAGAAAAGGTCATCTACAGCATGGACATTTTCTTTACACTTGACCATCTTTGTGATGGACTCAAGTTTCTGCTTCTCCCTCTCTGGGTCCAATACTTTTTTTCCAGTCTGAATCTTGTACTCAGCAACCTCACCTGTGAGTTTCATTCTCTTTTCAAACAGGTCAACCAACTGCTGATCTATCTCATCAATCTGTGATCTAATCGCACCTAAATCCACTTTAATCCTCCTGCATGAGCCAAATGGCTTTTTAACTATATCTTTTATAATTAACCTAGGTATTTTAACATATACTAGGGCTTTTATGCTATAATATTTACACATAAAAACAATTATTGACGCCACATTTTTTAAATAGGGAGTTTTTAATATGAAATCAAAAACTAAAAAAATCATTATTTTGATAGTTCTTCTCCTATTCTTCATAGGAGATTTTGTTCTATACCAGTATCTACACCGTTTTATCTACAATAATGACACCGCAGTCGGAAACACCACCGGCAATCTCATGAATGGAGGCAGGTTCTGCGAGGTCGATGGAAAAATTTATTTTTCAAATCCAGCCGACGACGATGCCCTCTACAGGATGAATTCTGACTGTTCTTCAATCAAGAAACTATCTTCAGACAAGGCAACAGCAATCAATGTCTATGGCAAATACGTCTACTATGTAAAAAATAACTTTTCAAGAACTGCAATTGAGATGGGCACAAGAACTAATATGTATGGTGTCATGAGAATAAACACTGATGGTACAAGCCTAACTGATTTAGATGACACAAAATCCAAATCAGCAGTCCTTTCCGGCAATTATGTATTCTATGAACACTACAATGATACAGATGGCCTTAAACTCTATAAGGTCAAAATTGATG
>Ga0326512_10003563_pt1 | contig 11383 bp, 24 predicted proteins | sample 1_2617_0518_D_FD_203652 | JGI IMG/M metagenome (GOLD analysis project Ga0326512, IMG submission 203652) | Bovine rumen microbial communities from UC Davis, California, United States - 1_2617_0518 | ecosystem: Host-associated > Mammals > Digestive system > Stomach > Rumen | place: USA... | reverse complement strand
ATTGCCCTTGTCCCAAACAATAAGCTGCTGGAATATAAAGCCGGCTTCTTCTGCACATTGCCACAAGTCTTTTAAATTTCTGGGGTTTATCATCACATAACAGTGAGTCTCAGGTCGTAGGATCCTATATACTTCTGGAAGCCAGTCTTTAAATTCAATGTCGTTATGTTCAAACACCTTGCCTTGACTAACATAAGTATGTCCCTTAACGTTGGTATATTCTCCAATAGTTACGGCCTTGTTTGTGCTTCCTCCGCTTACAATGTGATACGGGCAATCTGTTACGACTAAATCTATGCTATTGTCCTGTATGCCTTTGAAGACTTCTAAACAGTCCTCGTTGTATAGCTTAATTTCTGCTGTCATAGAATTTCCCTATATCTACTTTGTACCATCCTGGATAGCCTTTAGAAATCATAGTAGCTATGCTTCCGGCGCTTCTTCCGGTCTTCCTTGCAAGCTCCTGTGCAGAATCAGCTATGATCTCCGGTAGCTGGTATTCATCTGTAGTACACTTTATATACAGTTTCATGTTTTCCCCTCGCTCATCTTTTGATGCATTCCAACTTTTGAAGGTGGCAACAATGCCTCTTCGTCACTGCAACCTCTTTTCAACCTTTTATAAATGGTTATATGCGGAATATTGACAAGCTCTGCAACTTCTGCAATAGGAAGCTTTTGCCCTTTATAATTTATAAAAATTGTATTTCTCCTGTTGTTGCTTTGCTCTCTTCTACTTATCCACCTACAATTCTCAGGGCAATAGTCCCCATTTACATCAATTCGGTCTAAGGTACATTCTTTTGGTGGAAGTTCCGGATCATAACCATTTTCAAGCGCCCACTTGAAAAATGCCCCTGGGTCCATCCATTCCTCACACACTCTTATGCCTCTACCACCATAGTTGTAATAATGCTTATGGTTTTTGTAGTAACATCTTGATTTCATGGCAACATAAACTCGGTACAATCTATCGTGTGTCATGTTATGAGTTCTCATTAGTCCCAGCCTCCCATCTTGCTATCCTCTTGCCAACGGTCCCTTAATGCTTCTTCTGTGATGAAATCTATCCATTCAATTTCATCTTCGTGCTTCTCTATCAGATATGCTCCCAGGCAGTAATCAGAACAAAAGTAGTTCCCGTCTATGCTGGAAGACTCTCTCTTTAGATCCTTGCCACAATGGAAGCAAGTCTCTCCATTCCAAACTCTTTCTTCTGGTCCATACGTCATTTAAAAGCCCTCTCTATAACTTCCTCTAATCTCTTCTGCCTTCTCTTCTCGTTTATCTGGTCCTTCTTAGCTGCGTATCTTTCTCGGCCCTTCTGCTGGTAGTATTCCTGTTTTGACATATACCTCTCATGCTGCTTGTTAGATTTAGCCTGTGCTTTATCCAGGATATCTATAACAAGTGCTGCCTCTTCCCTGTTTAGCTTGCAGTCACCGTCTATAAAATAACCATGCTTCTTCAGCTTCCTTCTCAGGGCTTCTATTCTCTCCCTTTGTGTCAACATTTCTCATATCCTCTTGCTTAATAGATAGTAGAAATATGCCTTCATAGTGCTAAATGTATTTCTGTGACAAGGCATACCCTGTGCTATCAGATCGTCAATAGTTACATTCTTCTCGGTGACGTACTTTAATATCCATTCCCACATTTGAGGATTGGTTATCATTGCCGTTGTCCTGATTAAATCAATCTTGTGTTCCAGCTCTACCCTCTTTAGTGCAGTCTCCGCTGTTGCGTCATATCCCCCTGAAGACTGTACTCTATCCTGGTCGTAGGTGATCGCCTTGGAAGTGTCCGGCAAGGTCTGAAGCTCTTTAAGCCAGATGGGATAGCACCTACAGTACGTCACTACATTGTCATATATCTGTGGTGGCAAGTAATATTTACTTCTCCTTGATGGTCGTTTATAGCTCATATCCCCTCCCAACAATTTAGTCTTATTGTTTATTGAGATTGCACCATGCTTTATGTACTCTCTCAATGTCGTTACTGAAAGCCATTGTCAACTCACCGGCAAGGTCTTCCAGGTTAGTGCCTTTGTACTTGTCTGCTAAAGTCCATATATCTGCTATGTACTTTTCCCACTCTTCATCTGTCAAAGGTCTTTTAGGTGGAAAGTATTTCTCATGCAGCACCTTTAGGCCGGCAAGGATCTTGTTTACTTCTTCGTGTCTCTCAGCTATTGTCATATAGCCTCCTTATTTCACATAGCCATTCACATGATCTATGGTTTTACAAAAATCACGAATTTTGGTAGCACATTCCTTACACAAATTCATTCCACACTCAGGATCAATAGTTGGTCCTAAATCATCATCATAGAAGTATGGAAGCTCATAAGTTTTAGTACACTGTGGATCTCCTTCTGGAATTTCTTTTCCACATAAATCACAAGCCACTATCTCAAATACGCTCATATTTTCTCCTTTCGGTTACGGAAGTTACAAAAAAGTTACGGTTTTTAAAATGCCATCAAATATAGGTGTTTACTAAATGGTTACGCAAGTTACGGAAGTTACAGCGGAATTGAACACATGACGAGGCTTTTGTTATCATAGAGATTTTCTCTCGCATAAAAAACTCTATATATAAACCTATGTTTTTAGGTTGTAACTTCCGTAACCCGTAACCGCTAATCGAACGGCAGTTCGTTTTCTTCAGCATTTTTAAATCCTTCATCTTCCTGTTGGTCCTCTTCGTAACTCTGTTTGATTGAATAAAACCTTACTGGATTGCCATATATCTTGATTACTTTTTGATTTCCACTGTTACAGCTTAATAACTTGTGGGAATCAGCCCAGGATGCAAACGCTTTTGTTGAGAAATTCTGTTCTGCTGCCAGCTTCCTGAAAATTGTAGGAAGGATATTTATAAATCCATCCTTAATGAATCCCCAGGCACTACCGTTTTGTGGCATTTCAACCGGAAACATATTTTTGTTTGCGATTACATAGTCCTTCAACGTGTCATAAGCCCTCTGGCCTTCTGAGACTTCGTTTATATCCTTTAACTGCTTAACCATTGTAGGAAGGTCTAAATATATTCCGTCCTCAAATATGTAATCAGTCGCTATCTTGTCTGCTGTCAGAAGTACGGACAATGGAAGTATCTGCTTTTCTTCCTTGACTGAGTTTTGCTTCTTGGCCTCTTCTTTGATCTTCTGTTCAAAGTCCTTTCTTATATTATTAATGACTTCTACAGGAAGCTCTTTTATGAGGTCCACAAACTTAATTCCGGCAAAACCATAATTGTCTTTTAGGATCTCCACGACTCCATTACCGTTCTCAAATATGTAACCGTCACACATTTCAAAGTCCAGTATTCTGTTGATTGCTCCGCCTTTCATGGTCTCATTAGCAAGTGGCCTTTCCATGTTCGACAAGATTGTGTTAGCCCAGGTCTTCACCTTGTTTAGTCCTAAATCAACGTTTGATCTGTCCTTACCCTTGCCAGAACACATCAGATAAATCAAATCTGTAAAACCATCACCGGTTTTATCTCTAACCTTTGACATATCATCCAGGCATAACGGCAAGTGATTTAAGCAATCAAGCCTGATTTCAAAGGCGTTCTGCGTGGCGTAACTGTCAGTGATGTATCTATTCTCTGCTGGATTGGCCCATATTGAGGCCGCCAACATAAGCGCTACAGTCTTACCCTTGCCGGTAGATCCCCACAAATTGACAATGAACGGAAGCATATTTAATTTGCTAATCAATACACTGGCAAAGCTGGCAGCCATATAAACCTGTGGCTCATAATGGCTCTTATTGGCTCTTATCTTCCGACATAAATCAAGCCATATTTGCTCACTTCCGCTTTCTCTGATTGATCCTATAAGCTCCCTGAATTTACTTTCATCATCAAACACTACTGCTGTGTCGTATGGTATGAAGTCCGGTCCATGCCAGCCCAGCTTACTTGTGCTGTTCTTCTCTGCTATGACATTCAGGTTTTCCACATCAGACAAATACTTTACAAGGTCCTTTGCTGTCTCACTTGTTACTGCTACGCCGTAATCTGCCAGGCGGACAATCTTTGTACTACTTGCGATCAGTCCTTTATCAACAGTGATTTCCTTCCAGTCATGCCCTCTTTTGTATGCCAGGGTGATCTTTTCTGTTTTGGTCTCGATATTAAACAATCTCTCTACCGGCAATATGGGATGATAACAACATACCTTCTCACCAAAAATTGTTAGGACCCTTACACCGTTATTGTCAGCTATCCAGCTTCCGCAATTCAGCTCACCGGTAATATGCCCGAAATCAGTTACGTTATTAGCTGTTACCTTCTGCTCCTTCAGATTGTCCTTAATATCCGCCTTGGCTGCTTTTATCAGTGCTGTTACTTGCTTGTAACACTTACACTCCTTTGCTCTGTCTTGGTAGGCATTTTGTAGATCAACTCGATCTAACTCAGAAGAGGCTTCCGCAAATATCCTAAGTAGATTCTCAGGGTTTAAAAGCTCTTCCTTGCTGTATTCCATTATTTCTGCTTTTGTCATGTTGCCCCCAACTCTTTAAGTATCGTTTCTTGTTTGTAAGTTAAGAGCTGCCATTGATTAAAGGCTGCTGCCTGTTCGTCACTTAAAGGCTCCGCATTTATGTACTTCTTCCAAAGCCCATCAAAGCCCTTGTTGACTTCTCTTAACTCCTGTTTTAGCTGTGCTTCTCTCTCTCGCTTTTTATTCCTTCTGATATTGGCTGCTGTTATCTGTGCTTTTGATCGTGCTGTTAGGTCTTCGCCGGATATCCATTTGCAAGCATCCTTGAAATTCAGTCCTTGATATTCCTTTACAAACTCGATAATGTCTCCGCCTTTATTACATCCAAAGCAATAAAAACCTTCTCTATATACCTTCATGGAAGCTGTATTATCACCTTTATGGAAGACACATTTACAAAAGCCACTTCTGTTGACCGGAATATTGCACCTATCAAGAATTTCTCGCATAGAATAGTTACTCTTTATCGCTTCCAGGTCCATCAAACTCACCTCTATCAATTCTTTCAGACAAATCTCTATACAAAAATTCTTTTATAATCTTTCCGGTTGATTCCGCCTTGCAGTTGATGAAGCAAAGATCATAGCGCACTATCCAGGCACACAAGGAAGCTAAATAAGCATTTGAATTAAACTTGCTTCTGTACTTCCCGTTTATAAGATTCTCCCAGGTAGCATCCTCACAAAGTAAGAACACTCTGGCGTTATGATCCTTAGCTCTCTGAAACTCACGCTCAAATCTCTTCCTTGAATGAGTGAAGCAATTAGCCAGCTCGTCAAGATTCATCTTGCGCTCTATCACTAACGGCGCTGCGACTGTGACACCTGGTTTATAAAGCCATTCCCCATTAGGTAATTGTGCGTTATAGGTATAATCGCCGTAGGACAATGTAGCACGTTCATAAGGGACACCAAACGATTCATAACGCTTTCTTGATCGCTCTGTTTGTTGTTCCCTAGAATCCACAAGAATTTTCATTGAGTCCAGCATTGCTAATTTGTCGTAAGTATTCATTGATCCCCCATCAATCTGTAAAACTTAAAAAGGTAACTCGCCTTCTATTCCATCAGGAATATTTACAAAGTCCATGTTGTCATTGCCGGTTTTAACTTCCCCGTAACCGTTCTTAGCCTTAAACTTTGCTTCTCCGGCCTTACCTTCTCTGACTGCCTGTACGGATGCTGGATATCTAACCTCTGTATAGACAACTTCTTTACCATCAATGACGTTGCCTGTCTCTCCAAACACAAGGCCGATCTTCTTACCTTTCCATTTCTGCTCGTCCCAATCCCATGTATAGCCTTCGTTTGACTCTTCCAGGGCATTAGGCCACTTAGCAAAGCTGTTCTTGGTCCACTGGTCTTTTTCTGATCCATCATCTTTAGGCAGCCACAAAACTACTTTGCCCTTGTACTTCTTATCATCATTGTTATTGCTTTCGTACTGCTTCTTAAAGAAGCCCTTGTACTCTCCCTCTGCAATATCAAACTGAATATGCAGTCTGTCAGAATTACCGTTAGTGCCGGTCTCTAATTTCACACCGAGTATGTCAGCAACATACGCTCCCTTTGGTAACTTCTCTCCTCCCTGATACTGTGCGGCCTTCTTGGCCTCGTCATAACCGTTAAATTGCTTCATTCTGTGATTCCTCCTGTCTCTTTAGTATTTTGCCTGTATGATAAAATCTCTGTTCACTACGCTTGTATAAGTCATAGTCAGACATTTTTAACAACTCTGCGGCGGAAATAGGATGTAATTCTCCATCACTGGCCTTATCAACTTCACAAGTGTAATTTGGATTCTGCCACCATATTTCCTTAGTCTGTGTCTCTCCATTAGCCTTGATAAAGTCCATACTTACCCTGACTCTAAATTCGTCCTTTTCTTCCAGCCAGTACGCTTCTAGGATCTCTAATATCCTTTGGTACTGTGGGGTACTTCCCCAGTATCGCTTAACATCATTCATGCAAACGGGTCCTCCATTTCTTCCTTTTCTGGCTTGCCTAGCTTTAATACCGTTAGACAAGCCGCAACAAACATATTTACTTGTTCTGCTCTGTAATCGTCCAGGAAGTGTGTACCTTGTGTAATTCTGGTATTATTCAGATGATCTAAATACTCAAAATAAGTATTCATCACTCTGCACTCGTCCTCATTTAGCTGTTTCATAGCTCGTAATACTCCCTAATTTTTGTATCAACTAACTTCAGATCATTAGGAATTTCTAAGCTGTCAAACATTCCCTGTGGTGACTTTGCTGTTGTGTAACCATCTGACTGAGTAACAAATACGTGCTCCTTGTTGTCGTTGATAGTGGCATACAGTACAATGTCAAAACATCCTTCAACGGTAAGCATATTGTCTAGCATCTTTCCGACTGTTTTAGCCTTGATATTACCCGTATTACTGTCAACTTCTGTATGGTGCATGAAATACACAATCACATCATCTGGAAGCTGAGTATTTACATAATGAATAAGATTTCTAAAGTGAAGGGCGAGATCAGTAAATTTCTGATATCCTGTTTCCTTCGCTCTATCAAATAACTCATTCACCATCAAATACTGGCTATCATCAATTACATAAGCCTTTAGTTTAGGATCCTTGAAAACTTGGCCTATGATATTATACGTAGAATTTTTCACTACCTTGTAATCTTTGGATTTAAACGGTAAGCGCTGCTTTTCTACTTCAAAAATTCCAACTTCTTCAGGCAACATTGTCTGTATAGAAGAAGACTTGCCTACACCAGAATTACCTTCAATCATTACGCTTAGTCCCATTAAATAACCTCCAATTCTTTCTTACTTAGTGGCTCAATAATTGTGCCATCTGCTATGTAGAGCACTTCGTTGATATCACTTAAAAGCAAGGTGTCATATCCTTGGTTAAGTCGTGTTTTTGTTTTGATTTTCAATAGCTCTATTGCCAGATCAGCCCTTGTTTTTGCTTGTATGTTTTCCATTGTTCCCCTTTCATGCAGGTGTTTTTAATTCATCAATAGCCTCAAATACCTTTGCAAGCTCTGTTAAGTTTTTGTACTTCTGCTTAAAGGCTTCTAATTCCTGGTATGCTCTTTTAAGAACGATCTCCCTTGAATCAGCGCTCTTAAAAGCCTGTGTAGTATTGATAAATTCTCCTGTTTTCTGTTCTGAGACATTCATATAAGCTCTTACTTCAATAGGCTTATCTTCTGTCTCGATTTCAACTGTCAGATTGCATATCAATTTTGTTGCCTGATTTAATCTGTACTGTTCTGCTGCAATCTGATCATCCCATTCAAACAAAGGATGAATAGGACTACTTTCTGCTCTTGCACCGTCTAACACTATCTGATTTGTTAGAGGTCCGTTGTTTGCTTCTAACTCTTCAAAATATTCACCAACAACATTAGCTGGTACCGAATAATTTACAGTCTTCCATTTATAGACCATTGCTTTACCTCCTTTTTTCCAAGCCTGCCAGAACCTGACGTACCATTCCTCAACGGACCTTACCGGAACTCGCCTCGCCTGCCATGCCCCGACCGGCCTCACCTTGCCATAACTCGCCTGACCTCACCAGTCCTGACCTAACCTCGCCTGCCTTACCACGCCGTAACTCACCACGACTCACCGCACCTTGGCTTACCATAACCCGCCTGCCATGCCTGACCGCACCATTACTTACCATTCCAGAACAGAACTGACCGCACCTCAACTCACCTAGCCTGCCATACCTGACCGTAACTAACCCCGCGCTAACGCACCTTACACTACCGCGCCTGCCAAGCCAAACTACACCAAGCCCCAACTCAACCGGACGTACCATAACTTGCCTGCCTCGCCACGTGGAACCATAACACTCCAGAACCAGACATACCCCAACTCGCCTGCCGCAAGTTAATGCAAGTTAAACTGTTTCTATGTGATATTTACCAAAGCTGCCGTCTTTTTCTGGCCTCCACTCGCCAATTCCGCAAGTGTAGCCACCAGCATTGATAACGTTTAATATCTGTTCAAGAGTCATATCGCCGCTTGCGTTATATTCAAGAGTCATATCCATATACCAATTTTTAAACTCTCCACGATATCTAAGGTCAGCGCTTCCTTGCCCGATCCTTACCATATCTTCACGCATTTCAGGAATTGAGCCTTTTATTTCTGCCATATCGTTGTACTCTGTCTGCAAGAAATATGATCCTCTCAATGCCATTTGATTTTTTACCCAGCCCATTCTATAGGCTGCACTGTTTCCAGCTTGCTTAACTGCCCCTATCGGGAATCCCCATTTAGCGCCATTCTTTACAGCTTCCGCAAAAGCTTCTTCTGTAGATTCTTCCGGCTTGCCTTCCAACCAATAAAGAGACTGAATGAAATCATCAATAGGAACTCTCGCCTCCTTTGCTTTGGTCTTGGTTGTTTTCATCTGAGCCTCAAGCATCTGTCTCTTGGCCTTCTCGCTCCATGCGTGAACAATCAAAGGTGTATCTCCTGTGATTCTTACCTTTACCCTTTTAATCTCTAAGGGCCTGATCTCAACTACTTCTGTTTCTTTCTTTGCTGCCATTGTTTTATCCTCCTTTATTTGGTAAAATGAGGATAGAAAAGCTAAGTAAGCACAAATGTTTTTCTATCCCTTGACTCTGTTGGCGCAGAGTCATTTTTTATTGTGCAAACACATAAAATGTGTGATGCCGATATGTATAAACCGGAGTAAAATAATTCTCCAAAAAATCTGATCCGACTTTTTCAAAAGCTACTATCTCAGGTACTTTGTTTCCAGCTTCTAAATCTGCCAGCGCCAAGTGGCTATCCACATTGACTCTCTTCTCTGACATTCCAGCCGTATAAAATTGATGTGGCTCAAAAATTACCTCCGAAATCGTATCGGGCCACTCAGGACTAGCCACTCTGTTTAGGACAACTGACATGATCATTCTCTGACCGTCTGGCCCCTCCCCTTCTGCTTCCGCAGCGGCTATTTGCATCAATAACTGCGCATCTGAATAGGAAATGTCGATTGAGTCAAGCGTGTGTGTCCTAGCAAACAACTCTCCGTCTTCTTCTGTATTCACTTCTTCTGTTTGTGGAATTGCCTCAAACTGAGGCTCTTTGACTTCCTCATAGGCTGTTGACTTTATGGCTGTTATCCATAAGAAAATCAGCACTATGATTAGAAATAGATATAGAATTAGATTCCCCCAACGTTTATGTTGCACTTTTTTCAACCTCTCATCCCTTGATTAGAATTAGTAAGTCTTCATCCGAAAAATGAAGCACATCATCCAGCGCTATAAGCTCAAATACTGTAAAGCTATGTGGGTCTGATATTCTTCGGTTTAACCTCTGATAGTCAATCCCGGTTTCTTTTGCTAACTGGGTGAAGCTATCAATGTCAGCCTCGATCATGTATCTCCGCAATAGCTTTTTAATGTTTAGTTTTGTTGCAACCATGCCTTGCCCTCAATTATTCTCGTTTTTGATTAACGTAAATGTTTAACATGTTAATTTTTTAGGGCAAAAAAAGAGTCCTGATAGACACACCTAAAGCTTTTGCCAGCTTTTCAAGTGTTCCTGTTGTTGTCTCTACGTCCTCAGAACTTTCAAGCCTACTAATAGTAGGTCTGCTCACGCCAGAAAGCTCGGCCAATTCATCCTGTGACAGCCTTCTCTTCTCGCGTAACTCTTTAATTTTGTATTCCATTTTTTCGTCTCCCAAAACTTTTTTCGTGATGTTTTTTGTTAAGTCTTACGTTAAAACTTTTGTTAAACTTTGTCAATAGATTTTTCAATTTTCGTTGTATTTATTGTTGGTACGCTGTAAAATATATTTATCAGTATTGGAGGGTGTAAAAAATGACATTAGGTGATGTTATCAAGGAATTTCGAGAGTTAAACAAGTTAAGCCAAGAAGAGTTTGGTAAAATGTCTGGTTTATCAAAGTCTTATTTATCTATGCTAGAAAATAATAAGGACCCAAGAGGAAATCCAATAAAGCCAAGCATAGAAACTTTTGACAAAGTAGCCACAACTATAGGCGTTGATTTAGATACTCTTATCAGCAAGGTAGATTCAGATATTATCGTCAATCTAAGAAAGCCTAAAAGTGATGATAGTTTTGACAATACAGACTTGGACGAAGAGCAATGGAAATTTGTACAGTTCTGTTACACGCACGCTTCACAAGAAGACAGAAACAGGGTTTTAACTATTTTGAAAGTAAGGGAAGAATGGAGTAAATATCAAGAGGTTCAAAGCTTCTTAAAAGGATATTGAAACAAAATGATAGGAGGCAGGCATTATGAAAGCAAAATGGGATTTTAATGACTATATCGTTATCGGCCTTATAGTTCTATTCATAGTCGCTTTTTGTTTTAGTTGTGCCAGGGGTGCAGAACAAGGCCGCAAGGATGATATTGAGGCAGCTTATACGGAAGGTTATGAGCAAGGTTATTATGATGGCGAAAATGGGAACCCCTATAATTTTGTGAGGTAAATATGGCTAAAGCAAAGAAACTACCCTCCGGAAAATGGAGAGCGCAAGCATATTACAAAGATAAAGCCGGTAATATATACCGACCTTCTTTTACTGCTGGCACTAAGCGTGAAGCTGAAATGATGGCAGAAAAGTTTATGTATGACACCGATCATAGACTTGCTGGAAATGACACAGTAGAACAAGCGACAAAGAATTACCTTGAAACAAACAGGGCTACTTTATCGCCCTCTACCCTACTGAACTATTCCAAGGACGCAAAGAGATTTAAACCAATCAATAATATTAAGATTAACAAGCTAACCTCTACAGATATCCAGGAGTTTATATCTCAACTGACAGAATCCGGACTATCACCAAAGACAGTCAAAAATACATACGGGCTTTTAC
>Ga0326512_10003562_pt1 | contig 11385 bp, 8 predicted proteins | sample 1_2617_0518_D_FD_203652 | JGI IMG/M metagenome (GOLD analysis project Ga0326512, IMG submission 203652) | Bovine rumen microbial communities from UC Davis, California, United States - 1_2617_0518 | ecosystem: Host-associated > Mammals > Digestive system > Stomach > Rumen | place: USA: California... | reverse complement strand
GATGGTGCGCTGGGCAACGACGTTTTCGGCGGGATAGCCATAGGGCAAGCAATCGGTTCCGTCATTGCGGTAGACGTAATACCGCACGCCGAGCAGGGCCATGAGGTCAGAACGTCCCTGCAGGTTAAGATAGCGGAAGTTGATGTCGTCGCCGGCGATGGCGAGCTCGGTGTGGAAGGAGTCCACATGGTCGTTGTAGACGCTGTTGTAGAAGTCGATGCCTTGAAGCCCGAGAACCAGACTGTTGTTTGGGATGCGGTTGATGACGGATTGGGGAAGCTGCCCTTCGTCGTAGCGCCACCATGTGTCGCGTGGGACATCGAGCATGGGGCTGTCGTCTGAGGTGGCGGTGAGCTTGGTGTACGCCATGCCGAGGGGAGTCTGCATGATGCCCTTGCCGCCTTCATCGGAAGCCAGGTAGTAGAAGCCGTTTACCCCAAGTGTGATGGCCAAGGCAAACACAAGGGCGCTTCGGGCGCTCATAGTTGTGGGGATGAAAGTGAGCGCAACGAGCGCACCGAGGAGGGCGGCAAAACCGGCCACGTTTGCTTCGATGCGGCAATATGGAATGAGCAGTATGAGGCCATAGCAGATGCATCCCGTCAGCATGATTCGGCGTAGACGGTCGCTGGGATGCAGGAGCTGCGGTGTTAGACGGGTGAGGATGAGCGCTACGCACAGATTGTATGCCCATGACCATCGGTTGGAAGCGTAGTTGAGCGCATTGAAGAAGCTGCCTACAAAAGGAAGCAGAAGAAAGACGGACAGCGTGACAAACACGATTTTCAGCTCGCGATACTCGCCCTTGCGAGAAAACAACGCAAGGCAGGCCAAGAACGCCAAGCCGCCGAAGCCCTGATACATGTCGCTGCCCACTTCGCTCGTGGAAAGAAAGTTGGCAAACAGCTCCAGATAATATATAGGTTGATACAAAAGGGGAACGGACGTGCTTTGATCTACGAGGCGTTCCATTCCTAGTAGCGCTGTCACTGATGGGACGAGAACAAATCCTGCCAGAAGGAAACAAAGTATCACTAAGCCTGCAAAGGTTGCCACCCACCGCATAAAGCTGCCAAAGGTGAGGTGCGGTCGCTCCAACATTACCACGCGTATCGCGAGGTAGCCCACAAGAAGGATGCAGGCCATGTATGTGAAGTAGTACGAGACGATTGCCAACACTGTCAGAGAGGCAATGAACGTCCACGGCTTACTCCCAGACAGAATTCTCTCCGCTCCAGCCAGAATGACGGGAAACAGCATCAGCGCATGGAGGCCACTGCTCCAGCGTACGCCCGTAAGACCTGCTCCCCCAAGCGCGTAAAGCAGAGCTCCGACGACGATGCCCGTTTTGTTTTCACCACGTGTTTCCCCATAAAAGACAAATGCAAGTCCCGAGAGGTAGAGCCGAAAAACTATCAGTAACTGAAAAACCCACTCACTCAGGGATGGGGGAGTGATGGCGGATACTAGATTGAGCGGATCAAAGAAAACGTCAAACGTCGTGGGGATGTCTGCTCCATAGCCGCTGCACCATTCCCACAACGGTACATGGAGGCCTTGCCCAGAAAAAAGCCCACGCGCGATGCCGCGCAACCACTCTCCTTCATAGATGAAAAATGGATAGTACTGGCCAAGACCATCGATGTTCCAGATAATTTCACGACCGCTTATGAGAAGGCCAAAGAAAACCAGGAATACAAAGGGAAAGAAAAGAACGGTGTATGCTTTGTAGCAGGAACCATAGGTTGCAAGCTCACGTTCTTTACGTTGCATGAAATCTCGCATATGGAAGCTTCTGTGGACGAATGGAACAATAATGAAAGGAACGTAGTCAAGGAGAAGTCTAACATGGCGCAACTGCCCCCATGGAAAATCTATCGACAGCTGTGAGAGGCGCTCAAGCAGATTTAGTGTTTTTCCCCACACCTGAGAGCTAAGAAGGCTTTCTTGTTTCAGAATCTCACAAGTCGAGGTACAATGTGCGGCTAGTACTATGTGGCTACAAAATGCCGTACGAGTGTTGAAAGGCGACTTATGACTCTAGTTGATTTGTTGGCACAGCTAAAAAAGCACTTGCTCATGGTAATCATTTTGCCGATTATCACTGGGCTCATCGTGTTTGGGGTGGCATGGTTTCTTCCAAACGAGTATACCGCCGCTACGACGATGTATGTTCTCTCGCGAAGTGACGATGTCGAACGAGAAGGCGTGACAACGCAGGATCTGAGCTTAGGTCAGATGCTCACGTCGGACGTTTCCACGCTAATGCAGTCCGATCGTGTAAAGAAGGACGTAGCTGAGGCGGTAGGTCTTCAGAATCTCGACAGCTATAAATTCAGCATCACAAGCTCTACGACTACGCGTGTCATTACCTTGGCAGTGACGGGTAAGGATCCTGAGATGACGGCACAGGTCGCAAACGCTACAGTCGCAACGGTCTCGCAAGTAGCTACTGAGGTTATGCAGATTCAGTCGGTAAATGTAATCGATGCCGCGTCGGTGCCTACGATACCGTCTGGTCCTCGTCGTCTCATGTTTACTGCTGTTGGTGTATTCGCCGGGTTGTTTTTGGCGGTGGCTATAGTTATTATTCGTGACATGCTTGACACGCGTGTGCGTAACGGGGGAGAGGCGGAGCAAATCGTCAACGTTCCCGTTGTTGGTCATTTTCCCGCGATAAATGCTTAGGGTAAGGAAGGTATTTAGGCTATGAACTTGCGTAAGAACGATTCCAAAAAAGAAGACGATATTCGCCGCAGTGTGGAGAACTCGTCAAAGACGCTCTTGGCAAATATCCGCTTTATGCGTGTAGACGATCCTGTGCGTACGGTAGTCATTACGAGTGCAATCCCCAACGAAGGAAAGACGTACGTTGCGGCAAATCTCGGACGTGCAATGGCAACTTCTGGCGTGCGCACGCTCATAGTTGACTGCGACATGCGTCGTCGCTCCATGGCAAAAAACCTTGGCGTGCATGCACAGAAAGGTATCTACTCGGTTCTTTCGGGTGAGGTGCGTTTGAGGGATGCCGTGGTTAAAACGCAGACGCCTCGTATGGACTTTCTCGATGCAGAGCCGCATATTCCCAACCCTTCAGACTTGCTAAACTCCCGGCGATTCTCTAGACTGATTGCCGAGGCGAAGAACGAGTATGGTTACATATTGTTTGATACGCCGCCGGTGGGCACCTTCGTAGATGCAGCCGTTCTTGGCGCAAAGGTTGACGCGGTCTTTATGGTGGTTCGCGAGCAGTTTACCCGCAAGGATGAAGTAGCGCGTGCGGCTGATCAGCTGCGCACCGCAAATGTGCCTCTGGCGGGTATCGTTATGAACTTCTGTGAGAGGCAATCAAACGAGTACTACTATGAGTACTACTATCGCGAGGGCAAGAGTTCGCGTGGTGACGCACCGAAGTTTTCGCCCAACGCCAAGTTCGATTTGCAGGATCAACCGTTCGGAGACAATGCGTCTACCGATGCGGGTGCGCAAAACGGCTCACAACGTAATTGGAGCAATGCTCCTGACTTGAATGCTGATGATGCCGAATAGAAGGGCTAAGAGTAGAGCTGTAGATACTAACCCAAGTTAAAGATCTGAAACGGATTAGTTGTGTGCATACATTACGAATCAGATTCCCATCGACTAGGCGATGTGCCGCGCGTAGTTCCGCAGCGCAGCGAGGGTTGTTTGAGAACGACGCACGCCCAGTCGATAGGAATCTGATTCGTAGTGCTTATTCTAAGCCTAACTCATCGTTTTTTATGATTGATTCGGATATCGTTATACGTTATCATTGGAATAAATCAATGGGAGTATGTCTCGTGCGTAGTGCCAAGCATGGGAATGCTCCCATATATTTTAGGATGGTGTAAGTATGAGAGATATGCATTGCCACATATTGCCTGGTGTGGACGACGGCTCGCGCGATATGAAAGAATCATTGGCTATGTTTGATGCGGCACGCAAGGCAGGTGTTACAAGCATCACCTGTACGCCGCATTGCAGAAAGCCTTATTTTGACTACTTGCCCATGTGGCGAGCATACAAGGCATTTGAAGAGGAAGTTCATGCCATCGACCCATCGTTTCCTTTGCAAATGGGCTTCGAAGTGAACTACCACACGTTCATGAAACTTGGCATGGAATGGGCGGAGCGTCTTCATTTCGATGGCTCAAACGAGTTCCTCCTAGAGCTTTCGGTAGGCGCTAGCCCTTCAAGGTTTGGTGACTATGAACGTACCATCTTCGAGCTACAGGGGATGGGCTACGATGTTATCATTGCTCATCCAGAGCGATATGTTGCCGTTCAGAAAGATATAAATCTTGCTCGAGAGCTTGTACAAATGGGGTGCAAGTTACAAGCCTCTGCCGACTTTCTCAAGGGCGGTCGGTTTGGCAAGGAGCGGCGACCGGCTATAAAGATGCTTAAAGAAGGGCTCTATACATATATCGCAAGTGATGCTCACGATGTGAGCCACTATGGGTGTTTGACGCAGGCAATGGACAAATGGGGAAACTTGCTTTATAGCTAATATATGTCAATGAAAGAGGCTTTGGCTTGACATGGAGGTTTACTGAATCAAATGCAATTTACTTATAATTGTTTCAGAAAACCAATGCTCTTTTAGGACGTTTTGGATGCAATATCGCCTGCAAAGGGAGAACAAAGAGTATGATAGATAGAGAACAGCGAGTTGGAACTCATGGCAAAGGTTGGTTCGGCAAGGCGATTGTGATTGCCTTGTTTGATGTCATCTGCGTGCTTGGATCGTACTTTATCGCACTGCTCGTGCGTTTCGACCTTTCATGGGTTGGTATACCTCCGGAGTTTCTGGCGGGATATCAGATGATAATGCCTTTGGCCGTTCCTTATGTCATTGCTACTCTCTGGATATTCAGACTTTACCATAGCATCTGGAGTTTTGCTTCCATGCATGAGCTCATAAGGCTTGCTGTGGCTTGGCTTATGGATGCTGTTATGTTGCCGGTTTTTGCTATTCTGCTCGGTATAGAGATGCCGGCTTCTTTTTGGATAGTGGGAGGCATACTAGGTTTTGCAACTACTACTGCTACGCGTTTCTCATATCGGTTGGTTCGCCTGCTTCGTAGCCGCAGGAGTGCAAGAAGCGCTAAGCGGGTCATGGTTGTAGGCGCAGGTGAGAGTGGTCGCGCATTGATTCGCGAGATAAAGATCAACCCGCAGCTCGGATTGAAAGTTGTTTGCTCGATTGACGACAACCCCAATAAGTCCGGGCGCTATATCGAAGGTGTGCCTATAGTAGGAAACCGTGCATTCATTGCAGAGGCATGTGAGAAGTATGATATCGAGCAAATTATATTTGCCATACCGAGCATTTCAGGTACAGTCCGAAAAGAGATTCTGGAACTCTGCACCTCAACTGGTCGAGAAGTAAAGGCTATTCCTGGTATCTACCAGTTGGTGGGCGGAGAGGTTTCCGTTTCACGTTTGCGGACTGTTCGTCTTGAGGACCTACTTGGGCGTGATCCCATTGTAGTGGATGTTGCCGAAGTACGTTCACTCGTTGAAGACCGCGTCATATTGGTAACTGGTGGCGGTGGCTCAATCGGCTCAGAGTTGTGTCGTCAGGTGGCGAGCGACGACCCCAAGCGTCTCATCATTTTTGATATTTATGAAAACAACGCCTATGCGATACAGCAGGAGCTCCGACACGACTATCCTTGGCTTGATTTGGTGGTTCTTATTGGATCAGTGCGAGACGCCAGGCGGGTAAACCAAGTATTTGACAAATACAAGCCTGAGATTGTTTTTCATGCGGCAGCACACAAGCATGTGCCGCTCATGGAGGACAGTCCTCACGAAGCAATAAAGAACAACGTCTTTGGTACGAGGAATTGCGCTCGTGCCGCTGTGCAATACGGCGCCAAGAGGTTTGTGCTCATATCTACAGATAAGGCTGTAAACCCCACCAATGTCATGGGTGCGTCCAAACGATTGTGTGAAATGGTCGTGCAGTCCGAAGAACGTCGCGCCAGGAACGTCGGGGCTGTAACGACATTTTCTGCAGTGCGATTTGGTAACGTATTGGGTTCAAACGGCAGCGTAGTTCCTCTCTTCAAACAGCAGATCGCAAATGGTGGTCCTGTCACGGTTACTGATTCTCGTGTTACACGTTATTTCATGACCATACCTGAGGCGGTAAGTCTTGTACTCCAGAGTGCGTATTACGCTGAGGGTGGAGAGATTTTCGTTTTGGATATGGGAGAGCCCGTTAAGATTGACGATATGGCTCGCAATCTCATCAGACTCGCCGGCTATGAACCAGATGTAGATATTGCAATCGAGTATACGGGTCTTCGTCCCGGAGAAAAATTGTACGAAGAACGTCTGATGGCGGAAGAAGGTCTCCGAAAGACTGAAAACACTATGATCAGTGTTGCCCGTCCGATTGACATGGATGACAAGGAGCTTGCTCTTCACCTTGACGCACTCGAGCATGCATCGAAGAACGACAACACAGACATTCGAGTATTGATTGCCAATGCCGTGCCGACGTATCATCCAGAGCTTGGTGCATAACGAGAGATAGATCAAAAAAGCGGGTGCATCAGACATCAAGTCCGATGCACCCGCTTTTTGCGCTTAAAACAGCTAAATTCGATTTACTGCGTTACTCGTAATCGTCATAAACGTTCCGGTCGCCCTGAGCCTCAGCGGAATCGTTGCCATAGGATTGAGAGGCATCGTCATCAGTCTCTTCAACACTGTATTGGCTTTCTTCTGTGGTGGAGAGATATTCTTCCGGAAGGTTTCCTTCTACATAGGCTCGACCGAACTCTGAGAGCCTGAAAGTTCCATGCGCTTGTGCGCTGTCACCGTCTTTTGAAAGCTGCTCAATCAAAGGATCGTCCTTCTTTTTTTCTTGAGTAATAGTAGTAGAGAGGTAGCGGAGAGGCCTACCAATGTTTTTGAGGGCTTTTGTAATATCGAAGGTTCTCCAAGAGGGCTGGCCTTCCTCAAATTCGAGCCACCAGCCGGTCGTTGCGACTTTTTGACGAGCGGTTTTGGGTGCAATATAGTCATAGAATTGCTCGAACGAATCAAATGATTCTTCGTAATCCTCATTTGAGTTTTCATCGACACTCGTAGTGGCATACATTTCGTCGACACCTGCCTGCGATATCTCGATATCGTCATGAGCAACCATAGCATTTACGGTATTGACAGACTCAGGAGTAGAGGAGAGGGCGGTAGAAAACTCGTAATCTGAATGATGCTTAAAGTAGTCATCAAGCCAAGCGAGTACGCGTGACCGAGCGTCGGGCGAAAGTGGCTGAAGCAAATCGATGGCCAAGGTAATGGCCTCTAACTCTGGCATAAGTTGGGCAGACATATCCGTATCCTCTTTTCGTTTGGTGGTAAACAAACCTACTAAAAAGTAATACAGAAATGTAAATAGATACCTTAAAAAAATGAAAATTTTCGTTACTTCATAAATTATTTATATTATACATATAGGTTCATTCAGTATTTATAGCATGATTTGTTGCAGACACGTGAGGCGAGACGAAGAACTCTTGTAGCGAAGAAATGATTGCATGAACATAGGGTCCAAAGTGGGCACCAAAGTTCAGAAGTGCAAAGCTGGCTACCGGTCACGTCTCTCGCTCATGCTTTGCCTCGCATGCAGCTCCGCGCTCGCTTCGCTCGCTCACTTCGCGAGTTGCCGCTTGCTGGCATGCGCAGGGGCTAGGGGTGTGAACTGTAACTATGCAGCCCTAGGGCGGAAAATATTTTCAAAATAGTGCTTGCAAGAGACGCATGCTTCGCATATACTATGTTTTGTTGCGCAAGCAACACCTGACTAACGGGCGTTTAGCTCAGGGGGAGAGCGCTTCCCTGACACGGAAGAGGTCACAAGTTCAAATCTTGTAACGCCCACCACGAAAAACGCAGGTAGATGGCATAAACCGTCTACCTGCTTTTGTTTAGGACGCTAAACGGGACACCAAATAGGACACCAAAATCGGGAGTCTCGTCAAAAGTAGGGTGTTTTCCTCTTTCGGCCGGTTACCTGGCCAAACAATCGACAGGCTGAATCACGAACCGTAAAGCCGGGACCATGGTGTCCACGTCGGGCTAGGTGTCCTGCGTGGTGTCCTTCAGGACATGCCATGGTGTCCGGGAGGTCGCTGCTTGGAAAGGAGCCGTCACGATGATGAACGATGAAAGATGGACTGAACTTCAGCAAGCCGAGGACATGGCCTACTTCAAAGCCGACCTTCGCTGTTACTCTCCCGAGAGCTACTCGCTCGAGGAGCAGAAGGAGATATGCAACGACATGATCTCGATCAGCAAAGCCATACTCGACGCCATGCGCGCTGACTTCGAGCAGCTACCCGTCGATGCCAGGAGCAAGCTCCTCGACATGCTCTGCCAGTCGGGGGTCGAGACACCCGAGTGGTGGTGGAATGTCCTCGTTGGCGAAGGCGACCCGATGTACCGGGAGCTTGAGACTATCTAGGAACTGTAGGCATCCGATCCCTGAGGGGTCAGGCAATACCCGGTCCCGTTATTTCGAGCTGGAGGGGTTCACGCTGACCAGCGTGACCACCATCGCGACATGAGCCACGATGATTGACTCCGCAAAGAACTGCCTCCCGAGATCGACTTTTTCGTCCTCGGGCGGCATCGTCCTATGGCGCCACAAGGTCGCTTCTATATCACTTATGCCCTGCTACGAGGATGTGAGATAATGCGGCGGTGAAAAAAGCCGAGAAAAAAAGGAGGCAAGGTGTGGTTGAGGTGCGAGCATATGAGATAGCGGACGTTGCGGCGATGGTTGATGTGTGGAACGAGGTCGTCCGCGACGGCATTGCATTCCCGCAGGAGGACGAACTCGACGAGGTGACGGGCACAGAGTTCTTCGGATCACAGACCCACTGCGGTGTTGCCGTGGAGGGCGGGCACGTGCTCGGGCTCTACATCCTGCACCCCAACAACGTCGGCCGCTGTGGCCACATCGCCAACGCCAGCTACGCTGTCTCGTCGGAGGCGAGGGGCAAGGGCGTGGGCCGCGCCTTGGTCGAGGACTCAATGGCACAGGGCAAAGAGCATGGTTTCCTCGTGCTGCAGTTCAACGCCGTGGTCGCTACTAACGCCGGCGCCCGCCACCTCTATGAGAAGCTCGGCTTCATGCAGCTGGGGACCATTCCGGGTGGCTTCCGTATGCCCGATGGCACCTATGCCGACATCTGTCCCTACTACCACGAGCTCTAGGCAACCGTGATGTACCACGGCGTGCTCGCCGTGTCGATGCGGAAGTACGTGTACGCAGTCTTGTTACTGGCCCACACGGTGCCGTTGCCACCAACCAGCGACGTAGAGCATGAGTAGAAGCACTGCGAGCCCGTGAGGCCGCTCGAAGGAAGCGCCCACGTCGAGTCGGCGTAGATAGTCGTGAGCTTGTTGCATCCTGAGAACGTGTAGGTCAGGTCCGTCAGCGTCGACGGATCGAATCCCCTGAAGTCAATCTCAGTGAAAGCGCAGGAAGCAAACGTGAAGCGCATCGAGCGCACGCCCGAGAGGTTGCCAAGCCCCGAAACGCTCGCAAGGTTGGTGCAACTGTAGAACAGGTAAACCAGGTTCAAATAGGAGAACGTGGCCATGTCCGCCGCGAAGGTGGCGTGCGTGAGGTGTTGGCGGTGCGTCGGGCCGGTGACGCCGTCCCAGGGCGTGAAGCCCAGGCCCACGTACTTGCCGATGGCGCAGATTCGCCCGGTTGCCCGCAGCGTGCGCGTGGTATCTGGCGTGGGCGAAGACGTGAGCACGCCCTCTTCGTCCGCGTAGTAGTGCGCCCAGAACCAAGTGCGCTGGTCGGCATTCGGGTCTGTAAGCACGCCGCCCGCGCCCAGCTTGCACACGGACGCACCGCTCGTCGTAGAAGGTACGAACCCGTCGGTGCCGCCGACGAGTCTGTTGCACCCGTTGAACATCAATGAGCCGGACAGTCCCGAGTTGCTGAACGATGTCGCGTAGATCGTCTCCAGTGAAGGGCAGCTCGTGAACATCTGCGCCGCGCTCGTGATGCCGCTCATGTTTTCGAATCCGAGACCTCGGTCATGCTCTGGAACGCATTGAAGAGGTAGTCCGCCTTCCTCATGCCGACCTGCGACCAAGAGGAATGGATCACGACCTTCTTCACCTGCAGCTTGATCGAATCATATGGCCGCGCAGAAGCCGACGAGTAGCCAGCCGGATCTATCTCCCACGCGTTCACGGGCACACCGCCGGAGTAGCAGTGCCGACTGTCCACGTAGTTGAACTCAAGGGTGCCGAGCGACGTTAGGACCGCTCTCGGCTTCAACCCTACGTCCCATTCGAGGGCGAGGATGGCAGCGGCCATGTCGCGGGGCTGGTAGAGCGTGGAGAGCCCGTTCTGCTCGCGAATCGCATCTGCGATGTCCGAGAACACCGACTCCGGTAGCACGCCCGATTCGAGCGTCATGTAGGGCTGTCCCTGGTAATTGCCAGCGTCGGTCCCGTCGAGAGCCGATACGGCGGCCGCCATCTCGCGCGGCTTGTACAGCGTAGCGACGCCGGCTTTGAAGCGGATCGCGTTGGCGATGTCGATGAGGATGGATGTCGATATGGTTCCAACCGCCATGACTAGAACTCCTCTTTCTCGAGGTTCGCCAGTGCGGCGATGGCGTCGTCCACGTACAGCTTGGTGGCGTAGGCAGATAGGTCAGGCGTCGTCCCCGCCGGTCCCTGTGGCCCTTGCGGCCCCGTGGCGCCGGTCTCGCCCTTGAGGTTGTGGAAGGCGAATGCGAACGTCCTGGCGGAAGCCGTGCCGCCGAGCGTGACGCTTACGGAGGGCGTGCCGGTGGACGAGTCGACGGTAGCCGTGGCGCCGGTTATGGTGGCGTCAGCGCCGTCGTTGCCCGCGTCTCCCTTCGGTCCCTGGGCTCCCGTTTCGCCCTGTGGCCCGGTTTCGCCTTGGATGCCCTGGATGCCCTGAGGTCCGCGAAGATCCGCAGAGCTGGTTCCAGACGCGCTCGTTACGGTCAGCATCGAGCCGTTCCAGCTGTGCGTGCAAGAGACGCCGTCAACGCCTGCAGGGCCGGTCAAGCCTTGTGGACCAGTATCGCCGGTATCGCCTTTCTGCCCTTGAGCCCCTGTTGCGCCTGTGTCGCCCTTATCTCCTTTTGGACCTTGTGGTCCGGTTGCGCCAGTAGCGCCGGCCTCACCCTGGATGCCCTGTGGTCCTTGAGGGCCAGTGTTGCCGGTATCGCCTTTCGGGCCTCGCGGCCCAGTTTCGCCCTGAGTTCCCTGAGGTCCTCGTTCGCCGGCGTCACCTTTGGGTCCCTGCGGTCCGGCGTCACCGGTATCGCCCTTGTCGCCCTT
>Ga0326512_10003561_pt1 | contig 11390 bp, 10 predicted proteins | sample 1_2617_0518_D_FD_203652 | JGI IMG/M metagenome (GOLD analysis project Ga0326512, IMG submission 203652) | Bovine rumen microbial communities from UC Davis, California, United States - 1_2617_0518 | ecosystem: Host-associated > Mammals > Digestive system > Stomach > Rumen | place: USA... | reverse complement strand
AAGCACGGCAAAGAATGGTCTTCCCATTTGCCAAATAGCCCTCGCTCATCAGCATCGTCTCTTTCCTTGCCGCGGTGATGGTGATGCCGCCAATGGCAAAGTCGAACTTCTGAGGCTCAGCCAATACATCGGCTGTCAGCGTTGGCCATGAGGTGGGCACAAATTCAGTCTTCACGCCTAAGCTGTTGGCAATAGCTTGCGCCACTTCTATACCGAAGCCCCAATAGACACCGTCACTTTCACGAAATGACAATGGACGGTAGTCGCCCGTTGTACCCACAAGCAAGGTGCCTCGCTCCACAATCTCAGCAACCTTCCCTTCATCACCCGCAGCGGGGTTATCATCGTGGGAACACGCTGCCACCAGCGTGGCACTAAACAGAGCCATGAAGAGGAGCAACATCCCGATTTTCGTTCTAACCGGCTCTACCATCACATTTAACGTCTGAAATTTCATACAGAATAAGGGTAAAGCGCAACTCGTCAGCAATGGCTTTGCAGAAGAATCACTTGTCGATATTAACGAGTGTGTACTCACGACTGCCAAGGCCTATCTTGGCAGCGTGCTCGATGGTGTGAACGCCGTGCTGCTTGTCAATACGCTTGAGCAAGTCAGTAGGGTCGTTCTTAGGCGTCACCTTTTGCTGATTGATGATGTCGATGCAAGCCTGGTCAAGAGCTACGGGGTCGGTCGAAGCCAGAATGCCGTAGTCTTCCAGTTTGACTGGTGCCGGATGGTCCACGCAGTCGCAATCAATCGACATGTTGTTCATCACACTGATGTAGATGATGCCCTCTTGGCGCTGGAAATAGTTCACGACAGCTTGTGCAGCCGCAGCCATCGATTCGAGGAATCCATCTTGGTCGCCAATAAACTCTGGGGTCCAGAGCTTACTCATGTCGAGTTTCTCCATCTTGCCAGCAGAGTGAATGTAAGCTTTCCCATTCTGGCTTGCACAACCGATGGAGAGGTTTTTCAGCGCACCTCCATAACCTCCCATGGGATGTCCCTTAAAGTGGTTGAGAGCAATCAAAAAGTCGTAGTTGGCCAAGTGACCACCTACGATGTCGTACTTGATGTGTGACTGATCTTTCACAGGAATACGAATCTCATCGTATTCGTCCATAATATCAACAGGGAAGTACTTTGTGAATCCGTGACGCTCAATCACCTTCCAATGGTTCTCCGCCGTTGTGCGCTCATCCTTTTTGTCCTGAGGCGCATTGCCGTAGGCAGTATTGCACTCCACCACCGTGCCATTCACCTCAAGCACCAGGTCTTTCACCAATTCGGGCTTCAGATAATTAGGGTTACTCCCCTCGCCCGTGCTCATCTTTACGGCTACTCGCCCCTTTGCTGGAACGCCCAGTGCCTTGTAGATTTTCACCAACGACTCAGGAGTGATGTCGCGTGTCAGAAAAACTTTCGACTGCGCAAAAGCCGATGCCGATGCCATCAGCACCAACACGGCAACTACCCATACTTTTTTCATTTTATTTCCTCCTGCTTATAAAATTAATCTTGTTACCTATTTTGTTTAAGCACAAAGCACTGCCTTAGTATTTTCGCTTAAAATTCGCTGCAAAGGTACAACTTTTTCATTATTCTTTCTTACAATTTCTCAGAAAAAATACAAATCGGATGCATTCCGATGTTAAAAAACAAAGAATGGCACTAAGATACGATGCTTTTCCCATTTAGCACATCAAATTCCATTAAGGTTTGTTAAAAAAGGGAACAAAGTACCTGTTATGCAAGCATTTTTCCGTAATTTTGCATCGTAAACAACATAAATTGGGTAAAAAGAGAACAGGAAACTGGAGGCTGAACCTGATGAATGGAAAGTCTCTACTAACACGCATGGACAGATTACTTTCATATATTGTACGGCTCATTGTTTGCTTGTCGGGATGGGCAAAACCCTTAGCACGGATAGGGCTTGCTCGCTATGAAGAGTGGAGCAAAGGCCACCCAATGAAGATACTGCTACTGGGCTACAATGGAGCCAGAAACACTGGAGCAGATGCCCGGGTGGTAGCGTTAACGCAACAGATGGAGCAGATGTTTGGAGCCGACGAGGTAGAACTGACCGTCATGACACTGGACGAAAACACCATGAAAGGCTATTTCAGTCCGAAAATTCGTCTGTTCTCGTTCACCACGTTCTTCTTCTTCTCGTTACCTCGCGCCATTTCACAACACCATGTAGCCGTTTTGTGCGAAGGCAGCACCATTACGCGCACTTTTGCCGATGCCCTGACTGTTTATTATTGTGGCGCGGCAGGTATAGCCAAACGGCAAGGGAAGCCATGTATTGCCTACGGTTCGGAGGTGGGACATGTTGATGGATGGCTGGGGCAATTGTGCAGCGATTTGTGCAGCGACACCTATTTCATTGTCCGCACAGAAGAATCGCTCCAAAATCTGCAAGCATTAGGGCTGAAAGGACATGTGGGAACCGATACCGCTTGGACGTTTCAAACGCCTGAGGGAGAGCTATGGGCAAGGCAACAACTGAAGAGCGATGGTTGGGACGGCAAGCAGCCCCTGCTGGGAGTAGCGGTTATCAACCCCTTTTGCTGGCCAGTGCGCCCATCGTTGAGCAAATGGGTAATGGCATGGGTGACGCGAGACTTCTCGCAGCAATATGACATGATGTACTTTTTCAGCGAAAGTGAAGAGCGCAGAAAGAAGTTCAGCCACTATCTGCAGGAGGTGGCTAAGGCGGCGAACCAATATCAGAAAGAGCGGAACGCCTTTGTGGTCATTTTAGGAATGGAACGTTTGGATGCTGAAGCTTGCAACGTGATGGAGCGACAAATAGAGGGGCCTCATGGAGTATATACATCAAAACATCACGATGTGTTTCAAATGACAGGACTTTTGCGCCAACTCAACTTGCTGGTCACCTCGCGCTACCATGCCAACGTGCTGAGCATGGAGCACGGACATCCCGTAGTAGCCGTATCGATGGATGCTCGATTGGACACGCTGATGCGAGAGACTGGACTGAAAGAGAAATACCTGCACCATGTTGACGACGAGCATTTGAGCGAGCACATCACCAAGTCAATCCACTTGGCAGAAGAACATCGAGAGGAGATTGCCGACACACTCAGCAAGAGTTTGGTTGCCTACAAAGAGAAAGTGGAAGAAATGAGTAATTTTTTCAAACAATGGATAAAAGATTGTTTTTCATCACAGGAGCAACAGGCTTAGTTGGAACAGAAGTGACAGAGCGTCTGCTGAAAGAGACGGATAGCCGCATCGGCGTTTTAGTGAGAGCAGCTTCGAAAGAGGATGCCGAACGCAGGTTGCACACACTCTGGTGGGGTGACGAGGTGCTGACATCGGCCATTGGCGAACGCATTGTCCCCATAATGGGCGACCTCACAAAAGAAGGGTTGGGATTGAACGAGGAGAGCAGGATGTGGCTGACTGAGCGCGCCACTCATCTGATTCATAGTGCGGCTGAAACTGGAGTGCAAAAGTCGAAGCAAGAGTTATGGCGCATCAATGTAGAAGGAACACGGCATGTGGTGGAGTTGGCGAAGGAGATGCAGCAGTTGACGTGCTTCACCCATATTTCTACAGCATACGTAGCAGGCACGCAACAAGGGCTTGTCCTGGAAGATGCACCTCTTGGAAACAGTTTCTTCACCCTCTACGAACGCAGCAAAGCAGAAGCTGAACAAGTGGTGAAGGAATCTTCTTTACCTTTCATCATCTGCCGTCCAGGAATGGTGGTGGGTAACACTCAGACGGGCAGAACCCGCAACTTCAACACCATCTATTATGTGCTTAAGCTGGTCCTCTTGGGCAAGATGCGCGTGTTACCGACTCGTCCCACACAGACCGTCAATGTGATTCCTGCCGACGAAGTAGCACGCATGGTGGTGGCGGTGAGTACAAACCCCGATGCAATAGGCAAGACATTCCACTTAACACCACCCAAAAACCAACTCCCTCAAGTGAGAGAGCTGATGGAAGAGGTGACCGCATGGGCCAAAGACAATTTACAAGTCGATGTACCTCGCCCCATCTATCTTCCAACGCCTTTCCTCCGTCCTTTAGCCCGAAGCTATAATGCGGGGGAGAAAGCCAAGAGTCACAGCATCCTGTCGAACTTAACAGCTCTGATGCCTTACTTTACCGATGACCACGAGTTTGACCGAACCAACAGCGACACATTCACCGGTCAGTACCAATTGGATTGGCACGAATACCTCCCCACCCTTCTGGCATTTGCTTGCAGACACAATTTCATGCGCTTGTCGGACAAATCCATCTTCGAGCAAGCATTGATACGCCGGTCGAGCAAACACTACCCCATCACCTATTATGACATCACAGCCAAAGGTATGGTGCGCATGACGGGCAAGGAAATGAACACGCTGATTCAGCACCGTATGGAACAACTGCAAGCCATGGGGGTGAAAGCGGGAGACAAAGTGGCATTGGCAGGTATCAACTGCACAGAGCATGTAGCCATTGACCATGCAATTGGTTTGGTGGGAGCCACCAGCGTACCCATCTACTACACCACCCCAGCCGAAGAGATAGAACTTCTGTTGCGCACCAGCGGTGCCCGCTGGTTCTATGTAGGCGACGAACGTGTAAAGCAGAACCTTGGCAATCTCCCCAACCAGGTGCAAGTCATTTTCTTTGGCCCTCTCAAATCCCATAAGACTTATGAGTCCTATAAGTCCTATGAGTCCCATAAGACCCATAAGTCCCATGAGTTCCCTGGGGCACAGCCACCCTCCCTTGCCACCATTCGTTTCACTTCTGGCACCACTGGCGAACCGAAGGGCGTGATGTTCAGCTTTGAGCAACTCAAATGGCTGGGTGAGGTACTAACCAATCTCCTCTCTTGGAAAGACCGCAACACACAAATGCGCTACCTTTCCTTCTTGCCCATGAGCCATGTGGTGGAGGGTATTTTGGCCGCCTATGCTCCTTACTGCATGCTGTGCGATGCGAAGATATACTATCTAAACGATTTCCAGATGCTCACCCATGCTCTGCCCAAGGTGCGCCCCACCGTATTCTTCTCCGTACCACGCTTTTTCGAGAAGCTGTGGGAACAAGTAGAATTGAGCCCTGTGGGACAAAAGTATCTGGCCATGAAGGAGGGAAAATTGAAAACCCTCACAGCCAAGTTCTTGCGTTGGGCTGTACTACGAAAAGCAGGTTTGGACAAGTGCTCACAACTCATTGTGGGTTCGGCACCTATCAGTGAACAACTATTGCTAAAATTCCGAGCTTTAGGCATCGAAATTCATAATGCCTACGGACAGACAGAAGCACCGCTCATCACCCTCAACAGGTTGGGTGACAACGTCATACCAAGCATCGGAACTCCACTGCCTGACACAGAGGTGAGCACAAACCCAGACGGAGAACTAATTGTGAAGGGGCCTCAAGTGGCATTAGGCTATTACCAATTGGAGTCTGACACTTTCCAAAAAGGTGAACTCCACACGGGTGATTTGGGCCACATCGGTCCAGACGGGCACGTGTTCATTAGCGGAAGGAAGAAGGACATGCTCATCACATCGTATGGCAAGAATATCAACTGCGGTAAGATTGAAGAGCGTCTGATGGACATCCCATGTGTGGAACATGCTGTATTGGTAGGCGAACAGCGTCCCTACTGCACCGCTCTCTTGTGGCTAAACAGCGGAAAAGATACGTTGCAAAAAGACATCGAACAAATGAATGCCCAACTTTCACACCCCGAGCAAGTGAAAAGATGGAAAGTAATGGAACGCCCTATGAGCATTAAAAACGGAGAATTGACTCCTAACCTGAAAGTGAAACGAAATGTGGTGATTGCTCACCACCAACAAGAAATAGAAGAGATGTATGCTGCTCAATAGTTCGCTGTTCCGACGTATAGAATTACAGTTGCTGATGAATCTGACAGCACGCGCACTGGGCAAACCTTCCAAACGCATCTGGACTTTGTCCAACGGGAAGGCTTTGCGCGTATATGCCCAATACACACGCGAACACTTAAAAGGCCACATCGACCAGCACTTGCTGGAGCGCATGCACCAAGAAGCTTTTAAGATGGGACAGAGGCTGCGAATGATGTTTCACTTACGCAAATCAGCCGACATCGAGCAATTCACTTTTGCTCTCTACAAAAACATCGGCATCACGATGAATGGAAACATCCCTGGCAACCTGTGTGTGCGCCATTGTTTTTTCAGCCGTTTCTACTCCCCAGCCGTGTGTTTGGCTGCTTCGGCTTTAGACAGCGGCATCATCAGCGGTCTATCAGGTGGTGGACAACTCACGTTTCAGCAACGTATCACCGAAGGATGCTTATGTTGCATAGCAACTTTCAAGAATACAAACATTTAACATATAAATAAAACATGAAGAAAAAAGCGATTGTAATAGGCAGCGGTGCTGGAGGTGCCATGACTGCAAAGATGCTGAATAAAGAATACGAAGTCACCGTTCTTGAAGAGGGTAAGGAGTTTCATCCTCTATCGGTATCAATGGACATGTTGGCCAAATTTCGGAAGACTGGACTCTATTTTGACGAACGGCTCATCCAGTTGTTCCTACCTAACATGCGCATCGACAACTCATCCCACGAGATGGTGATGGTGTATGGTCGCGGCGTAGGTGGCACCACCACTTTAGCTACAGGCAATGCTATACGAGCTGACGAAGGACTGAAGCGAATCGGCATCAATCTTGATGACGAATTTGACGAAATCTATCAGGAGGTCCCCATCACCACCGACCACCAACGCTTCTGGACATCCATCACGAAGAAAGAGTTTGAAGTGATGCAGGAGCTTGGAATGAACCCGATGCCCATGCCCAAAATGTTACGTCCCAATGCGTGCAAACTGTGTGGCCACTGCTCTATTGGTTGTCCAACCCGAGCCAAATGGGACACAAGAGAATTGCTCAATGGCATCCAGGTGATTACAGGATGCAAGGTGACAAAAATAGACATCAGTGGGCATGAAGCCAAACGTGTGCACGCCACAAAAGGTCTGCGCCATTTCTCCTTCGAGGCAGATGTAATCGTGGTGGCAGCAGGCGGAATGGGCACACCCGACATTCTTCGCAATTCGGGCATCGAGTGCCAACCCACCCTCTTTGTCGATCCAGTGCTTTGTGTGGCAGCCCCCATGAAGGAAGCACGGCAAAACCGACAACTCTTGATGCCTTTTGTGAGCCAACGCGAAAAGTACATCATTTCGCCATACATGGACTGGCTCAGTTTCTTCTTCAACAAGGATTGGTTCCGCCCCATGGATGGTATAGCCAGCCTGATGATTAAATTGTCAGACGTGGAGCAAGGGGATGTGAAAAAAGGGAAAATGCTGAAAACACTCACGGAAGTTGATCAGCAACACCTAAAGAAGGGGGTGGAAGATTGCCGTGAGATTCTTCTCCGTATGGGTGCAGCCAACAAGGACATCTTCCTTGGTACGCTCAATGCTGGTCACCCAGGCGGCATGCTGCCTCTCACTCCCAACGAAGCCAACACACTTCACTCTCCTTTGCTGCCCGACAATCTTTATGTGGCAGATGCCACCATTTTGCCGCAGTCGCTTGGTTTACCCCCCATCCTGACCATCATGGCACTGGCTAAACGCATAGCAAAAAACATCATGCAATAATGGTCTATCATCCCATCACAACATCCAGCACCATCATCAGAACAAACCCTATGGCAAAGCCTATAGTGCTAAGATTTGTGTGTTCACCTTCAGAAGCTTCAGGAATCAGTTCCTCCACCACCACATAGAACATGGCACCAGCTGCAAATGCAAGCATATAAGGCAACACGGGCGTAAGCATGGAAGCAAGCAACACTACTGCCAATCCCCCTATCGGTTCCACAGCCCCACTAAGGCTACCTAAGAGAAAAGAACGCCAACGAGAATTTCCTTCAGCACGCATGGGCATAGAAATGATGGCACCTTCGGGCACATTCTGAATGGCAATACCCAAGGACACAGCTACAGCTGAAGCAAGCGAAATGTTAGTCACTCCTTGTTCGGCCCCAGCAAACACTACACCCACGGCCATTCCTTCTGGTAAATTGTGGATTGTGACAGCAAGGGCTAACATGGCTGTACGTGAAAGTTTAGAACGTGGCCCTTCTGGGTTCACACTACCCAAGTGTAAATGAGGAGTCACTTCGTCCAACAGCAAGAGGAAACCCATGCCAAGCAGGAATCCGACAGCAGCTGGCAGAACAGACCATGTCCCCTTCCCCTCTTCCATCTCCATAGCAGGAATGAGGAGTGACCAAACCGATGCAGCCACCATCACTCCCGATGCAAAACCGAGCAATGACTTCTGAACACGAGGCGACATTTCGTCCTTCATGAAAAAGACGAATGCCGCCCCAAGCATTGTACCCAAAAGAGGTATGATAAGTCCTAATGCAAGTGTTAACATCAATTAGCAGGCTCCCATTTACAACGTACAGGAGACACAATGGCACCTTCCTTCTTCAACTCGGAAAAAGCCTTGTCCACTTCTTTACGGTCTGCGCCTAAAGCCTTAGTCACATCACCAGCTGAAACGGGTTTTCCAGCCTCCCGCATAGCCTGTAAAACTTGTTCTTTCATAATCCTTTCTAAATAAATTGAGTTAAGGTATGTTCTAATAATTACTAAATCTGAGATGATTATCTTCCACTGTAGCAAGATAGAACGTCTTGGCATCCTCCAAGAAGTCATACACTTTTTTTACATCTTCCATAATTACTTTGTTCGCGTATTAAACGAATAATTGAGGATATAAACTGGTGCAAAAATAGCGGAAAAACAATAAACACGCAAATAATTTACCAAATAATTACATCTTTAACGACATAATTAGCACAAAAAGCTCCATTTTATATCTTTCGCGATACAAAAAAAAGTGCGTTAACATGTTCACTCGCTATAGTTGTGGTCAACAACAATGGAGAATTCATATTGAGGGAACTGGGCATGGAGGTCGGTTGATATGACAGAGGCAAACCTCTCACTGTCTTTCACATTTTCTTTGGGCACGATATCAAGCGTAATGAGATGCCTATCTTCGTAACAATAATAGGCATGCACCTGCATTACACCCTCATGCTGAGAAGCGAATTGCAAAATCTTACGCTGCAATTGTCCTTTTTCTGAATCAGTCGTATTGACAGCATAAATGCCTACAGTAAGGATGACTCCAAACTTATCAAAAATTCTTTGCGCAATATCGCGTGTGAGACGATGAATTTCCTTTGCCGTGAGAGTTTCGGGCACACTGATGTGAAGTGAGCCGATAATGGTATTGGGACCATAGCTGTTCATGATGATATCATAAACACCCTGCACATTTTCATAACTGTTCACCTCCTTTTTCAATGCCGCTACAAATTCAGGAGAGATTCGGCTGCCCAACAGTTCGTTGATGGGCGAGGCCAACATTTCGAATCCTGCTTTAATAATAACCAAAGAGATGAGTGTACCAAATATGCCATCGAGATTGACTTGCCAAATGAGCATAATACCTGCAGAAATAAGTGTTGCAAGCGTTACAATGGCATCAAAGAGAGCATCAGCTCCACTGGCTTTCAAGGCATCGCTTTTGAGTTGCTGACCAGCGCGTTTCACATAGAGCCCTAAAACTATTTTGACAAAAATGGCCACAATAATCACAACCAACGTCAACGTCGTATATTCAGGCAAAGTGGGTTCAAGAATTTTCTTCACAGACTCTATCAATGAACCCACACCAGCCAACAGAACAATCACCGCAATGATGATGGCGCTGAAATACTCAATGCGTCCATGTCCAAAAGGATGTTCATGATCGGCAGGGCGTTCCGACAACTTTGTACCTACAATCGTGATAACAGAAGAAAGGGCATCGCTCAAATTATTCACAGCATCCATGACTATGGCAATAGAACTTGCCAAAAGTCCGACAGCAGCCTTAAAGACTGCCAGCAATACATTTGCAGCTACGCCAACAATACTTGTACGAATGATTTTCTTATTCCTATCCATATTTTTACAATATTTTAGTCATAAACAAAAATGAAACATCTTTTGTCATATTTCGGTTGACACTCACTCCGCTCTATTCCAAGTCTTCAGCAGCAATGCTCCGTTCTTCGTCTCCATCAAAGTTATAGGCAAGCCGCGCTCCCTGATTTTCCAAGGCAATGTAATTGAGGGTGCGCAACAATCCCTGAAGAGTTTTCTCGCGCTCTTTCGGTTTGAGCTGACATTCCCATATTTCCACCGTGTGCCAACCCAAGGCTTTTAATGCCAAGATGTTTTCGTGGTCGCGCGCTTTGTTCCGAATAATCTTCTTCGACCAGAAATCGACATGCGTCTGAGGCATTTTGTACATAGAACATCCCTCGTGCCCATGCCAGAAACAACCGTTGATAAAGACACAAGTGCGGAGGCCGACGATGGCCAAGTCGGGAGTACCCGGCAATGTTTTGGCATGAATGCGATAACGGAAACCGTGACTAAAGAGGAAACGCCGCACAAGCATCTCCGGTCGCGTGTTTTTTGATCGGATTCTGCGCATGCAATTGCTACGCTGTTCGGGTGTCATCTTGTCTGCCATAAATACGTCAAATTAATCATGGTCGCCAAGTGGAAGAAGTACTTGAAACCACCACTTATTTTCAAAAGTCCGCATTCTAAAACCTCATTGCTTCTCTGTCATGTATTTCCAGTATCGACGCGGCATATCGGAAAGTTGCTTTCTGGGATTCATACGCTCGCGTATGCAGATGGCCTTGAAATAAGTGCGCCACATATCTTGAAAGAGCTTATCGTCTTTGCTTATCACTTCATCGTTCAGTTGACCACTATCGAGGTCGAATGGAAGAGATTCCTCATGTTGAAAAGTGATACGAATCACTTCCTGACAGTCATAATAAAATCCGTAACGACGCTTGGCATCATAAATGAGCCAGGGCTGATCGCGAAATCGATCCTTAAAATGGGCTACTGTTAGCGGCAACACATTGTGGTCAGGTGAAACCACACCTAAGTAAGTACCATCTTTCGCTTTCTGGAAACGCAGGAACTGAAGCATGCGGTGTTGTTCATGTATCACTTTCCTGCCAATGTTCGTCACAGCCAGCACATCGGCATCAGAGAAATTCCGCTCAAGGCTCGTCCTGCCTTCTGGCTGCTGAAACACCTTATATATATATTGGAATAAAGGAGTGTCCAACTCAGGCAGTTCGGACAGATAACTCACCATCAGCATACGAAGAGCCTGCTTCGAAAGACGCTTTTCCAATCCAGCCCACACCCGTGCAGCTCGGTCGTCGGCTGTCGTCACCTCATGCACTTCTTCACAGAACAACGGCAATGGCTCTCCTTCCCCCATCAGCATGTCG
>Ga0326512_10003560_pt1 | contig 11391 bp, 21 predicted proteins | sample 1_2617_0518_D_FD_203652 | JGI IMG/M metagenome (GOLD analysis project Ga0326512, IMG submission 203652) | Bovine rumen microbial communities from UC Davis, California, United States - 1_2617_0518 | ecosystem: Host-associated > Mammals > Digestive system > Stomach > Rumen | place: USA... | reverse complement strand
GTCCCATAGTTGTCGATGTAGTGCCCGTGACTGTACTCGGCATGGAGGTCATCGACACACCATACCGCCCATACCCTGTCCTCATCAGATGGCTGGCCGATGGTGAGGCACATCACCTTGGCCTCTCCGCCGCAAAACGGACATGGCTTTAGCTCAACCACCACACCCTCCTGTTCCAATCGGCAATGACCCTCTCTCGGGCCTCGTCAGCCGTCTCGCCACGCGCGACCATCTGAACCGTCGCATAATCGTGGTCGCAGGACAGGCTTGATGCCCACCAGCCAGGTTCGATGCACGTCGCATCGGGTGGCTCGGGCCGTCTTCCGCAGAACGGGCATGGTCTCAGCTCAACCATTGCGTCTTCTCCATCTCCTCTGCGCCCTCATCAGCGCCTTGCTTACCGTCTGCACGCCGTACGCCATGATCTCCTCGCCAGGCTCGTCCTCGCCGAGGTGGTCCATATGCAGCGAGAACACGTGGTACGCCTCGTGCGTGAGCAGCGCATCCTCGGTAACCCTCTTCCCGGAGTGGCCCATGAGCACGACTGCGGTGCCGTCCGAATACCACGTCTGGGCACCGGCCTCGAGGAACACCGGTGTGACGTCCCAATGCTCCCTTATGTACGTCCCTGCCTTCTCCTGGTCGTGGTATAGCCGCACCTCGGGCAGGAACGGCCAATGCTCGCGCATCGCGATCATTCGTTTTTCCTCTCGTTAGCAGGACTTAATCAGGACTAGAACCAGGAAGAGAAACGCCACAAGCAACAAAATGAGAGCCAGCGTAAATCCAATCGATGCAAGCATGCTCAATATGGTTTTCCTTGCAATTTTCCTTGCACGTTTTCTCTCCGACATACCTACATGGTCTGTCTCTTCTGACTGCACGACGCCATCACTCTCCGACATACCTACATGGTCTGTCTCTTCTGACTGCACGACGCCATCACTCTCCGACATACCTACATGGTCTGTCTCTTCTGACTGCACGACGCCATCACTCTCCGACATACCTACATGGTCTGTCTCTTCTGACTGCACGACGCCATCACTCGTCCAATATATGATGCCATCGGCATAGATGGCACATTTGTCATCGCCCCTCGGCGCACCGCAATGCGGGCAGCTCAATCCGTCGTAGAGCTGCCCGCAATATTCGCATCTTGTTGTCATAGCAGTGCCTAATCGTCGCTGACGTAGGCGTACCTCTGCCTGCGCTTGACGCTGTGGTTGCAGTACTCGTCGATGATCGCACGGAGGTAGCGTGCCGTAGACCGCTTCGTCTCGCGCTTGCACTGCTCCATGCGGCACCTGTGCTCGGCGTCTATCTTGTTCGCCGCAGCGACGAGGACGTAGTAGTCATCGGAGTCGATGAGGTCCTGCCCGTCGAGGAAGTCGATGTACTCGCGCAGCTCTGCGGTTATCACACTACTTGCCGACATTCTTCCTCTCCCCCTTCGAGCAGAAATCGTTCGGCCCCACGCTCAGCCCGCTGAGGACGCAGATGGAAATGCCTGCGTCACGTCTTCTGCATTCCTTGCATCGCACGAAGTCGGGCAAATCAACTGGTTTCATCGACCACGTGTACATCGGCTTGAAGAATCCAGCGTCGCTGAGGTCATCGAAGGTATTGCGGCCAAACATGTTATAAAAACCCATAGCATTCCCATCCTCGATCAAGGCGGTGAATCTCGTCGACAAGACGTTCGATGCTCTTGCGGTCGAAGTTGTGGTACCTCTCGCCACTACACATCCTCACCGCACACAGTGCACCCTCGTCCGCTATCTCGAGCTCGGATATCTGCTCCACGTTGAGACAGAAGACGGAGCGAACGCCACTGCGGCTACCGTTCTCGCATTCGACGTATATCATCCTCACGACATCACCTCGCGGAGCTTCTCGGCATACTCGGCGATAACTTCATTCGACTTCTCCCAATCGTCGTAGGTCATGTTTTCGTTTCGTGCCTTGTTGGCGATGTCGCCTATCGCCACGACGACAAGCTCCAACAGCACGTCCTCGATGGTTGGCTTGTGGTAGTGGCGCACGCAATCGGGCGTCGAGTACTCGTAACCCTCACCGTCATCAAAAAACACGGCGTCATCCCCGATTGCCACCACGCTGGACCTCTCGCCGTCGCGCCACTGCATCTCGTCGCCGAGGTGGATTGGCGTGCCGTCGGCGTCCCTCGGCAGTTCCATGTGCGTGTCGGGGTCAGCCTGTTCGAGAACCTCGATGAGGTCACCGACCCAATCGTCGCTAGACACTGCGTTGACCACCTCAGTGGACGTGTAGACCCTGCATCCACTGGTAAGTGCCTTCAACCGCTCGATTGCGGCTCCTATCTCCTCACTGGTCACCTTGCATCGCCTCCCTCAGCTTCTCTGCGTACTTGCTGATGACCTCGGACAGCGAGGGCACGTCACAAGGTATGTCGCACGTGCCCAACAGCATGGCCTCGTGGTACTCGTTGCAACATGCATAGAGAACCTCCTCGACCGTGGGCATGTGATAGTGACGCACGTCCAATGTGTTCCACAACTCCCAACCCTTGCTGTTGCCGTAGTCGGCCATGTCGCCGACGGCGATTACGCAAGGATTGACTATCGCGTAGCAGTACACACCTCCGTTTGGATGGTTGTATCCACATACCTCTTCACCTATGCGAATTGGAGCGCCGTCCGCGTCCTTTGGCAACTCCATGTGGGTTTCTGGGTCGGCTTGCTCGAGAAGAGCGACAATGGCCTCGATGACGTCATTGTTGCACCAATGATTCCCGAGCAACGAGCAGGTGAATGCATCAAAGATGGTCGGCAGCGTGTGGTTGTCGCACTCTCTCAATCGCCCAATGGTCGCCTTGATTTCCTCGCTGGTCATCGCTACTCCTCCCAAAGCACGAGGTCGATGCCGCACTCATGCGCGACCATCGCCTCCATCACGGCGCCGTAGCTGGTCTCCCAGCCAGGAAGCAGGACGACGGCTTTTACCATCTGGGTATTGCTGCCGTAGAACGTCCGTACCAGCTCATGCAACGTATGCAACATGTAGTAGGTGTGGGGCCTCTCGCTGGAGATTTCGACTGGAGTCTCACTTGCAGGGTTGAGGACGCATGCGCCGTCCTGCGACAGCTCCTTGATTCTGGTCTGGCACGCATCGAACGCGGCCTTGTTCCAGCCGTCGATGCCGCTCATCGGTCCGCTGATGAAATACTCGCACCCGTCACTGAACCTATACTCGCTCGACGACACGAACCTCATCGCGTCGATGATTCCGCACGCCTTACGCTTCGCCTTGTCATCATCAATCGTCGGCTTGTGGTAGTGGCGGCACTGGTAGGCAGTCCATGTCATCCACTGCTTCGGCGCATCGTCGTTGATCTCGCCCACGTACACCATCGCGCCGTTGGTAGCCATGCAGTACACGCCGCCATCAGGCTTGCCGTACCCACACAGCTCGTCGCCGATGTGGATTGGCACGCCATCCGCATCCATCGGTACCCACATGTGGGTTTCGGGGTTGGCTTGCCTAAGCAGGTCGATGAGCTTGGTGCGGAAATCATCGACGTTGATGCGTCCGCGCTCGTCACTGGTGTCAAACGCGTGGGCTATATCGTATAAATCGTTACCAATCGTACTAAGTCCATCGATTGCTGCCCTGATTTCCTCACCGGTCATTGTCAATCAGCTCCCTTAGCTTATTCGCATACTCGCCCGCGATGTCTCGCCACTCCTTCTCCCTGTCCTCGTCGGATTCAGACCCAAGCTCGGACGCACGAAGCTGGCACTCCTTGTGGAAGTCGACGAGGATGTCCTCCGCAGACGGCATCCTGAGATGACGTGCCATGCTTGACGGCATCATCCACACCATGCTGTCGTGATAGTAGAAGCCGTCCTCGCAGACCGCGTCGACCGTGACCTCCACACCCTTGCCCACCACCATCACGTCACCGATGTGGATCGGCACTCCGTCCATGTCCCTCGGAAGAGCCATGAGGTCACGTTCGCATTCCTCGTCGATGCGGTCGGCGATGCGGTCGAGGTCGTAGGACAGCCCCGCCATGTAGTCATCGCGATGGACTGCCTGTATCGCGTACTCCCGCAGCTCCGCAGTGATCGCCGCGCTACTCATCGCGCATCACCTCGCGAAGCCTCGCCGCGAACTCCCTGGCGAGGTCATGCTCGTCACACTCGTCAGTGTCGTTCCACCTGTTGCCGAACTCCATGAGCACGTCCTCGAGTGTCGGCTCATGATAGTGCGTGAGCGCGGACGCATCAGTGGTCACCCTGATGCCCTGTCTGTCAATGACGGTGACATAGTTCCTCGCGTAGCCGGAGGAGAGGGATACCTCCACCCTATCCACCACAACCGGAGTGCCGCAGTCACATGTGACCATGTCACCGACCCTGACGGGAATGCCGTCCGCGTCCACCGGGAGACGGACGAGACCCTGCTCGCGCAGGTATTCGTCCGACCAGCCATCGGGATCGTACTGTTCCAGGAGCCCGACAATGACGTCCCTGTACTCGGCACACGCCTTCGCCGTCCAGACGCAGTCGGGCTTGTGAACCGCCGACGCTATGGCATAGAGCCAGTCGCTGCTGGTTGCCATGGCGTCAAGGTCGATTGCCTTGAGCTCGTCGATGATGCCAGCGATTGTGTCTTTGTCCACCCTATTCCCCATTCGATCCTCCCCATCCGCCGCTCACGAGCCTTGCCCCACACCAGGGGCAGTACCGATACGACGGCTTTATCGTCCTTCCGCATGCCGAGCACGACGAGTGCCCGACGCCGTCCTCGTCCGCGTCCGTGACGACGCTCGCGGTGCGTCCGATGACGTCCAATGCCTGAGTCGGAGTAACCCTCGATATGACCCTCATGGTCAACGTCCCGTCGTATGCGTCCTGCATGTGCCATGCGACGTCACCCACGTTCACCGAGGTGCATCCGTCCCCTATGGTCGAGTATTCGATGCCGGCGTCATCCAGGTGGCGCCGCAGCGTGTTCGTCGCCGTCATGACGAGCAAACGATGTCGAACTCGTCGCCGACCTCGTGCAGCGCGTCGGCAATGATGTCGGCGAGACTCGACCACCATCCGACCTGTTCCTCCAGGGTCAGGCGGTTCGCGATGCCCTCTCGCACCTTTCCCCTCTCCTCCCGCGTCATGTCGGAGTAGCAGACGTTGCACCACTTTCCGTCACGCTCGACACGGAAGAACACGCCGCATAGGTCACGCTTTGTCGGGTAACCGACGGAATCGCCCATCAGAGCCTCACCCCGATCTCCGCAAGGCTCCGAACGTCACCGTACTCCAGGGCGATGCCCGCATCGGTCAGCCTTCTCGCGAATCTCCTGCACAGACCCTTCATCTTCCCGACCTCGGGCCACTCGTCGTAATGCTCGCACCCGTCGCACCCGAGACTGTCGGCCTCGCCCTCGAAGGTGTCGTCAAACACGGCCCCGCAGCACTCCGCCTGCCATCTGCATGCGTCGTGATGGGCGCACGAGAGCATCACCGACACGGGGGTCGGCTCGTCGTCGTAATACATCGTTTACCCCCACACCTCGATGTCGGACACGTCGTACTCGCCGTCCTGTCCCGCCACGTCAAGGGCTGCGGTGAGCGCCTCGGCCATCCTCAGCGCGGTGTCCATGTCGTGGAACGCGGCGATAGTCTTCATCACTCTGTTGGCCTTGAAGCTGAGGACGTACATCTGCTCCTGCTTGGCCCTCGTCGGTTGGGTCTTCGCCGGCTGTGTCTTCGCTGCCACCTCTGTCTCCTCATGCATATCGACCGCCTCTTCGGTCTCGACGGTCTTGTCCTCCGTAACGTACGTGACGTCCGTGCTCTCCTCAAGCTCCTCAAGCTCGGCACGCCACTCGTTCCACGCCGCAGTGGCGTCCGCACGCGACATGTTGAACTGCTTCGTCTCGAACTTTCCGTTCCCCAGACGGCGCTCGCCGATGTAGCACTTGTATACCCCCGTGGTGTAAAGACGTCCCTCGCTGGTGTTGCCTGCTATCGGACGCTCGGCGCTATGTCGCTTTGCTCCCATCGACCTGCTCCTGACGCTATCGACATGTATCGTCTCCCTCTTCACGGTCTCGTCGCGCCACTCACGCCATTCCTGCTTGACCTGCCATTCCTTGCCCTCGAACTTCCTCTCCTCGAAGGTTCCGCGTGAGGTGCGTCTCGTGCCGATGTAGTGGGAGGCGCTCTCCGCGAAGAGAGTGCCGTCCCGTGTGTCTCCGTCGATCTTCACGTGCCGTCTGGCACGTCCTCCCGAGCCCATCGCAGGCTGGCTCGTCAGAGCCGTCCCATGGTGCCAGAGCTGCCGAAGCCGCTCTCTCCCCTCTCGGTCTCGCTGAGTTCGTCGACCTCGATGGGACTCACGTTGGCATACGGCTGGATGATGATCTGGCAGACGCGCTCAAGCCGGTCGACATGCTGCATCTCGGTCGACTTGTTGTAGAGCGCGAGGATAACCTCGCCACGGTACGACGCATCGATCGTGCCAGGTGAGTTCGTGATGGTGATGCCGCGACTCGTGCTGATGCCGCTGCGGGGGACAAGCTGGCCGAAGAACCCCTCAGGTATCTCCATCTTGATTCCCGACTTGACCTTGACCGTGCCCTGCGGGGCGATGTCCACGCTCTCCATTGAGCAGAGGTCGATGCCCGCGTCGTTCGGCTTCGCATACCCGAGGTCTGGCGCCTCGGGGTCAAGCTTCTGGTACCTTAACTCAGGATACATGGTCATCATACGTGCCCTTTCTCTGCGTTCTTGTCGCGCTCGCTACCCCTGGCTTCATCTTGTCGCGGAACCACCAGCTCACGACGCATTCCCTCGAGGTTCCAGGTGCCAGCCCGAGGATGCGGTCGATCCTCGAGCAGGCAAGTCCCTCCTTGAACAAGTCGATTACCATCTCACGACGTGGCATCGGCTGCACCTCCCGTCGCTCACGCCCAGGGAATCTTGATGTCGAACTCGTTCACCACGAAGATGTTGCCATCATCGTCGATGTCGATGTCCTTGACCTTCTCAGACCTTCCGGCGATAGTCGTCCTTGAACCGACCCTCGGGAAGATGACGTCACGCAGCTTCACCGTCATCTCGTCGTAGCCGTTCCTGCACACGACTATCTTCATGCCGTCCTTCGGCCTGACGATTATGTCGTACCCGTTGTCCACCTTCTTGGGGATGAAATCGAAAAGCTCGTTAATGTCCATGCATCACTCCTGTCACTCGGCAAGGCTTGGCAACCTCGCCTGACCATGCTCAAACTATCTCAGCGGCATCAGGATGTACGTGACGTCGCACTCGCCGTACGACACCATGACCGCAGGTTTGCCGGAATCGACGAGACGGAGCTCGGTGGACTCTCCCATGAGCCTCAGCCCCTCTGACATGAACTGGCAGCTCAGGTTTATCGCGTTCTGTGGCCCATCCATCTCGACGCTCACGGACTCGACCGCCTCGCCGCTGTCGGGCGCGAACGCCCTCAGTCCCATCACGTCATCCCCGACGGCTATCTCCACCTTGCCGTTCGCCTTCGCGACGCCTGCGACCCTGCCCAGCGCGTCCTGCAGCTCGCGGGTGTCGATATGGACCCTCGTCATGCAGTCCGACGGCACTATCGCGTCGAACCTCGGGAACCTCCCCTCGATGACCCTGCTCACGTACGTCACGTTGCCCGATGACATGCGCACCTGGTTCTCCGACACGCCTATCTCGACCTCGTCGGAACATGCCATGTCGCACATGTCACGCATCGACGTCGCGCTGAGCATCGCCTCGAAGTCACCCAGGCTCGCATCAGACGCCACCTCGACCATTCGGTAGGTGTCCGTCGCATGCATCATGAGCCTTCCGTCACATGCCTGGACATGCACTGCGGTGAACTCCTCGCGCCCCATCGACTCCTTCGACGCGCATCGCGCCGCCCTCGACGCCATTGAGACGAACATGCCCCTCGGTATCGTTATCGTGCTCGTCGCATCGACCTCGGGGAACCCGCCGAACCTCTCCGCATCGATGGACGTCAGCCTAAGCCTCGACCTTCCGCAGGTCACGACGTTGCTCGTGCCGTCCGTCTCCACCGTGATGGGCATGTCTGGCATCTTCGCAACGGTCTTGGAGAGGAGCGTTCCGGGCAGCAGCGCCACGCCGGGCTCCTCGACCGACGCCGACATGCGATACCGTATCGACCTCGTCACGTTCATCGACGTAAGGTTCAGCGTGCCGTCCGTCGCCTCAAGCAGGACACCGCCGTACGTGGCGTTGGTGTTGTCCTTCGCTATTCCCTTGCATACGGCGTCAAGCGCCGTGGCGAAATGGGTCTGCTGTACGACTACCCTCACTTCGCATCCTCCAATGCTATCTCCGTGGCGTACACCCGAATCCCCTCCGCGCCACCTCGCTCATGATCTGCATCCCGAACACGTCGGTCATGCACATGAGTGGCACGGAGCACACGCAGCTCCCCTCCTCGTCACGCTGGAGCCATGCGCAGTCGGGGTCGCAGTATGAGTCGCGCAACGGACACCTCGGCACGTTCCCATTGCCATACCTGAGCTCAACGTGCATCTACGTCAACCCCACCTCTCGATGTTCGGCTCCTCGCCGTAGAACGCGAGCATGGACGGGAAAGGGGAGCTCTGTTGAGCGACCCCCCCCCAGCTCGTACCTGAGCCTGCCGCGTATGAACCTCACCCTCGCATACGGTGCCACGTAATCCCAGAACCACGCCGTGTCGGTACGGCTCGGCACGAGCATCACTATCCGCGCGTGTCTCGACTCCTCGGCACACTTGCGGATGTAGCGCTTCATGTCCTTGCCGTACGGAGGATTGACCCATACGGTCTCACCGCTCCAGTCCTGGGCGAGACCGTCCTCCTCGATCGTGTAGTGGCGCTCGCACTTCGCGTTCTGGTGCGTGGAGAACGCATCGAGGGTAAAGTGGTACGTCGCGTCAAGCTCGTCGAACAGCGCCTGCGGCGTCTCCCAGTCATCCCTGTTGCTCGTCATGGCCGCTGCGCCGGCGACGTAGAAGTTGCTACCTGCCATCGCTAGTACCGCCATCTTCCCTGGACATGTCCTCGACCATCTGAATCCTCTTGCCTATCCACCGCATACAAGGCACGGCCATGGAATTCCCCGTCGCTTTGTATCGTGGTGAGTCTGGCGTCGACTTCGACCACCTCGATACCTTGCGGCGCAACGCGGCGGTCTGCTCCTCGTCATAGCCAAGTGATGCGGCCACCTTTTCGGTGACCGCATCCACGTCGCAACCCTCAAGGTTCGTATGTTGGTCCGGAAATCCCTGCAGACGCTCCGTCTCTACCGGCATCAGGCGTCGGATCACGTACTTCTCGCCATCTTGCATCGCGTATCCCTTTCCCCCGCCTTCGCCACCATAGAGCGTCGGCCATATTCCGTCGGCATCATGTATGCGCCTTGACTGCACGTCCCACGGGATGAGACACATGTCACCGTCATCACGTTCGATGTCTATCATGACAATCCCCTCCGGTGGGTTCGTATCCAGTGAGTGCGCAACCTCCTCCTGGATGCCTATGCCGTTCGCCGCAGTATGCGCTAGACGCACGGCGTAGGTCAGAATTTCAGACATATGACCTTCCCCTCGCTGACGTACTGGGATCCCACGCCCTTGTAATCCCTCGCACACAACGCCCCTACGTAGTCGCGTCCGTTGGAACTGCAACAGCATGCGGTCCTCTCGCCACGAGGGGGGCATTACGTCAGACACTGCTATGTATGGCTCGTACGCAGCGTTCTTGCCCTGGTTGTATGCTGCACGGTCTATGACGATGACGTCAAAGTCCCTCCTTGGGCTGGAGGATGAGCCTTCCGCCGTCAACGGACTGGTTGTCGATGAACTGCTTGCTTCCGTCGGTCGCGCAGAGGGTCGGAAACACGTCCCCTCCGTTGGAGTTCAGGGGTCCGATTCGCTCACGACTATCGGCGCCTCGTGCAGGAGAGTGAGGGTTGGTGACACCCCCCCCTCTTCAATCTCGGCATTGGCCTGTCCATGTGCCATGCACAGTACGTCGACCGGATGCTTGGCGATGACGGTCGGTGACACTTCCTCGGACACTCCCATCGCGGTCTTCCCGCCGTAGTTTCCGACGAAGCCGACGCATGTGGAATCGTCAGGCTCATGCCTTGGCGCAGTGAGCACCAGCGACCTGCCCTGTCCCTTGGGACTGGCCTGTGCGGCAACTGTCGCGACGTGGTCTCCAGTGCCGCCAATGAGCCGCACCTCGCCGCGCTGGTTCTGTGCGAATGCCACCGACTCTGCATCCTGAGCTATCGCGGGGACGTGCCCGTCGGCGTTCACGAGGGTGGGCGTAGTTCCGTCATCGTACGCGGGCATCGTCCCAGCCGCACTGCCCTGGAACCACTTGAAGGATGTCAGCCTTCCACCACCGACCTCAGCGCGTCTTCGAGCATCGGCGGCAAGCTCCTCCCTCTTTTTTCCGCTCGCCTTAGAATTCCCGCACATGCCTTCGGGCTCAAGGAGTACCGCTGCGGCACGTCTCCAGTCTCTAGTGTTGATGACAAGAAAGACACGCCTGCGCCGCTGTGCGACAGGACCGAACCATCCGGTAATTCTTCCGTCACCGTCTCTATCGGGTACTCGCACGAACTGGCTGTCCAGAATCCTCCAAGCGACGCCCCCCCTAGGCCAGAGGATCGCCACCGCATTGAGGAAGGTCTCGAAAGCCCTTCCTCCGTCAGCGGACAGAAGACCGGGGACGTTTTCGCCGACGATCCACTCCGGCTCAAGCTCGCTACATGCTCGAAGAAACTCAAGCATGAGCTGTCCTCTAGGGTCAGCCAATCCTTGGCGCAAACCGGCGATGGAGTAGCTTTGGCAATTGTGAACTGCAATACCATCTGCTGTGTAGGAATTATCACCCTCAACCTCCAAGTTATAGACGGTTACAGCCCTACTCCCTGGCAGCACTTTCCGCACTCGTCCCCAAAAGCCACTGTCACAAAGCACTGCACTTCTCGAATGGCTGTAGTACGTCTGATTGAAGTATGGACGTTCATTTACGGTTCTTCCTTCGATGACGCACTTTTCACGGGCGTTGGAAACGTGTACAACGCTTGATGTATAACCTATGCCAGCGGCAAGGATTTTCATGCCGACCGTAAGCGCCTTGGAGATGGACGTAATCCTCACGCCACTTTTAACAGGCGTTCCGTCTGAATCTATATACCCCAGAAACAGTGCTTCGCGGTACTCGATAGGCATCCCAAATACCCATGGCGGCAGATGCTTTCCGTCTGCACCTTTGCCAAAGTTCGATACAAGCCAGTCATACAATGACGCCGAGATACAAACAAATTTCGTTACGGTAGGCTC
>Ga0326512_10003559_pt1 | contig 11393 bp, 9 predicted proteins | sample 1_2617_0518_D_FD_203652 | JGI IMG/M metagenome (GOLD analysis project Ga0326512, IMG submission 203652) | Bovine rumen microbial communities from UC Davis, California, United States - 1_2617_0518 | ecosystem: Host-associated > Mammals > Digestive system > Stomach > Rumen | place: USA: California... | reverse complement strand
CCACCCTAAATATAAGGGTAAACGCATCCCAGCTTACGAAATGATAAAACATAGTGTAACACTTCATCGTGGTTGCTTCGGAGGTTGTGCCTTCTGCACCATTTCTGCTCATCAAGGAAAATTCATTACTTCTCGCAGCAAGGAAAGTATTCTTCGAGAGGTAGAACAAATCACAAGGATGGAGGATTTTAAAGGATATCTCTCAGATCTAGGCGGACCATCAGCAAATATGTATGCTATGCATGGTAAGGATCTGAATATCTGTCATAAGTGTAAGCGTCCATCTTGTATTCATCCACAAATTTGCAAAAACCTCAATACAGACCATTCCGGACTTCTTGAAATATATCATGCAGTAGATGCAATCAAAGCTGTTAAGAAAAGCTTTATTGGTAGTGGAGTGCGTTATGACCTTCTGCTTCACGATACAGGGAATGAGAAAATAAATACGGCAAACAGACGTTACACAGAAGAACTTATCACTCGTCACGTTAGTGGACGTCTAAAGGTAGCACCAGAACATACTTCTGATAAAGTATTACAACAAATGCGAAAACCGCCTTTCAAACTTTTTTACGACTTTAAACGTATTTTCGACGAAACTTGTAGACGTCATGGACTCCGTCAGCAGATTATTCCTTATTTCATATCCAGTCACCCTGGTAGTACTGCAGAAGATATGGCAGAACTGGCAATAATTACTAAGGGACTTGATTTCCATTTGGAGCAAGTGCAGGACTTTACTCCTACACCTATGACTGTAGCTACAGAAACTTGGTATACAGGACTACATCCTTATACCCTCGAACCTGTTTATTCTGCAAAGACTCAACGTGACAAACTTGCTCAACGACAGTTCTTCTTTTGGTACAAAAAAGAGGAGCATCAGCGAATCATCGCTGAGCTCCGTCGTATTGATCGTCCCGACTTAATAAAGAAACTATTCGGGAAGTAAATTAATTATCCAACTGTACAGCCTTACTTACTGTTGTTCCATCAGGCATCTTACCCCATATCCAAAGGGTTTGGTCATCAGAAGTCTGTGCTTCCTTGAATGCAGCTTCTACATCTGTAGTGTTCTTGATACTTCTGCCGTTTATCTTAAGGATGATGAGATCCTTTGGAATACCTGCAGACTTGAATTTGCCGTTCTTCACATCCTTAACCATCACACCACCCTGGATGCCGAGGTTCTTCTTCAGTCCATCCGGTACTTCCTTGAATTCAGCTCCGAGCACATCCATAGTCTGAGCTTTTGCAATCTTAGTATTACCCTTCGAATTGCGGAATGTGATTGTAGCAGACTTTTCTTTCTTATCGCGGATGAAGCCTATTTGTGTCTTGTCACCAGGATGATACTTAGCAGTAGCTTCCTGTAGTTCAGACATCTTAGTAATGTTCTTTCCTCCGAGCGAAGTGATGATATCACCTTCTTTGATGCCTGCCTCAGCAGCAGCTCCGTCTTCAGGTACCTCAGCTACATACACACCTTCGTTTGTTCCGAAATCAGCCTTGAATTTCTCATCCTTTGCCTTTTGCGATTCAATATAATCATGCAAAGTCATACCCTTGATGCCAATCAAAGCTCTCTGTACCTGTCCGTAGTTCTTCAGGTCATCAACAACTTTTGTCATGATACTTACAGGTATAGCAAAACCATAACCAGCAAACGAACCAGTCTGACTGTACAACATTGCATTGATACCTACAAGTTCTCCCTTTGAGTTAACCAATGCACCACCTGAATTACCTTTGTTTATGGCTGCATCAGTCTGGATGAAACTCTCAATTCCTCCTTGTGTGGCACCCAAACCACGAGACTTGGCACTAACAATTCCGGCTGTTACAGTACTTGTCAGATTAAACGGATTACCTACTGCCAGCACCCACTCGCCAACTTTCAAAGCATCGCTATTTCCTATTGTCAGAGTTGGGAAACCACTTCCTTCAATCTTTATAAGTGCTAAGTCTGTATCAGCATCCTTACCAATAAGTTTTGCAGAAAATTCCCTCTGGTCATTCAGTGTTACAGTAATTTCATTTGCCTGAGCAACTACGTGATTGTTTGTAACGATATAACCGTCAGACGAAATCAACACTCCACTACCTGCTGCTTCCTGCTTAGGAGTCTGTACTTGCCTGCGTTGAGTACCACCTCCTCTACCAAAGAAATCACCGAAAAAGTCCTCAAATGGGTCGCGGTATTCTATGGTCTTCACTTCGCCCCCTATTACAACTTTAATATATACTACTGCATTACATGCTTTCTCAGCTGCGGCTGTCAGATCTACATAACCTCCAGCTGATGAACTTGATGAAGATGTAGTATAAACTTTCGAACTGCTTGAGCCTGATTCTCCATAGAGAGCCTTCTGTACCTCAGAAGTCACCATTGCCTTGTTCTCACTCTTCTGCGCTACAGATACCGCAAAGGCACCTGTCATTCCCGAAACCAATGCTATTACTGCAAGTGTTCCGTAAAAACGTTTTTTTCCTTGTGTCATAATATTCATTTTTTTTAATCTGTTATTTTATCTGATAAAAAAGAAAACTCACTATCTTTAAATGTTAAAATGGGTGTTTTCTTTAACTTTCTGCGTTAAAATTACAGCCGCCCCGAAAACTGACAAAATATTTTAGGCAAAAAAACATCAGCAATTCCAAATGTTTAACATTTCAAACTTACTGATTAACGTAGCTTAAATGATAAGTTTTTAAATTTCACAAATTGAAACACTCACAAAATGTTAAAATCCGAATGTTTTGCACCCACACTCTTTGTTGTCAGAGAAAAAAATTCTAACTTCGCCTTGAAAACATATTTATAATGTATATTACCATGAGAAAATTACTCTTCTTAACTTTCTATCTTTCTTTGTTCTTCTGTACACCAGTCATAGCAAAGACAACTCCAGGTACATTTACTGCCGGTAAAGGCACATTCCTGCTTAATGGCAAACCATTTGTAGTAAAAGCAGCAGAAATCCACTACCCTCGTATTCCTCAGGCTTATTGGGAACATCGTATTAAAATGTGTAAGGCACTTGGTATGAATACTATCTGCATCTACATTTTTTGGAACATCCACGAACAACAGGAAGGTGTGTTCGACTGGTCTGGAAATAATAATGTAGCTGAGTTCTGCCGTCTTGCACAAAAACACGGAATGTACGTTATTGTTCGCCCTGGTCCATATGTTTGTGCCGAATGGGAAATGGGCGGTCTGCCCTGGTGGTTGCTGAAGAAGAAAGACATTCGTCTTCGCGAACAAGATCCTTATTTCATGGAACGAGTAAAGATATTCGAACAGGAAGTAGGAAAGCAACTTGCTCCACTTACTATACAAAATGGTGGTCCAATCATCATGGTTCAGGTAGAAAATGAATACGGTTCTTACGGTAAGGATAAACCATACGTAAGTGAAATTCGCGATTGCCTGCGTTCTGTTGGTTTCGATAAAGTTACACTTTTCCAATGCGACTGGTCTAGCAATTTCCTCAACAACGGACTTGATGACCTTGTATGGACAATGAACTTCGGTACTGGCGCTAACATCGACGACCAGTTCCGCAAACTAAAGGAAGTTCGTCCCGATGCACCCCTTATGTGTTCTGAGTTTTGGAGCGGTTGGTTCGATAAATGGGGTGGAAAACATGAAACTCGTGATTCAAAAGCTATGGTTAGCGGTCTTAAGGAAATGCTTGACAAGAACATCTCTTTCTCTTTATACATGACACACGGAGGTACATCTTTCGGTCATTGGGCTGGTGCTAACTCTCCAGGTTTTGCACCAGACGTAACCAGCTACGACTATGATGCTCCTATTAACGAATACGGACAAGCAACTCCCAAATATACAGAACTGCGTGAAATGCTTCAGAAGTATTCAGACAAAAAACTCCCCTCTGTTCCAAAGCCAATTCCTGTAACTACAATTCCTGCATTCAACTTCACAGAGTTTGCTCCTCTCTTTGAAAATCTTCCTGCTGCAATTGAAACTACTGATATAAAAACTATGGAAGAATTTAACCAAGGATGGGGTTCTATCCTCTATTGTACTACTCTTCCTGGCATTCATAAACCTTCAAAACTTCATATACCTGGCGGTCACGACTACGTACAGGTATTTATCGACGGAAAATATATTGGTGCTCTTGATCGTCGTAATGGTGACAAGGATATTGTCCTGCCGTCAGTCCGTCGCGGTTCTCACCTCGAACTACTTGTTGAAGCAATGGGGCGTATCAATTTCGGACGCGCCATCAAAGACTTCAAGGGGATTGAAGGAAAAGTAGAACTGACAATTACTTTAGAAGGTAATGAATTTACTGCCAATTTGAAGAACTGGCGTACACACCTCATTCCTGATTCATACGAACAGACACAGAAACAGGTTTACAAACCTCTGCTCACAACAAATCCTCGTTTCCGTGGCGACCGCATCCCTGGTTACTACAAAGCTACATTCCGTATGAAGAAACCTGCTGATACATTCCTTAATTTTGAAACCTTCGGTAAGGGTCTTGTATATGTGAATGGGTATGCACTCGGCCGCATCTGGGAGATTGGTCCTCAACAAACTCTCTACTGTCCTGGATGCTGGTTAAAGAAAGGTGAAAACGAAATAATTGTTCTCGATATTATAGGTCCTAACGAAGCAAAGAGTGAAGGTCTAGATCATCCTATCATCGACAAATTACAGAAGTCTGAACCTCCTATCCACCGCAAGCCAGGTGAGAATCTCAAACTCGATGGAGAAACACCCGTTGCTGTCGGACAGTTTCAAGCAGGCAACGGATGGCAGGAAATAAAGTTCTCTGCTCCACAGACTGGACGTTATGTATGTCTCGAAGCACTCAATAACCACAATGGTGATGAATATGCATGCATCGCAGAACTCTACCTTCTCGACGAAAAAGGTGAACGTCTCAGTCGTGAACCTTGGAGAATATCCTATGCCGATTCAGAAAACATCACATCCGGCAATCAGGCAGGTGACAAGATATACGACCTGCAAGAAAGCACCTACTGGTCAACAGTCAAAGGTGTTCAGTTCCCGCACCAGATTATCATTGACCTCGGAAGGGTTCGCACCATCACAGCTCTTCAATATCTTCCACGAATGGAATCCACCATTCCTGGGGCTATCAAAGACTACCGCATTTTTGTAAAAAAAGACAAATTCAAACTATAACCAAAAAAACTATATAAAGTATGAAGAAATTCATGGACGACGACTTTCTGTTGCAAACAGAAACCGCAAAAAAACTCTATCACGAGCACGCATCAAAGATGCCAATCATCGACTATCACTGCCATCTTATTCCTCAGATGGTAGCAGAAAACAAACGTTTCGACTCTATTGCACAAATCTGGCTCATGGGAGACCACTACAAGTGGCGTGCGATGCGTTCCAATGGTGTTGACGAGCGATTTTGTACAGGCAAGGATACATCCGACTGGGAGAAATTCGAGAAGTGGGCAGAGACTGTTCCTTACACATTCCGCAACCCGCTCTACCATTGGACACACCTTGAACTGAAAACTGCATTTGGCATTACAGAAACACTCAATCCAAAGAATGCTCGTGAGATATACGACAAGTGTAACGATATAATCAAGAACGATCCTAAGTTCACACCACGTGGACTTATGGAACACTATAAAGTCGAAATCGTTTGTACTACTGACGATCCAGTTGATTCACTCCAATACCATAAACAAGTTGCAGCCGACCCAACTATGAAAACTCGCATGCTTCCTGCTTGGCGTCCTGATAAGGCTATGGCTGTAGAAGTACCAGCAAACTTCAAGTCTTACGTTGAACAACTCTCAAAGGCAAGTGGCAAAAACATTAGTTCGTTTTCAGATTTTATTGATGCCCTGCAAAATCGTCACGACTTTTTCCAATCTATGGGATGTAAACTCTCTGACCACGGAATTGAAGAATTCTATGCAGAAGACTATACAGATGCAGAAATTTCATCAATCTTTAATAAAGTATATGGTGGCAAAGAACTCACACAAGAAGAAATCCTTAAGTTCAAGTCTGCTATGATGTACATCTTTGCTGTTCAAGATGCAGAAGCAGGATGGGCACAGCAATTCCACTATGGAGCAATTCGTGACAATAATACAAAGATGTTCCGTCAACTTGGTCCCGACACAGGTTTCGACTCAATTGGTGAATTCAATACAGCAAAGAAATGTTCTAAGTTCCTCAATCGTCTAAATATGGAAGGTAAACTTACCAAGACCATTCTTTACAACCTTAACCCATGTGCCAACGAAGTGCTTGCAACAATGCTTGGCAACTTCCAAGACGGTTCATGTCCAGGTAAAATTCAATGGGGTTCCGGTTGGTGGTTCCTCGATCAGAAAGACGGTATGCAGAAACAGATGAACGCACTTTCTGTACTTGGACTCCTCAGTCGATTTGTAGGTATGCTTACCGACAGTCGTTCATTCCTCTCTTATCCACGTCATGAATACTTCCGTCGTATCCTTTCTAACCTTATCGGCACAGATGTAGAAAATGGTGAAGTACCATGCACTGGTTTTGAAGGAGAACGTCTCAATCAAATGGTTGAGGATATATGCTACAATAACGCAAAGAACTATTTTAACTTCTAATTTGAATACAATCTGTCGTGAATCATCCATTTCAGATTCAAATCTCAATACTTGGGCTGCAACATACCAATGCAGCCCAAGTACTTTCTGAATTTATTCAATCTATTCAGAAAAAATATCCTGTAGAAATTACAGAAGAAATCTATACAAACTGCGCTCATACCCAAGCTAAAGTAATCCTTGCTATTCCCTTTTCTGAACGGGAAAACGTGCGTATCGACTTCAATATTTTCTCCTCTGAATTTGACTCGCTCCACCCCGACGAGTCTGCTACCTACTTCAAGATGGAAAGTGCATAAATTTGGTAATTTCAAAAATAGTTCGTACCTTTGCAGCGAAAATAAGATTTCAGGATAGGATAACTAAGAAAGGTATTAAAGGAAACATGAAGAAACTAATTACATTATTCATATTATTTGCGGTAGTACAAATTAGACTATCAGCTGCAGACCTGAACCTTGAGAAGAAATGGGCACAGGTTATCTATGCCATCTCTCGTGTTGAGAGCGAGGGAAATCCTAAAGCTGTGAGCAAATGTGGTCGTTATGTAGGCTACTTGCAGATATCACAGATTCTCGTTCGCGAATGCAACCGCATCATCGGCAAACAAGAATTTACCTATGCCGATCGCTACGACAAACAGAAAAGCATAGATATGTTCATCACATACATGGAACGCTTCAATCCAGAAGGCAACATAGAAAAAGCAATACGTCTTTGGAACTCAGGTGATCTCAACTGTATGAATCACAAAGCATCTACCGATGGTTACTATCGTCGAGTGATGAACAAATTCTCAGTTCAAGCTACAATGGAATAAAAAATTATAAGATTTCAAAAATAAAAGAGGGGACACAAATCTCCTCTTTATTTTTTTTATAATCAATAAAATAGTAATCTATTTTAAAACTCTCTTTGCTATAGTCTCTGCCTGATCATAAGCTGCAGACCAATCGGTATTCAGAGAGAAAGGCAGCAACGAACCAGCACCTCCATCAACGAGTGGTGATTCATTCAGAAAAAGTGGATGGGCAAACGATGCAGAAGTAAAACAACGGATAATCTCATCTTTCTTAGCAGGAGAAATTTTCTCACCTTTAGCAGCAAACTCACGAAAATCATCTATGAATGACTCCATATTCACAGCTTGCAAATCAAGCAATCTCATATCATTATCTCTACCCTCCTTCTTGCAAACATTCATTATATAATTTAGAGCATTCAACTTATACTGACTTACCGTCTTCTCCTCTACATCTTTTGTTGTGGCTACAACATTTTGGGCTTTATCATACACAGCTTGATAAAGAGTCTGTGCACACAAACTTCCTGTACACATTACCCAAATAGATAATGCAGAAAAAAGTAGACGTTTCATATTAGAAGTCAAATTCTTCACTTACACTTTCGTCTCTCAACACTCGATCGATAGCACGAGCAAACATATCAGCAACAGACAATTGCTTCACCTTACCACAATCCTTATCATAAGGAATAGAATCAGTGAACACAATCTCTTCAAGAGCTGATTTCTGTACTCTCTCGCTTGCAGGGCCTGACATCACGCAGTGACTAGCAACAGCACGCACACTATTTGCACCAGCCTTAATCATCTCGTCAGCAGCGCGAGTAATCGTTCCAGCAGTATCTACCATATCATCTACCAGTACCACATCCTTACCTTTCACATCACCAATAATCTGGATAGATTCAACTTCATTAGCACGAGCTCGAGTCTTATTACAGAGTACGAGCGGAGCCTTTAGACGTTTAGAGAATAGTGCAGCACGCTTCGAACCACCTACGTCAGGAGTTGCAATTACTAAATTAGGCAAATTCAGTGAAGCTATATACGGAATACAAATGAGAGAACCATATAAGTGGTCAACAGGCACATCGAAGAAACCTTGAATCTGGTCTGCGTGAAGATCCATAGTAATCAGACGATCAATTCCTGCCACACTCAGCAAATCAGCAACCAACTTAGCACCAATGCTCACACGTGGTTTATCCTTTCTGTCCTGTCGTGCCCAACCGAAGTAAGGTATTACAGCTATAATCTTTCTAGCACTTGCACGTTTAGCAGCATCAATCATCAGCAACAACTCCATCAGATTATCACTATTAGGAAATGTTGACTGCACGAGATATACATCACGTCCTCGGATAGATTCCTCAAACGAAACTGCAAACTCACCATCAGCAAAATGAGTAATAATCAGATTACCCAATTTGCATCCTAAACTCTCACAAATACGTTCTGCGAGATACCTCGACTTAGTACCTGAAAATACCTTAAAAGGTCTTCTTTCGTTCATTTTAATATTGTATTAATACATTTATGCTGCGAAGGTACATGATTTTTTTTATTCAAACAATATTTCTTTCTTTTAAATTGTAAGAGACTGCAACCTGTTTTTTCAAAAGTTTAATATGTCAACAAAAAATATGCTAAATATATTAATTTCTCTCTAAAAATGTGTACCTTCGCAACATATTTATAACAATAAGTATTATGGCAATAGTAAAACCGTTTAAGGGCGTTCGCCCACCAAAGGAGTTTGTTGAAGAAGTAGAGAGTCGTCCATATGATGTATTGGACTCTGAAGAGGCTCGTGCTGAAGCAGGAGATAATGAGAAGTCTTTGTATCATATCATCAAACCAGAGATTAATTTTGAACCAGGAACAAGTGAGTATGATCCACGTGTGTATGAGGAGGCAGCAAGGCAGTTCAAGAAGTTTCAGGACAAAGGTTGGTTAGTTCAGGACGAGAAAGAACAGTATTACATTTATGCACAGACATCCTGTCTGCCTGCAAACGGTAACAAGGAGAAGACTCAGTATGGAATTGTTGTAGGTGCTTATTCTGGTGATTATCAGAAAGGTGTTATTAAGAAACATGAATTAACTCGTGCTGACAAAGAAGAAGACCGCATGAAACATGTTAGGGTAAATAATGCTAACATAGAGCCTGTATTCTTTGCCTACCCAGACAACAGAGTGCTTCTTGATATCATTGAGAAGTATGCTAAGACAAAACCTGAGTATGATTTCATTGCTCCGATTGATGGTTTTGGACATAAAGTATGGTGTGTAAGCGATGATAAGGATATAAAGACTATTACAGATGAGTTTGCTAAGATGCCTGCTTTATATATTGCTGACGGACACCATCGTTCTGCAGCAGCAGCTCTTGTAGGTACAGAGAAAGCTAAGCAGAATCCTAACCATAGGGGTGATGAAGAATATAATTATTTTATGGCTGTTTGTTTTCCTGCAAGTCAACTGACAATCCTTGACTATAATCGAGTTGTTAAAGACTTGAATGGTCTAACTGATGAGGAGTTTCTCGAGGCTTTGAAGAAGAATTTTACCGTAGAGACTAAGGGTAAAGATGAATATAGAGCAAAGGAAATGCATGAATTCTCACTCTACCTTAGTGGTGTATGGTATTCGTTGAAAGCTAAGCCTGGCACTTATGATGAAAAAGACCCTATAGGTGTACTCGACGTAAGTATCTCTAGCAAACTGATTCTAGATGAAATTCTTGGAATTAAGGATTTACGCCGTGATAAGAGAATTGATTTCGTAGGTGGTTTAAGAGGTTTGGGAGAATTAAAGCGTCGTGTTGACAACGGGGAGATGAAGATGGCTCTTGCCCTATATCCTGTCACCATGAAGCAAATTATGGATATTGCCGACAGTGGTAATATTATGCCTCCAAAGGCAACTTGGTTTGAGCCTAAACTGCGTTCTGGATTGATCATCCATAAACTTTCATAATGGATTTATACAAAACCATAAAAGAAAAAGCAGAAGGTACTTATAGCGAGAAACGAAGTAAGTTTCTCGCTTTTGCTATTCCCGTCAGCACTGTTGACGAGGTAAAGCAGTTAGTAGCAGAATATCAGAAGAAGTATTATGATGCCAGACATGTCTGTTATGCATATATGTTGGGAGCAGAGAGGACTGAGTTTCGTACTAATGATAACGGAGAACCATCTGGTACTGCAGGGAAACCTATATTAGGACAAATCAATTCGAACGAACTGACCAATATTCTCATTATAGTTGTTCGATATTTTGGTGGTATAAAACTGGGAACAAGCGGCCTCATCATTGCATATAGAATGGCTGCAGCAGAAGCAATTAATGCTGCTGAAATTATAGAAAAGACTGTAGATGAAGACGTGACGTTTATGTTTGAATATCCGCTGATGAACGATGTGATGAAGGTTGTTAAGGATTTGGAACCAGAGATTGTGAGTCAGCAGTTTGACATGGATTGTCAGATGACACTAAGAATTAGGAAGGGAGAAATGGAACGACTAAAAGAAAGACTAGAGAAAATTGAAACACTTAGGATTACAGATTAGTTTTGTCGTGTTGCTTTCTGCCCTACTCTTTTCGTGTAGAAGCAAACGTGCAGATTCACCCTTCGACAGGAGTGTGAAGGAACAGGAGTGGTTTGATTTGACAGAGATTCAAGAGAACGGAGAACTAATTGTTTTGACGGAATATGGTCCAGACACTTATTTCGAGTGGAGAGGTGAACATTTTGGCAGACAGTATATGTTGGCTGATGCCTATGCACGTAGTATTGGTACAAGCATGAGAGTGGAAGTAGGTAGAAGTGTTGAAGAATTGCAGAAGAGAATGGCTACAGGCGATGGTGATATCATTATATATAATGTACCCGATTCGTTACAAACGGAGGATAATGTATATCTGAAGGCTGACACTATCATAAGTGGCTGGG
>Ga0326512_10003558_pt1 | contig 11393 bp, 11 predicted proteins | sample 1_2617_0518_D_FD_203652 | JGI IMG/M metagenome (GOLD analysis project Ga0326512, IMG submission 203652) | Bovine rumen microbial communities from UC Davis, California, United States - 1_2617_0518 | ecosystem: Host-associated > Mammals > Digestive system > Stomach > Rumen | place: USA... | reverse complement strand
AATAATCTTTAGGAGTTTTTATATCTCGTATATATTCTCTTAATTCATCTTTTGGTAAAGAAGGTTTATCTATTACAGCTTGTTCTCTAAAATTAGGGAACTGAGAACCTGCATCATCTGAAGGTAGTCCCAATATATCTTCTCTATATTGTCTATCTGAACGAGAAAGCATCAAATCTTCTTCATAAGTTCTCTTATCTGCTAAATACGGATCATTTCCTCTATCTACCCATTTGTCTATTCTTTCGTCATAAACTTTATTTCTCAAATTTGCAAAATAAGGATTATCCCATCTTGAAACATAAAATGTTTCCCAATTTGGTCTTTGCTTTTTTCCACCTTCAATTCCCCATCTACAAACTTCATTAAAAAATGTTCTTCCTCTAGGAGAACTATTTACAAGCAATAAACCTCCTGTTCCATTCGGACCTCTTCCAGGAGAATCTAAACGGTCAGTAATATTTCCAATAACAATATCAAATTGTTTTATACGAGCTGCCTCTGTTATCCAAACAATATCCAAACCAACAGAAACTAGGCTATCAGGATCATCAGCAGAACGAAATTCAATTAAACCACCATTAATAGTCTCAATTGAATAACTCTCTTTATCATAATTAACAACTAATTCTCTAGGAAATGTATTCATTATTTCTCTTAAAAGTTGTCCTGCAAGTCTATAAGTAGGTGCAATTATCCATCCATGAACTTTAGGAACAAAAGTATAATCTCTATCTTCATTCAACATTTGTATAAATTTATTTGTAAATTCCATAGTACAACTACGGTCCTTACCTGTTCTTGCAGCTCCAGAAATAACTTTACATCTTTTTGTAGAATTATGAAATTTTTGTTGCCAAGGATATGGTTGATATTTAATTGAAACTTTTGCAGTTTTTTCTTCACTTTTTTTAGTTATTATTTTTCTACATTTTTCACAATATTTGTATTTGTTAAATATTTTTTTCCCTGTCCTACTATCTACTCTAAAACCTTGTGCAAAAGTTTTTCCACAATCTTGACAAATCCCAATGTTTTTTTTCGCTTCTTCCGCTAAAATAGATTTTCCTTCTAAAATATCATCCATCTATATCAGCTCCTAGTTGAAAATCTTCACCACTATCATTAGTGAATTTAATTGCAATTTTCATATTCTTTCCAGACTTATTAGTCTTCATTTTACTAATCATACCTTCTCTAGCATCAATCATTGCCTTAGCCATTAAGCCAATTTCCTTATATGCCTTAGCTACGTCTTGACCATTTTCTAATTTCTGTCTTATATATTGATTAATCATATCTATATTTTCAGGGTTATTCATTACATCAAACATATTATCAATTAATTCATTTGCTTTAGATATTTGATTTAATGTTTTAACATCTTCACTTAATAATTTATTCTTTTTGGCTAAATTAAGAGCTTTTTTCATCTTTTCCATATCGCTATAATTGTTTAAGTTTCTATCCAAAATTTCTCTTTCATCATCTGGAAGCATAAAATCCAAAGAAGTTACTCCATTTTCATAAATTACTGCATCTTGAACTTCTTGTTCAGAGATTTTTTGTTCTTCTTCATTAGGTATAAGAAAAGCAGTATTAGCCAAAGCTAAGTCATCAGTATGTGTATTTGTTTCATAATTAACAAATTTTAGCCCTTTATTTGCTTGATTGATTTTTCCACTTTTATTTTCTTTACCTGGCATATATTTCTCCTTTCTTTTTTATTTTAATAGGCTACTGAACACAGTAGCCTTAAAAATAGGATTATTTTTTTCTTTTAATTATTTTATATTTATCTAATTTATCTTCTTTTGATGTCTTTTTTGTTTCTTTTTTTATCTCTTTTTCAACTACCTCTTCAGCTTCTTCATAAGATTTTTTAATATTTTTATTCAATTCATCTACAACTTTTACTATTTTACTATTTCTTTCTTTTAATTTTAATAATGCATTAAAATCTTTATCTAACGTTTCAATATCATTATAAAATCTCTTTTTTACATTCATTTTATCAGAACCAAATTCAAAATAAAGTTGATCTTCATGTTTCTCTAAAATGTTCAATTCTCCATCTCTGACATTTTTATTATTTGTCGAATTACAAACATAAATTATTTCAAAAGCCATAATATTAATCCTCCTCTTTTTTAAACAATTTTTCGAGTTTTATATCCGTTATTTCTTTAATTTCAAGTCTATAACCTTTTCCTAAAATAAATAATTTATTTTTTTTCATAAATTTTATTAAATCTTCTATCCTCCTAAAAGAATGACTCCATCCTTCTAGCTTAGTGTCTCCTTCATACTTTTCTAAAAGAATCATATTTTTTCCTCCTCACGATATTTTTTATGCAAAAGTTTGTTTTCTACAAAATCCTCTGTAGTAAAAAATTGAGGTCTTCTTATCATATATTCAACTATAGCATATTTAATTCGTTGCTCTAAACTAATATCCTTTCCTTCATAATAATTCATTCTTGCACAACCAGAAAGAAATAAATTCCATAAATTACAATCAGGATAAAGCTTTTTAGCAAAACCAAAGCCAGTCTCTGGATTCATTTCAAACATAATAGGATTGATATATTGCCAATGTTCAAGTCTATTAACATCAGGATTTGTATCGAAAATTTCTAAATTCGGTAAAAATCCTGTTGATTGATATGTATCATAATAGTAAGCAGGCATACATAACATATTCTTGCCTTGCACAATATACCAATCGCAATAAGGAATAAATTTGTCTAATTTAGGAAATTTTTCTTTTATTTTTTCAATTTCTTTATTGTTTAAAAGTCGCAACAATAAAGGCATTTCATTTTGAGGTATATTATTATGCATTGCAATTTCAGCAAAAGTATATAAACCATCAAAATAATTCATATTATTCCCCTTCTTTTATAATTAAATTTTAGCATATTATATTTTAAAAGTCAATTTTAATTTTAAAATGGCAACTCCATATTTTCTAAATCATAAGAATCTTCTTCTTCATCTTCAATCCCTTCATTATTTAATTCCATATTAAGCATTATACATTTTGTTATTCCTTTTCCTAATATTTTTACATTCTTTTGATTTTTTCCTTTATCGCATTTTGTATATCCTTTTCTTTTCCAAACACTTGTAATCTGCCCAAAATCAAAGCCATTCTCTTCTAAAACTTTTTTCAATGGCTGTATTAAAAAAGCAATATATCCTTCATTCACTCCTGCCATTTGTTTTCCATAAATATCAATATTTTTATATCTGTCCTCAGTTCCATCACTATCTTTAGACAAAAAACATCTTTCTTTGGTTATAGTCCAATCTTTAACCACTTCATAAGCTCTTTCTTCTATCGCTGTTTCTTTTTCCTTTACAACTTTATTTTCAAAATCTTTTATTGTTAAATAAAATTCGTCTTTAAAGATTATATCTGTAAGTATCTTGTCTCCAGTCATAATAAGTGCTTCAAGTGTTTTTTGTTTTTCAGAAATACTTTTACCTTGTATTTTTGTTTCTTCTCTTTTTTCTTTAAATATTTGCTTAACGTCATATTCGTTTAAATGTTTTAATATTTCTCTTATAGGATTTCCATAGTTTTCTTTTACAAAATCTGCAACTTCTATTGGATCTTCAAAAGCACTTTCTAATATTTCACAACAAAAGCATCTATTATAAGCACCATTATCACTATTAGCCTTTACTATATTTTTTTCTCCATTAGTAATAACTACATTATTCCATGAATTTTCTTTTCCTACTCCACCAACTTTAGTGGACCTAGCTTTTCCTCTTCCTGATTCTATCATAAATAGCATTTTATCATAATCTTTCGCATCCTTTTGCAATTGCATTTCGTTTATAAACAAAGGAATATTATTATACAAATTCAATCTATATTCCAATCCTGCGTTAGTAAAATTAAAATTTATTCCTATGCCTAATGAATCGTTTTGAGACGGATTTCCAAATATTGATTGCCCTACCATACAAGCAAGTGTTTTTCCATATCCACTTTCGCCAAAAACATGAATAGTAAATCCGCTTTGTTTAATAGTTTTTAACAATATAGAAGCAACTGCTCCTGCCATTATTATTCTTGTTATATTATTTACTTTTCTTCTTTCTCTAAAAAACTCAACCCAATTTTCTAAATTTCCAGATGTTCCAAATCTTTCGTTTACCCTAGGCAAGTCTTTTGTATTATCAAATTCATAGGTTTCATCGTATGGCACTAATTTATTGTTTATCCAACCTAATCTTGAAACTGATGTCTCCGTTTTAATTTTATCCTTATTTAAATTTTCAATTTCAGCTAAGTATTTTATTAAATATTTGGCATTTTCAGAGTTTACTGCTATACCTAAATCAGACAACTTTATTATTGATTGACTGCTTGAAATAATTGATTTATCTACAATTACATAATTCCAATTAAAATTCGTATAATATGCTAGTTTTATTTTCTCAGTTCCATCTTCAGCACTCTTATATTTTTCTATCGGAACAATTGGATGATAACAAACTAAAATTCTTCCAACATTCGGAATATTCTCGTATATAACTCCATCAGAAGATAATTCATATCTATTTGTGTTATAAGTTTTTTCATTTAATCCTTGAAAAGTTAAAAAATTCGATTCATATACATATTGTTCTTGTTGACTGTCTTTATACATCTTGTATGTTGACGAGAATCCAGTATAACGATTTTTCTGACATACATCCTTAATCTTATTCATTACCTTCATAAAATCGTCTATATCTGCATTTATTTCGTCCTGGTAGAGTCTTTCAAACACCTTTACATTAAAAATATCTTCTCTTGTTTTAAAATTTAAGTCATCTTCATCTTTAATTTTAGTTTCATCTTTGTTATCTAACTGTAAAAAATCTGTTTTTTTCTCTAGTTCTTTTAAAAATTCAAGAGTTTTTTCTTTCCCAAAAACGCATTTAACGTCAGAAATATCACCTTTTTTCTTCAAATGTGGCATTATCTCACATAAATTGAATACTTTTATATTTTTTGCCTTGTCTTTTACAAATTCTATTACTTGTTTTATATATTCACTACCAACTTCGTCGTTATCTGATACAATTCTTATCTCTTTATCTTTAATAGGATCAAATAAATTAGGATTTTTCTTTGAATATCCACCTAATCCTCTTCCACCTCCAGGAGTTGTTGTACCTGCTATGCCTAATTCTTTTAAAGTATCAGCATCTTTTTCTCCTTCTGTGAAATAAACAACATCTGCCTTTAAAACATCTGGAAGATTATATAAAACGCAATCTTTCGCTTCTAGTTTTCCAACATATCCTTTTACATATTTTCCATTAATTAATGCATACGGATAAAATTCTTTCTGCCCTGTAGATTGTTTTACCCATTTTTCTACTTTCATTGTAACGCTTCCATCTTCTCTTCTGTAAAAATATTCTCCTGTCTTTACATTTTTTTCTTTTTCAGGATTAAATTTATCAATATTTACACCCAAATTAAGATTTTTATTTATTTCTTTTGCAGCTTCTAATGCACTAATATTATATCTTTTCATAACAAAATCTATTGGAGTATATCCTTCTCCACACGCATAACACCACCACGTATTGGTTTCCGTATGAAGCTTTAAACTAGGTTCTTTATCGTCATGCATAAAGCAATTAATTCTGTCTTGCCTATCTACTTTAAATCCATAGGCTTCTGCAAGCCTTTTTATATCAGCTCTCTGATTAATCTCTTTAAAAATATTATTTTCCATATCTTTAGCACCTCTACCTATTATTTATTTATATCTTGTTTTTTAAGTCTATCCCCATATTTTTCTTTTACTGCTAAGGTTATGGCTGATGATATATTTATGCCCTCTCTTTCCTTTAATCCTTTTAACATTTCAAGAACATCTAATTCTACTTTTACGCTCTCTGTCTTCTTTCCCATATACTTCACCTACTTTCTATAGTGGAAATCATATCACTTTTTATTTTCTATGTCAAATTTATTTTCCTATTTTTTAAAAGCTAAATAAATTTATATTTCCCTACTCGCTCTAGTAATTCCTTGTATTTTTTAAAAACATCTTTTATGTAAATTGTGTGTGTATATCCTATTATATATTAAAATTTTCATTTTTTTATATTTTTTTTATATTTTTTTAAAAAAATTTAAATTATAAAAAAATACAAAAAGTATAAAAAACGCCTTGTAACACTATTAAAATATAGCATTACAACGATTTTAATAAGTAAGTGTAAAAACAAAATAGGTAATCGGGAGACCTCTAGTTTACCCTCTTGAAGCAACCGTCAAAACATTGAGACTCTAAGGCTAGAAGGTTTAGTTACCGAATTACCTATTTTTTTCTACACATATATTATATATATATATAATAATTTTACACACAACACACAATACACATTTATATATTTTTTATTTTTTATATTTTTTGTGTAAAATATTTTTTATATATAATAATATATTTTTTATAGGTAACTAGGTAATCGTGTGTAACCATATTAAATTTCTCTTATATATATATATTATATTATATAATAAAATAATATATATATAGGGTTTTAAGATTTTTGACTTTAAAAAATAACGGTTACCTCTCCGTTTACCTCTTAGAGTAGGCGTGGGTAACATTTTATATAAAAAAATAGCAGTTAATTATAAAATTAACTACTCAAATACATCAGTTTCAAGATCATCTGCGTAAAGTTCTTTAACTTTTCTATCTAGTTTAAGTACAGTTTTAGCAGATAAATGAGGATTCATATATTCTCTAAACGCATCATATAGCCAATATGGAACATCTCTGCATTTACTTATTATTGAAGGATTAACAGCCCAACAGAGATACTGGTGATACCTAATTTGTTTTAATGCAGTTTTTCTAAGAACGCTCCAACATCTATCAAATCTGTGTCTTCCGTATTTAAATCTGATGTGTTCTCTAATATAATCTTTATCCATAGGCTTATAAATAATATTGCTAAATTTACTTTTCCTTTTTACTCGATATACTAACATATTTTCCTCTGTCATAATTTCAGCTATTAAAAATAATAGAGTCCAAGTGCTTTCATCATAGTTATCAGGTAATGAATCAAAAAAATATTTTATAGATACCGCTCTGTTTCTGTATTTGTAGCCTTTTTCAGAGAAGCCATCATATCCTAGCCAGTATTTTTCATCTAATACTTCTCCAGTATCAGCATCAATCTGTACTTTTTTATTTATATATTCTCCCATTTAATTTACCTCTTTTCTATGTTTGCAGTAATAACATTTATATTTTTTATGAAATAAATCTCTACCGATTAATGTAGCATTTATGCAATTCACAATATAATTTTGCTGTTTTTTTATTACCTAATTTACCGATATAAGAACATAACCTTTTCATTTTTCATCTGTTTTTTATTCCTTTTCTATTTTTAAATTTTCTATTTTAAAAATTTCTTGGAATCTAAACGTTTCTCTATACATTTCTTTTCCCAATGTTATATTTTCCAAATCAGAAAAATCGCAGTCAAATAATAGTAAGTTTACAAAATCATCGTAGATTCCAACTATTTTACCTATTCTTTTAACTTTAATTCTGCCTTTCGCCAAAGCCGTAACATTCTGTATTACTCCAACAAACATGCCCAATTTACAATCTTTCTTATTCATATATAACACATCCTTACATAATAAATTAATTTAAAAACCACCTTCAGGAAATCCTGGTATATCGGAGTTCATACCAGTAATTTCGCCAGGGAAGACAGATTCAATAATATCTAGTGATACCTTAAGAGCTTCTATAAAATCAGATTCTTCTAACTTTTTACCTTTGCCCTTTAAAATCTCTCTTAATTTCATTCTATTCATTTCTGTCTCTCTTATTACTCTACTTGTATGATCGTTATATAATTTATATATAAACTCGAAATCTCTAGCTTCCTTGTTATATTCGCCATATACTCTTTCTCTATTTTTGCCTGCTACTTCTTTGCTTATCTCACCTCTATTAAACATTATCACTAGCTGTCGCATAGCATTAAACGCTTCAGCTTCTACTAGATTATACCCATCGGGTATCTCATTAAACCTTACTGCATCTTTCATTATCTCTTCTGCTTCTCTCATAAACATTCCTCCTAAATCCACCTTATTATAGGTTCACCAATAAAACCTTTCTCCCAAACAAACCAACAATAGCATGCTGCACTACTTAATTTTTTACTCATATCTCCATTTAAGTAACACGTTTGTCTTACACTATTAACATATACATATTTTGGTGGATGTTTTTTAAATAGTTTTCTTCTTCCTTGACCTTCCAAGAACTGTATTTTTAAGAACATTACAGTATATGCTCCTATTCTTGTTACTTCTAATGCTTTTTCAACAAATTCCTTAGCATATTTATATGGTGGATTGGTTAGTATATCTCCACACCAACTATCTGGAATACTTTTTAAAAAATCTGTATTTCCACTACCATAGCCTCTGTCAATTAAATCAGTACTCCATACCTTATAGCCTCTATTCTTTAAAACTTCACTTAGGTGACCTTCACCACATGCACATTCCCATATATTCTTATGCAATCTAACACCATCTTCATCTATTCTATTTAAGAATATTTCTAACGCTTTAGGATCTGTTGCATAATAATCATTGTTTTCTCTTTCTACTTCACTATGATTACTTGCTCCTAATACAGTATAGATACTTTTACTATTCCCAGTCCAATCTTTCATTTTTACACCTCAAATAGATTTTTAAATATTTTTTCTAAAACGTTTACAACAATACTATTCCCTGCTTGTTTATATAATTGTGTATTGCTATTTACTTTTCTAGCTTTTTCAAAATCCTCATCATCAAATCCCATTAATCTCCAACATTCTTTTGGTGTTAGCTTTCTAATTCTATAACCATCAAATAATCTCTGCGTGTTGTGATGTGGTTCAGTTAAGCATTGACTTATATTCTCATTAGTTGTTTGGTTGTATAAATCTAAATTTAAAACTTTACCTTCTTCAAAATTAGTTTTATCGATAAGCGATTTGAGTCTAATATCTTTAGACTTTAAAACATTAGTTGCAGTTACTGTTCCATGATTTTCTTTTACAGTTGGAGCTAATCCATTACTATCAACTATTCTACTTGCATCGTGATTACTTGGCATATAATTGCCAACCGTTATAATACTAGGCTGCCTCCATCCACCCTGCATAGCATCTAGTGTAGGACATAAACCTTCTTTATCATAAACGCTTCCTGCTTGATGTTTCGATTTTTCAGTATCAAATATTCCACCAATTCTGCTTACTTCTGCATCAGTAATTTTTATAAAATTATCGTCCATCCTAGAACCAGCTCGTGTTGTAACAGACTTCGCAACAACGTTACCATCTGATACACCAAATCTAAATCCATTTCCTTTTTCTTTCTGTACTTGTTCATTCTTATAGAAGAAGTTAATCATTTTATCGCTTAAATAATATTTCTCGTCAACCTCATCTTCCAGAATATCTTTAAGTCTTAGTTTTAATTCTACAGGTTCAGGAAATTTAAACTCTCCTTTATCTATATCTTTCCTAATGCTCACAGTATATATACGTTCTCTATGCTGAGGGACACCATAATCTTTAGCATCCAAAACCTTATAATACGAGTTATACCCTAATACATTCATAGTATCTATGTAAGCATCAAAATTATGCTTATGCTTCTTGCTTAATATATTTTTTACATTCTCCCATAACACATATTTCGGTCTTAACTTTCCAACTATTCTTATAGTTTCATACATTAAACTACTACGAGTTTCACTTCCTAAATCTCCACCTGCTTGTTTACCAGCAATAGAGAAATCCTGACATGGACTACCGTGTGTTATTAAATCTATATCTTTTAAATCTTTATCCCATTCCTTTATATCCTGTACTTCAAAATTAGTTCCATGGATAGCATTAAAACTTTTAATTGCATATTTATCTATTTCTACTGCATCTACTATCTCTACATTTATTCCTATTCTCTCTAACGCTTTACTACAAGCTCCTATTCCAGCAAATAACTCTAATACTCTCATTCGTTCCTCCTTTACCTTAATCGTAACATATCCACTATATCGGTATCTTACAGTAACTACTTTTTATCCTCTTTCATCTTATCATACCTTTACTTAATTTTCAATACTTTATTTCACTTTTTCTCCATATTTGCGTATAGAATACCTATGAAATGTGAATTTTATAGGTCGCAGCGCCCGCCGCTGCATATAAACATTTCATAGGTTGGCAGGAAACCCTTGCGATTACTGCGTTTCGAGTGATTTTTCACACGAAAAAACGTAAAGGTGTTCGCCTATTTTCGCTATGGTTTCCTGCAGCGTTTCCTCCCTGATTTATTAGCCCCTGCACGATTATCTAGCCTTACATTAGCCTTATATAAAATCCAAATCTCGTGCGAGGGGTTTTAAAAAATTTCGGGAGGATACCCTCCCCGATTTTTCGAAAATGTCCCCCCTGGATTTTTTTCGCCTTTTTAAAAAAGTCTTGTAAATACTATAAAATCAATATTTTAAAAAGATAATAGAATAAATAACTATTTTTTCTATTATCTAAAGTTTACATAAAACGCTAAAAATTGTGATTATTAATGCAACGCTTTTTTGCATACTCTATCACGTCATAATTAAAACGGCGTAGGCAAGTAAAAAAAATAATAAGATATAAAAAAATAAAATAAAAAAATAATAATAACATATTAATAATATATTAATAAAATAATAATAATAAATTAATAATAATATAACTATTATAATAATAATGTATGTAAATATATGATATATAATAAGAAGACACCAAAAAAAAATAATATATATAATAAGAAAAAAATCTACATATTATATATAATAAGAAACTACATATAAAAACTATGTAAACTATTAAATAGTTTGCTAGAGTGTGAAGAGTTTCAGGAGATAATAGAAAAAATTTAAAAAAAAGCTTGATTTTTTTAAAAAACTATGGTACTATAATTATAGTAGTAATTAATAACTACTATAAAAAACTATTTAAAAAAGCTAGTAAAAACGCTTGTAAATAGCTTGAAAAGCGTCATATAGTAAATAAAAAAAAGGAGTGATTTTATATGAAAGAAAATCAAAAAACATTATTAAATCAAAAAATAAATGTAGAGGACGTGGAAAAATACGCAACTATAATAGTAAAAAAAGCTTTAAAAGTAATCGCTTGCAACGGTTCAATATATGCTATTAAGTTACTAGAAAATAAAGATACAAACACACTTGAAGATTTAAAGCAAGAGGTAGCTTTGCAACTTGTTTTAGATGATTACGTAATTAATAAAAATACTTTTAAGGTAGTACGTTCTTATA
>Ga0326512_10003557_pt1 | contig 11394 bp, 13 predicted proteins | sample 1_2617_0518_D_FD_203652 | JGI IMG/M metagenome (GOLD analysis project Ga0326512, IMG submission 203652) | Bovine rumen microbial communities from UC Davis, California, United States - 1_2617_0518 | ecosystem: Host-associated > Mammals > Digestive system > Stomach > Rumen | place: USA... | reverse complement strand
CCTACGACGCTATCAAGGCGTTGGAGGGCACGGAGCAGAACCTGTCCATGTGGTTCGGTGACACCTACGACAGCGCCACCAACACCTACACCCCCACCGGCGAGCATGGCAAGTTCACCGGCAAGGGCTACCTGTACGTCACCCCGAACGGCGGCGACGTGAACGCTGTGCGTGACATGACCGTGACGCTGGCTGTGACCGTTCCCTTTATGAAGGAAGCGGCCTGATCTACCCATGATGGGCGGGGGTTCGCTCCCGCCCTTTTTTCAAAATAATGGTTAAAAAAGGAGAGTATAAAAATGTCTGACATTAAGACTGTGAATCAGATTAACTTCGACTACAACGGCAAGCACTATTGCCTTGAATATAACCGCGAGGCCGTGAAGCGCATGGAAGCCGCTGGTTTCAAGCCCGGTGAGAGCGGCAGCACTCCCCTGATCGAACTGGACATGCTGTGGGCTGGTGCGTTCTACAAGAACCATCGCAAGGAGTCCAGCAGGATCATTGAAGAACTGCTCGGCAAGATGAAGGACAAGGACAAGCTGCTCGAAGCCCTGCGCAACATGGTTGCGGAAACCTACAACTCCTTGATGGATGAGGGCGACGAGGGAAACGTGGAGTGGACGGCGACGATTTAGGAGAATCCGAACCGTCAGAGCCGCCCACGTTAGCGGAGATTTTTACACAGGCGTTCCCGTATTACCTTGCAATGGGGATGACCTATGACGAGTTCTGGCATGGCGCTCCATCGTTGGTTCGGGCTTATCGCAAAGCCCAAGACATGAAGCGCCATGAAAAGAACTATGAACTGTGGATGCAAGGGCGATACATCTTTGAAGCCTTGCGTTGTGCGCCGTTGTTGGTCGGATTCCCTGAAAAGGGTTACAAAGTTCCGAGTGGTGCGGGTTATCCTGAACAGCCCTATCCTCTTACGGAGCAGGAAGCCCAGGAGCGCGAGATACAGCGCGAAAACGAGAACACAAAACGCTTCATAGCCCAGCTTGAAGCGGAGAGCAAAAGGAGCTTAGAGAAAGCCAAGAAGGAGGCGGTTAAAGATGGCAGAGAATACGATTGACAATCTGTCCATCCAAGTTACAGCAAGCGCAGACAAAGCAGCGAGTGTATTTAACCGCCTCGCTTCTTCTGCTGGACGTTTGCGTGGTGCTGCGTCTGGTGCTGCTGGTGGGATGCAGGACATGGCGCAGGGTGCGCGTGATGCTGGAACAGCTACTGCAACCGCTGGCGAACAGGCAGGACGAGCGCAAACTAGAATCCGTGGTGTCGGCAACGCTGCGAAGGACGCTGGCGACAAGGCGATGAAGGGTTCAAATGGGCTTAAAACATTCTGGGAATCCTTGAAGCGCATTGCGTTCTATCGGCTTGTGCGTAGTGTTATAAAGGAAATTACGGCTGCGTTCAGCGAGGGCATTAAAAACCTGTATCATTGGAGTGACCTTGTGAACGGTCATTTTGCCGCTTCAATGGATAGGTTGGCAACAAGTTCCCAATACCTGAAAAACAGTTTGGGCGCTATGGTTTCTCCTCTGATTGAAACCCTTGTACCTGTACTTGATGTAATCATTGATAAGGTTGTAGATGTTCTAAATTTTTTCAATATGCTTGTGTCCGCTGTTAGCGGAGCAGATACATACACAGTTGCAAAAAAGGCTGCTGCTGTATGGGAGGATTCTTCGAAAAAGACGAGTGGCGCGGCAAAGAGAGCAGCGGATGATATTAAGCGTACAATTCTTGGCTTTGACGAGATAAACAAACTGGTCAAGCCTAATTCTTCATCTGGTGGCGGCGGTAATTCCTCCGCAAATCAGCAGCCAAATTACGCTGAGATGTTTGAAGAAAAGCCTTTGACTGGTATTTTTAAGAAAATTTCTGACATAACCGAAGGATGGCCTGACTGGTTGAAAGCATTGCTTGGTATCGGAGGCACAGCACTTGCAATATTTGGTATTCCTGCGCTTCTAAAGAAAATATGGGATGGACTTAAAAACTTGTTTTCTTTTAATATACCAGATTGGTTCAAATGGTTATTTGGGCCGAAAGGTGACGGCGATGTGGGTATAGATATCCCTGACCACATTGATATCCCGGACGGAACAGTCAAGGTTAATGTAGAAAAGGGCGATTGGAGCACACTGGATGAACTTTCTGGCAAGTCCATGTATGTTTCCCCGAAACTGGACAATTCGGGCAGTGTATTGTTTAACAAGTTGAAAGATGAATGGAACGCGGCAAGAACACCGTTATATGCTTCCCCAAAGTTGGATAATACCGCATCGGGTTTATGCAAGAATTTCAAAAGCGATTGGAACGATATTGAAAGCCGCACTGTTTATGTATCACCGAAACTGGATAATACCGGCAAGGTGCTGTTTGATGACTTGAAAAGAGAATGGGATGACATTACAAGCAGGACACTGTTTGTAAGCGTTGCCATTTCCCAGACGGCAAAGTATCTATTCGATACGTTGAAGAAGAATTGGAATAAGATCACCAGCAAAACGCTTTATGTCAATGCGGCGATCTCTCAATCCGCGAAATACTTGTATGATGCTTTGGAAAATCACTGGAAAGAGATAATCAGCAAGACGCTTTATGTAAATGCAGCCATTTCCCAAAGCGCGAAGTATTTGTACGATGCGCTTGAACGGAACTGGAAGGGGATTATAAGCAAGACGCTTTATGTGAATGTTGCGATTTCACAAAGTGCGCTGTCGCTATACAACGCATTGAAGAAGAATTGGAACGATATCGTAAGCAAAACGCTCTATTTCAATGTTGCAATATCGCAAAGCGCACTGCTTCTGTACAATGGCTTGAAAGACGCCTGGAGCAATCTTACCAACAGGACGTTATATGTGAATGTGTCGATAATTCAAAGCGCACAGTTGATCTATGACACATTGCGGGGTAACTGGAACAGCCTTACCAACAGAACCCTGTACGTCAATGTGTTGATATCTCAGAGCGCACAATACCTTTTCGACGCATTAAAGGGGAAGTGGAACAGTCTTACCAGCAGAACCCTGTACGTCAATGTGGCGATATCCCAAAGCGCACAATACCTTTTCGACGCATTAAAGGGGAAGTGGAATAGTCTTACCAACAGAACACTGAATGTTGATGTTGGCATGGGTGATACACCGTCGAACAAAGCAAAGACGTTATGGGACAGGTTGAAAAGCGCATGGGATGCAAGCGTTACTGCTGTAGACAAATCATTGGATGTATTCGTTAAACCGGCGATACGTCAATCATTGAATAGCGCCGCTACGCTTGGTGGGAAAATACTGGATTGGCTGTTCCCTGGTGCGAGTGCAGAAGAAGCAACGGTGGATGTTACCGTCGAGGCAAAACCAGGCTGGGGCTTTGTGAACTCTCCATACCAAACGGGGCCAAATTCGTTTACGCTTGCACCGATCAACGATACATCCGTAAATGTTGGCGCTGTTGGAGCGTGGGACAGCACTGTAGGCGGCATATTGCCATATCTTGGCGTCAACGATCTGTCATCCTTTGTCTGGATGGACACGGTGACGTCCTGGGCATCTACAGCGGGCGGCATACTTTCGTGGCTGAACGTTACCGACCTGAGTTCGGACATCCTTATGGATCTTAAGAAGGATTGGGGAACCCAAACGCCGCAGAGTTATTTGGGACTTGACAACCTTTCAACCACGATCAAGGCGAAGCTGAAAGTAGATAACAAGGCGAATAAAGCCACTATCAAAATCAGCGCCTCGAACGCCGGAAGTCTGTTGGAATTGACGCAGGATACCAAGGCCCTGGGCGGCATATTCAGCGGCGGGACCTGGCGCAACATACCGCAGTATGCCGGCGGCACGACAAACGCAGGCAGCCTTTTCCTGGCAGGCGAGGCTGGGCCGGAGCTGGTGGGCCACGTGGGCGGCAGGACGGAGGTCCTCAACAAGAGCCAGCTTGCTTCCGCCATGTACGCGGCGGTACAGAGCGCAATGGCTCCGGCAAGCGCGAACTTTGCAGCAGCGGCGCAGAGCATGGGCTATGGATCTGCGGAGAACGATTATCACGCCATGTACGATGTCATATTCGACGCGGTATCGGAGGCCATGGCGGGCGACAGCGGCAGCCGGGAGCGTACGCAACTGCTGCGGCAGATCAACGACAAGGATTTCACGGCGGAGATCAGCACGGCCAGCCTCAACCGGGCGCAGAACCGGATGAATCGGCGGGCAGGTACGACGCTGGTGCCCGTGGGATGATGGGAGGGACAGGATATGGCAGACCAGGCATATAACCCGATACAGAAGGTGCGGGCGAAGCCCAGCGAACAGACGCCGAATCCGACCTGGGTGACGAATATACCTGCCCCTTCCAAATATGACTGGAAACTGAGTGATGTTTCCGCTGCGAACGCGGGGCGCACTGAGGATGCGCTGATGCACAAAATGCTGATTGCGCAAAAAACACACTTGGAATTGGAATGGCAAAACATAACGGATTCTGCCAGCCAAAGGGTGCTTTCCGCGTTCAATCATGAATATATTGAGGTTCAGTATTTTGACTATAAGGACAATGCGTTTGTAACAAAAACATTCTATGTGGGCGACAGGAACGTCAAGACATATAGCAGGAGGCTTGGATACTCCACACTGACATTTAATATCATCGAACAGTAAAGGGGGCTTTTGAATGTATCCGATCAGCGACGCGGTAAAAGCCCTCTTTGCCGCCGAGCAGCGGCAAATGCTGCGCATAACGGGGTACGGCTCCAACGGGCAGAAGATACGGATCACCGATGACGATATCATACTGAACAGCTTTTCGATTGACCGGTACGCCTGTAATGAATCGAAGCTGGAGATCGGCACCGCGATATCCTCCGAGATGACGCTGAAGCTGTATAACTACGATGGGCGGTTTGACTATGCCGCGTTTGAGGGCGCGGAACTGTTTGTCGAGATAGGCATAGCAGATTGGGAGCAGGATGCGCCGGAAATCACATGGATTCCCTGCGGGTATTTCACGCCGGACAGACAGCCGCGCAAGCTGGGCGTAATCACGCTGAACGCGCTGGACAGGATGATGCGCTTCGACCAAGTTGTGGAGCGTGAATCACTGGTCCCGTGGGAGGACAACAACGGGAACATCATCAAGGACAACAACAATAATACCATCTACTTCTTCAGCGGCATCACCTTCCCGACCACGCTGCCGGATTTCGTGGAGAGCATATGCACGCGCTACGGCGTGCCGCTTGCGACGGATTTGACACAGCTTCCGAACGCGACGTCCTATGAAATAACGGCGTTTCCCGTGACGGACGTCAACCTGACATATCGGCAGATCATACAGTGGTGCGCGGGCGTCATGGGCGCGAACGCCTGGATTGACTGGAACGGCGAGATGCGGTTCAGTTGGTATGACAACACGACGAGTTACGTTACCAACACATCAAACCGTTACAACAGCGACCTTTACGAGAACGACATTACCGTTACGGGCGTCGTGTGGACAGACACGGACGAGGACGAGACGCAGTATGTGGCGGGCAACAGCGCATACGCCCTGGACCTGACCGGAAACCCGATGATAAACGCGGACAATGCCAGGGATATACTCGGCAGCATCCACGCCGCAATCATCGGCTTTACCTACAGGCCGTTTGAGGCAAGCGTTATCAATGCGCCCTACCTGTGGCCGATGGACCGGGTGTCCTTCGTTGACAAGGACGGCAACGGCCATGTGAGCAGCCTGACCAACGTGCGGTTTGGCATCAACGGCGCGATGGCGATTGCGGCCACGGGCGAGACGGAGGTAACAAACAGCAGGACGCAGCCTGGCAGCTTCACGAGCCAGCAGCAGGAAATTTTGAGACGCATGGTGCGCGTGACGGGCGAAAACCTGAATCAGGCAGTTGACAATGCCACGGCTCAGATTACCGGCGCAAATGGCGGTTATGTGCGGTTTATATATGATACCAACGGCAACCCAACCGAAATCCTCATCATGGACACGACAAGCATCAGTACGGCCCGTAAGGTTTGGCGGTGGAACAGGAACGGCCTTGGATATTCAAGCAATGGTTATAACGGGCCATATGAAATCGCCATGACACAGGATGGCGCGATTGTGGCGAAGTTTATCACATCCGGCACAATGAGCGCCGACAGAATACAGGGCGGTACGCTGGTGCTGGGCGGCAACAACAATGTCAGTGGTATACTGCGAATCTTAGACGCGAACGGGACAGTAATTGGCTCGTGGGATAAGAACGGTATAGTCACGGACAAGGGAACAATAGGCAGTTTTACATTGGACAACGGCGCTCTGATCTATGGTACGCCAGGCGAGAACGGCAACGGCATCAGGATGCGCTATGACGGCTTCCTGACGTCCTACGGCGGTTCATCCAGCGGGATCGTTGGGTATTCCTGGTTGCACAACGGCTGGCTTGAAATCGGTAATTATGGCTACGGCAGCGCGAAGTTCAACGCCCCGTCCTCCTACAACGGCGGCTTCTCGATAAGCGTTACCAATGCCGATGGTAGCTTTACCCGGGTTCCGCTATACTGCGACAATTCCGACACGGATCGTAAGATCGTGTTTGGCGGGCCGTTCAAGACGCTGTTCCAGAACGACGTGACCGTGAGCCAGGGCACGCTGACGACCCAAAATTTACAGGTCACCGGCACCAAGAACCGCAAAGTCTCCACTGACCAATATTCCGACCGGCTGCTGTACTGCTACGAGACGCCCAGCCCGCTGTTCGGGGACGTGGGCGAGGGGGAGATCGGCGCGGATGGGCAGTGCTACGTCTGGCTGGACGCGGTTTTCGCGCAAACCATTAGCACCGAGGGCTATCAGGTGTTTCTCCAGCGCTACGGCGCGGGGGATTGCTGGGTGGCTGAGCGCCGCCCGGGATGCTTCATTGTGGAGGGTGAGCCGGGGCTGCGCTTCGGATGGGAGATTAAGGCGAAGCAGCGGGACTTCGACCAGCGGCGACTGGACACGGCAGAGCAGCCGTACACACCTACGGAGACGGACTACGGCGCATTGGCCGCAGCACACATCGACGATATCAGGAAGGAGCGAATATCAGCATGAAGAAGATCACCAGCGCGACCGTATTCTCCGACGCCGTAGGGATGCGGCTGAGCGCGACGTACAGCGAGATCGACGACAATACCGGGCGGATCATCAGTGACAACCAGCGGTTTGATCGGGTGATTACCGACGCGGAGATCACCGGCGCGGCCCAGAGCATCATCAGCTACGCCCAGAGCAGCATCGACCAGTAAGGGGGTACAACCATGCAGATAAGCGGATTACCGGTCTCAACGGCATTCGGCGCGTCCGACGTGCTGGCCATCGAGATCAACGGCGTGACCTACAAGATCACCGGCGCGACCCTTGCGGCGGCGCTGCAAAGCATGGGCGACTACGTGACCGCCCGGGACATCGCGAACAACTTGATCACCACCGACGAGGGGTATGTCCTTGACGCGCGGCAGGGCAAGGCGCTGCTGGACGCGTTGGAGGCGCTTGGGGCGACTGTGGAGGCGCTGGGCGATCCTGTAGAGATTGCCCACGGCGGCACGGGCACGGCGACGCCTCCTACCCGAGGCGGTGTGATATACGGCGCGTCGAGCGAGGCATACGGCAGCACTCCGGCAGGCACGGCGGGGCAGTTCCTGCGCTCCAACGGAGCGAACGCGCCGGGATGGGTCACGGTGGACAAATCGACCATCGGCCTTGGGAACGTGGACAACACCAGCGACATGGACAAGCCCGTCAGCACCGCGCAGCAGGCAGCGATTGACGCGGTTGAGAATGTGCTGGAAAGCGCCGTTGACGGCAAGGCGGGCGCGATCTACGAGGATGCGTCCGGCGCTGTAGCATCCTTTGCGGATGGCGCGGACGGCGGGGTGGTAAAGGCGCTAGTCATCGGCATACAGCCCGCACAGGAGGGCAGCGGCGATCCCAGCCCGGAGAATGTGCGGGCCATCACGGGATGGACGGGGGCGAATGTCGTGCGGGCCGGAGCGAATATATGCAATCCGGATTTGCTGCTCAGAGTAAACCCTGAAATAACTAAAGACGGAAACACATATAAGTTTCTCAGAAATTATTCTTCTATTCTTAATCTTATACCGCGCATGAATAAGTATTTCGACCAGATTAAAGTCGGATATGGCCTCATGCACGAAAATGAAAGTAATGGTGATCGCGCGGTAATCAGGATCAACTATACAGATGGCACTTATTCCCGGAATGTTAGCACAAGTTCGCCCGCGAATACATGGAGGGATGTAACTGTAACCAATGTCAAAAACCAAACGATTTCGCGCGTTGGCTATAATTATTTATACAGCGGCGGCCCGTCATATATACGCGATCTGATGGTTAATTATGGGACCATCGCTACGCCGTTTGAACCTTATCGGGGCGTCGAGACACCGGTAACGTGGGAAGATGTCGCCGGTACGGTATACGGTGGCAGCGTGACGTTGAACCCGGACGGCAGTGTAGATGTGAGCGCGTGCCCGTATTACGCCAGTTATGCGGGGGAAGCGTTGGTCGGCCCGTGGGTCAGCAGCATGGACGTGTACGCCGCAGGGGCCACTCCGACCACGGGGGCACAGGTGGTAGACCTGGGTGGGGCGAAAACCGTGTATCATGTGACCGACGCATGGACGCCGCCTATCATGACGCTGCTAGGCGTGAACAACATTTGGGCAGACTGCGGCCCCATCGAGGTGCTGACCTATCCCGCCGACACAAAACTGTACATCCAGAAGAACAACGCCCCAACCGATGATGATATGACCGCAGACACGCAGATTGCCAGCGGCCAGTATTTCATCATCAACGGCAATCTGTACCGCAGCACGACCGATATCCCCGTTGGCGACACTATCAACCCTGGAACTAACTGTGTGCTGACCAATCTGGCCGACGCACTGAACGCACTGAACACCTGATAAGGAGGCAATAGTATGAAATACGGCATCATCAAGGTCATCAACGGCAACTACAGCATCCACGCCGATGGCATCACCGCGCTGGAAAACGCGAAGGTCCAGTTCCACGGGCTGTGCCAAACGCTCTGGAACGCGCCCGACGTACTCACCGCCCATGTCATGATCGCTGATGAACAGCTTGATGTGGTGGAGGGCTACAAGGAGTTCATCCACCACGAGGCGCAGGCCGAGACCGAGGAATAAGCAGACGTGGGAGCGCCGTCCCTGCGGCGGCGCTTTAATATAACACGAGAGGAGAAATGATACATGGCGACTGTATATGTAGGGTCGGCACGCATCGACGAGAACGGCAAGGCCAGCGGTGGCCGCGCCGGGGATCAGACGGGCCGGGAGGTATCGACCCAGGCATGGTATAAGCACTCCAAGGGCTGGCGGGTGTTCAGGGCGAAATCGGCGCAGGTTGCCGAGAAGATCGCCCAGGACATGCAATGGGCCTGCGACAACAAGCACATCGGCTACGATCAGGGCGGCCGGTTGACGCTGTACAATATCAGCAAGCCGCTAGACTTCAACTGCAAGAAGATCGAGACCGATTGCGAGACCGACTGTTCGGCGCTGGTGCGTGTATGCTGTGCCTATGCGGGCATCGATCTGCCGAACTTCCGCACGCCCACGGAGCCGGAGGCGCTACTGAACAGCGGGGCGTTCGTGGAGTTGACCGGGAGCAAGTACACCGATCAGAGCCTGTACCTGGGCCGGGGTGACATCCTCGTCACCCGGACGCAGGGGCACACGGTGGTCGTGCTGAACAACGGCAGCAAGGCCGAACCGGCCCCGGACGCGGGCACTAAGCCTGTCCCGGAGGGCCTGCACTACGGCGACGTGGGCAGCGCCGTGACGGTCATGCAGCGGGCGTTGCTGCTGTGGGATGATAAGTGCCTGCCACGCTACGGCGCGGACGGAGATTTCGGGAGCGAGACCGAAAAGGCCGTGAAGGCATTCCAGACAGTGAAGGGCCTGCCCGTGACCGGCGTGTATGACCAGGCGACGCGGGCGGCGTTGACTTCCATCGGCAAGCCGGAGCACATCATCGCCACTGGCGACGTGTATGTGCGATCTGCACCGGGCACGGGAAACCGCGAGATTGGCATCCTCAAAAATGGTAAGACTGCGCTGTATCAGAACGAGAAACGCACCGTTGATAGCCGCGACTGGTATCTGATCGAGTTCGACGGCCAGAACGGCTGGGTATCGTCCAAATATGCGAAGCTGGTGGATGCATGAGCAGCAGGAATATACTTTCAGCCGTTGCGCGGGCTGACATGATCGTCTGCGCCGCGCTGCGCTGGCTGGCGGTGATCCTGCCGCTGAGCGTGGCCCTGCTGCTGATCGTGCTGTCGGTGCGGGGCTGGCTGGTTAGCGGTGAAGATTGGATTGACTATGATGCTCCAAGTGCGAACATCACAAACAAAGGCACAGATAATTGGAGGGATGACCATTGAGAGTTGAGATCATTGTAGCGTTGATTGGACTGTTTGGCAGCGGTTTCGGGGCGTTCCTGGGCGTATTGACTTCGGCAAAGCTGACGCAGTACAGGATTCAAAAGTTGGAGGAACAGGTTTCCAAGCATAACAACATGGTAGAGCGAACTTACAAGCTGGAAGGGCGAATGGATGAAGCTGAACACGACATACGAGACTTGAAGGGGAGGGTTGCATAATGTTTCTTCTAAGCGATTCTGTCTATACAGTCTTGAAATGGTGTACCCTTGTACTGATACCCGCTTGCACGACTGCCTACGTGGGCCTCAGTGCCGTGTGGCATTGGCCCTATGCCGAGGAAGTGGCAAAGACCAGCGCTGTGATTTGCACTTTGTTGGGTGCGCTACTTGGCATCTCCACGGCGCAGTACAACAAGCAAGAACCGCCTGACAACTTGTAAGCAGTAGTGTAAGCAGTAGACTTCAATTTTCTGCCATTTTTCGCCATTTTCCAAAAATGAGAAAGCCCCGAAAACTCCGTGTTTTCAGGGCTTTTTGTGGTCTGGGTGGAGAGATTTGAACTCTCGGCCTCTTGAACCCCATTCATGCAGGAAGTGCGTATTTGCAAGGGGTTTCACGCTTTTTGTAAGCAGTAAGTAAGCAGTAGCACGATTTACAGTTCTTCAATGATCTTTTTCATGGCTTCAAGTTCGGCTGATTGGTACATCTTTTTCGTGGTCGAATAGTCTGCATGGCCTATCAGTTTCGCCTTGTCAACGTCGCTTCCAGGTGCGCCTTTAAGAAGGTTGGCGAAGGTATGACGGCAGGAGTATGGCGTATAGTATGCGGGGTGTTCTGTGGTTGGCAACGGCTGTATTCCTGCTGCGGCGAGAACGGGATAGAAGCAACAGTCGCGGAAATAGGCGACGGACATCT
>Ga0326512_10003556_pt1 | contig 11394 bp, 11 predicted proteins | sample 1_2617_0518_D_FD_203652 | JGI IMG/M metagenome (GOLD analysis project Ga0326512, IMG submission 203652) | Bovine rumen microbial communities from UC Davis, California, United States - 1_2617_0518 | ecosystem: Host-associated > Mammals > Digestive system > Stomach > Rumen | place: USA... | reverse complement strand
TCGCGCGGCGGTCGTTGCCGTTGCCGTAAATAGAATAACGACCGTATTAAAACGGCGGCGCGTATTCTATGCGGCGGTCGGTACTATGTTATTGGAATATTGCTAAAACGCCGAAATTTGCTTTATATCACGATTTTATATGCAAGTAATATAAATACATTACTAGACTAAAAAATGCAATACAAGGCAATTTTCGCAATAATAGCGATATACGGCGATTTTACACAAAAAAATGACCGCCGCAAAAACGGCGGCGGTCGGTCGGTCTGATTTTATTTTTTCGGCGCGGTTTCAACGGCGGCGGCGCGTTCGCGTTCGGCGGCGGCGGCGGCGGCGGTCGGTATTATGCGCCGCGCTAACTTGCTATTGATAAAATCAATATCTCTAAACATTACAACGCTATAACGGCGCGGATCAGCGGCGGCGGCGGCGGCGCGTTCGCGGTTATATTTTTCAACGGCGGCGGCGCGTTCGGCGGTCGTCATTTTTTCTAGCGCGGCGGCGCGTTCGGCGGCGCGTTCTATATCGGTCAACGCCGTAAAAGTGTATCTATCCATGTAGTAATCGGTCAATAGGTCGGCGGTCGCGGCGTTGTCTAACAACGCGCTTTTTACTTTTTTGACCGCGTATTGCACCGCGCCTATAGAGGAATTTGTAATAATGGCGGCGGCGCGGTATGATAGACCGTCGACCAAAACGGCGGCGGCGCGTTCGATATATTTTGACCGAACGTTGAGTCCAGACAATAACGCGGTCATTTTTTCGGCGGCGCGGTCGCGTTCGGCGGCGGCGGTCGGCGTTGTTTTCGCGGTCGGCGCGGTCGCGGTTTCGGTCTCAATTTCGGCGGCGCGTATATCGTCAATATCGGTATTGTTAATGTTTTTGACAATAGCGAAATTGTTATTGATAATTTCGCGGCGAATTTTCACCAATAGGTCAAGATTATATGTTTCACCCAGACAACCACACAACGTCGCAATAGTATTGTTAATGTGTTCTAATACGTCAACGCTAAAACATAGGTCAATATAATTGGTAATATCGGCGGCGGCGTAGAGGTAATTACAACAGATAATTAACGCCGTATAGTATGCATGTTTAGCGTCACTACGCGCCGTTTTTTCACGTTGGAACATTAACGCGCTACGCGTTAACCATAATGCGGTATAAAATAGTCTATTCTCCGCGCTATAGTAATAACGCATATGTTCGGCGGTCGCGGCGGCGGCGCGGTCGGCGGCGGCGCGTTCGGCGCGTTCGGCAGTTTCAACGGCGGCGCGTTCGCGGTCTGCTTTTTTGGAATAATGCAATATTTTAGACCTAATGCGGCGGCGTTCGGTTTCGGTTTCGGCGGCGGCGGCGGTCGCAATCCATGTTTCACGATTTTTCACGGCGGCGCGTTCGCGCGTTTTAGCGTTTTTTAATTCTTTCCGCGCGGCGGCGTATTCACCTAACGCGGCGCGGCGGCGGCGGTCGGTTTCACGTTCGGCGGCGGCGGCGGCGTTGTCACGTTCGGTCGTTAATATTTCGGCGTTGTGAAAATCGTAGGTCGGAGAAATAGCATGCAACGCGGCGGCGCGTTCGGCGGCGCGGTCAATACGCGCGGCGGCGGTCTCCATGTATTCATCAGCGGCGGCGGCGCGTTCGGTCGCGGATAATTGTTGAATAGCTAAAACATGGTTATATTCAGCTATAGCGCGGTCGCGGTCGGCGTTGTCGGTATTGGATGCGGCGGTCAATTCCATATTTAACAACGCGCGTTCTAATGCGGCGCGTTCGGCGGCGGCGCGGTCGGCGCGGTCACGGTCGACCTTTTGACGTTCCATTTCATGAACGGTCGCGGAAATGTCAAGACTGCGCATTTTTGCGGCGTTCGCCTTTTTCACGTCGGAAAAAATGCGGTCAATAGCAATAGCGCGCGCGCGGCGGTCGGTCAATGTTTCATGGTAGTTTTTCATAATTTTTCACCCTTCTTTTTTTTAGTTGTGTGTTGTAATGTTGCATATGCAACAAATATGAATTTTATTTGTAGTTGCCTACAAGCCTATTGTAGCACTAACCAATTGACTTGTCAATGCTGATTTTACAACTATATGCAAATTTCAGATTGACCGCTTGTCTGTTTGCGGTCGGTCGGCTTGCTAGTAACGGTCGGTCGGTTTGTTTGTTTTCGGTCGGCTGATTTCAAAGCAACCTTTTACACCTACAATGCGTAGGCGTGTTTTCGGTTTTTTCTCACCCTCTCCACCAGCAGGACGTGGAAGTCGCTCCCTCTCCCACACCCCAAAAATCCACCCAAATTTCACCCCAAATCTCCCCATTCTAAGCCAATAAACAACCTCATAAATACACCCCAAAAACACCCCTTTAAACGATAATAGGGAACGATAAACACCGAGAGGGAAATTTTTAAAAAATAAATCCAATAAAGAAAAATAAAATTTGATCCCTTGGACACGGAGATAAAAATTTTTTTAAAAAAAATTTGAAAACCGTTGCAGCGCAACAGGTGCAAAGCTTGACAAATTCTGAGTTATCTGCTATAATAGTAATACAATAATACAGGGATTACGTCAGGCAGGAGATGCCGGCACCTACGGGTAGGAGCAGGAGGACATCTCCAGAAGATCTTATCTTTTCTCTATTGGATTTAATGGTAAAAATGATCGGATATCTTATTTTCTTTCTGCACTTAGGAGAGGCGTTTCGAAAGGGTAAGATAACTCTCTCCATGACTTTATTAGAGATATATTTTCTTTATAAGGCAGACCCCGCAAACCCGCATTCCTAAGCCATTTTTTTTCGAGTCTACAACTTTTAAGTTGTAAACCGTTGTTTTTACCCCCTCTATTTTTACCCTTTATACTACTACTTTCAGGAGGTTTTTATGAGTATAATTCCTTTCCCTATGGCTAACGACACCATAGACGTTAAAGCTCTTCGCCGAGCTCCTCAGTCCCGCTCCGCTTCAGGACTGATTTCACCCGCAAAAGAATCGGTTACCGTTGAGATCGTCCCCGATCATACCGCTGAACCTATCAAGAGTATGCAGGACATCATCCGCGTCACGACCTATCTTAAGGAAAAGGGACGCTTCCGCGATAATATGTTCTTCATCGTTGGCATTAACTTCGGTCTGCGTATCAGCGACCTCAGCCGTCTTAGATTCAGCGATCTTATTAACCCCGACTTCACTTTTAAGGAGTCGTTCCCCGTCTTTGAGAAGAAGACTAGGAATACTCGTAAGCGTAAGAAGAATCGCTACGTTTCTATTAATGATGCTGTGATCGAAGCCGTTACCCTCTACTTGGCTAATACTCCCGGCGTTTCTCTCAGTGATTATCTGTTTCGCAGTGAATCCAATCATGGCTGCAACGTTAACGCTCCGATGAATAAGACTTCGTTCCATCGTATCCTTAAGAATATAGCCGAGGAGGTGGGACTCACTTGCCAGATATCTACCCATTCCCTTCGCAAGACATTTGGTTATTGGATTATGGTTAAGGGTAATAACGACCCGAGAACGTTGCTTCTTCTCCAGAAGATCTTCGGACATTCGACCGCTGCGCAGACGCTTAGTTACATAGGCTTGACTAATCAAGAGATTAGCGAGGCTTATATGAATCTGAATATTGGCTACTCTGGTTCGATGCTTGTTGATAGCAATATCTATGAGATAGACGACGTGTCTTGACGATTCGATACCCTAACGATCCAAAAACAATCCGATTCTTTTTATTTCTTTTTGTTATTAGTATTCTTTTATTTATTTCTTTATTGGAATTAATTATTATTTATTTCTTTTTAGGAATTATTATTTTATTATTTAGAAAGTGGTGATAACCTATCGTACACGTATGCGATACTATTATGGGCGGAGGAAAATCCAGCAGTGCCATCACCTATATGAATGAGCACCGGAACGACAAGTTCATTTACATCACGCCCTATTTGAATGAGGCAGCCAGAATCAAGGCAGGCTGCCCGAGGCTACACTTCGTTGAGCCTAGTGACAAGCTGAAGGAGTTCAACTTCAAGAAGTCCCTACACACTCAGGCGTTGGTTGACCAAGGGAGAAACATTGCCACAACGCACCAAGCCTTCAAAGGCTACGAGCCGAAGCTGCTTTATAAAATTAAGGAGCAGGGGTATATTCTGATAATCGACGAGAACGTGGATATCCTAGAGAGCTTTGAATACAGCGAGTTCGATCTTCAGATGGCTGTCGAGGCTGGATACATCAAGAACGACGACGGGCTATATTCTGTAACCGATAAGCCATATAAAGGAATGGCGCTGCGTGAGCTGTTCCGACTTCTCAAGTCACGAGAGCTCATCCAGATAGAAGACGGAAAGAAGGGTTCGTTCTTCTATTGGGCACTACCGCCCGCCCTCATCTCAGCGTTCAAGGAAGTGTTCGTCCTTACATATTTGTTTCATGGGCAGAGCATCCGTTACTTCTTTGATATATACGACATCCCCTACGACTTTATAGGTATTGAGAAGTTCGGGAACAATCAGTTCCGATTTGGAGAGCTGCCAGGATATGTTCCCGAATATGTAAAGCACCTGAAGGACAAGCTTCATATTTATAGCGACGAGCGAATGAACGAAGTAGGCTCGAACTTCCACGCGTTATCCATGAATTGGTACGCGAGGAATGATGAACAGGTAGAGACCTTAAAACGCAACGTCTCTAATTTCTTTAACAACATTAACCGAGACATCCCTGTTCAAAATAGATTGTGGGGCGGCTATAAGACAGACTACAGCGCCATTAGAGGGAAAGGGTATTCGAAAGCTTTTCTCACGTTTAACGCCAAGGCAACCAACGAATATCGCAATCGGAATTGCCTTGTATACATAACCAACCTCTTCATGAACGTAAACGAGAAAGCGTTCTATCTCCGACACGGCATCGATGTAGACGAAGACACCTACGCCCTATCTATTATGGTTCAATGGATCTGGCGTTCTGCGATTAGAGACGGACAGGAAGTTTACCTATACATACCAAGTAGCCGTATGCGTAACCTACTGATTAACTGGATGGATAGTTTGGCAGGGGGTGACGCTAATGAATAAGAGTTGCAAGAAGTGCCTCTTCGGCGATATTTGTCCTCGCACGAGACCGTGCAGTGACTTTGCTCCTTTGGACGAGAGTGAACTGGCAGAATCTCAAGAGGAGCAGAATAAAAAAGAATACACTCAAGCTTGGCTTGCATACATAAACGAATTTGAATAATAGGATGAGGTGCATAATATAAGTAAACAGCTAGTATGTCAGAAGTACATATTTAAGATTCACAGCTCTCGTTTGAGGAAGGCAAAGTGGGATTTGAATTTGCCAATGAGCGAGGCACGGAGGAACGAAGAAGTAATTTCTTTAGCGGATAGTCAGGTGCTTCGTTGGATTGATGAGCTTAACGGCATTACCGATGCTGACGAGCAGGCTCGTTCAATCAAGAATCAGATCAAGGCTATCCGCCGAGAAAAGAACAGTCCGGGTAATAAAAAGTTAATCAAGCAGCTATATGACGAACTGGACAAGCTGCAATTCAAGCCAGACTACATGTGCTTGATCATAGACAAGAAGAAAGACTATTACGCAGCCTGTAAGGGCTACAAGATAAACGGAATTACATATAAGCGGCTGCTTGGCACGAACGGCGGCATAAAGAACTCTACGATAGTATTCGTCAGTGAGCGGCTGGTAGACGAACTGCGACGACGTATCGACAATGGGCGCAACCTTGAGGTGCCACAGGTTACTGCCAAGCTAGAGGCATATAAGGCACTGACATGCAGTGCGTCAAATCCGGTATCATTCCCCAAAGGAATATTAGTTGTGCCGGATGTGGAGACTACGTTTAAGGATAACATCATCTTTCTCTCTGACGAGGATGATGGCGAGCCAGTAATGGAATATCGCGAGGATGAGACAATCACCATAGATGCTACGGACGGGTTTGGGCTCATGCTTCCTTCGTTGGCTGAGAGGTGGAGCGAGGAACTCGGGCTGGATTATGTTGCGTCAGCGGTTAATACGAGATGGTGTTTCGAGAAAGGTATAGCCGTTACTTTTGACTTTTTGGATTTTGCCGAGTCGGTAGCAGGTACCTATATTGTAAAGGACGCTTGGGGTAACGAAGTGGATATCCGCGATGTCGAGCTAATACTTACTACATCGATGCTAAAGCTGTGGGATAGCTATGAAAGCTGCGCGGACTTTATAGCCAAGTCGAATGAGAACGGGTACACATTTGGCATAGCTAAGACAGCGCCGAAGGAACTAGAGAACGAACGGGCGACGAACTACCAGTTCTTGCAGGGGTATTCATTTACCGACGAGGACATTGACGAGCTGATCGCTCCTACGATGCAATCGTTCAAAGATGTTCTTGGTGGCGACTGGCGAAAGACGATTTTGTTTCTGAAAGGCTGCGGGTTAAACGAAGCTAGCGTGGAACGCATGTCCAATGATTTCGTGAAGGCAATAATGATCAACCCGGATATTCTTAATGATCCGTTCGTTCAAAGCAATGTGTATCAGATAATCAAGAATAGAATCAATGAGGCAAAGGTGGGCGTGCTTAACCTGCACGCGAATTACTCTATCGTCTGCGGAGACCCTTATCTCCTTTGCCAAGGCGTATTTGGAATTACGCCAACAGGGTTATTGAAAGCAGGCGAGATATACAATAAGTACTGGTGTGATGTTGGCAGCGAAGCTCTCGCTTGTTTCCGCGCACCGATGAGTGTCCAGAATAATGTACGCAAAGTACGTCCAACGACCAACGACGAGATCGCGCACTGGTATCAATACATAACAACTTGTACGATATTCAACGCATGGGACACAACCATGGCAGCGTTGAATGGGTGAACACACGCCCCTACGGATGGTAACATCCGATAGAAAACTGGGTGAATTGCTGGAAGGCTAAGTGTTAATCATATGCTAATCAGCAGCCAAGCCAAGCGAAGCTGATTTGTAGTTTGGAGGGTTCAACGACTAACGGGAGAGGACAGTAACCGATAATCCCGACACGAGCGCCCAGCTCCCACGTGGATGATGATATAGTCTGAGCGTTGCAGGAAACTGCAAGAGGTGGCGGATAAAGAGCCGCTGCGATAACATAACTGGTGACTTTGACGGAGACATTGTTTTTCTTACGGACAACAATGTTCTCGTAAATAAACTAGAGCCTCTCCCCGCGCTAATGTGTGCGCAGAGAAAGGCTGAGAAGAGAGTATCCACCGAAGCGGACTTTATAGAGTCGAATATTAGCAGCTTCGGAAACGAAATAGGTTCAACTACCAACCGCATTACTGGCATGTATGAAGTGCGAGATGGATTCCCTGAGCACTCAAAAGAGTATGAGGTATTATCGTATCGAATTAAGTGCGGTCAGTTGTAAGTTAAATTGCAACCGTGTGCGGTGACGCATACGACAAACTGGGTGAACCTGCAGATGCAGGGTGTGGCAGAGATGCTGCTAACAGGAAATATCTAAGTGTTAAGTAATTTATAAGACACCAACACTGGTGTTTAGATAGAGCTATTACCAATCACTTAACATATGACGATCCTGTGCCGAGCCAACCTCGCGAGAGGATGGAAGGTGCAACGAGCAGGGCATACGGTCTCTCGTAGACTATGAAGCCTATACCAGATAGGTGCAACTCCTATCTGCAAGCGCCCAGCTCTTATTCAGCGAATAAGATGATGATGTGCTCTATGCCCCTACTAAAATATCGGGAAACCGAGGGTACTACAGATCAACAAAACGCGATTAACAATTAGTCGCCCTATTCAGTAATGAATACGAAAAACACGGTGAACCTGTAAATACAGGGTGTGCTTATATATAAGTGCTAACAGAGAAAGGCTAAGTGTAATTGAATACTGCGATGCGTCGCAGATGGACGAGTGCATAAGCTAACTCTGTGCCAAGCTAGACCGGTGACGGGCTGGAAGGTCAAACGACTAAGGCATACGATCTCTATGAGATTATGAAGCTTGTACTGCTGCGGCGAAACTCCGTAGTAGGAAGTGCCGTGCTCCTGCGTATGCAGGATGAAGATATAGTCTACTCCCCTAATAAATATCGGGAAACCGAGGGTGCAAAGGAGATAAAGCTAAGGGAATCATTTGTAAGCCTATGCCAAAGACATGGTATGATTGGCATAGCGCAAAGAATATAGAGTCTGCTAAAGACAGGGAGTTCTACCTAAACATTATAGCAGACAAGAAACCATACTTCATGATATATATATATCCGAGTCTAAAGAAGCAATATACGTCGTACATAAAGAGTGCAGAGAGAAATGCTTTACGAGAGTTCGGCATTTCGATTGACGAGCTGGCGGCTCTCCCCTATTCGTCTCTATCAGATCGGCAGCGAGGGTTCTTGACCCACTACTATAATAAGATGCCGGTCGGTACGGGCGGATGTGTAGTGAATAGAATCTGCCGGAAGTTCGAGGACGAGTTTGATTCATACGTTCTCAAGCATAAAAAAGACCACGAGTTCGATTATCATATTTTAAGGGGCGAGGCTCCATATACATATCAACAGTATCTTGGCATAAAGAAACTGTACGAAGAATATACTCGTAGGTTGCAGAATTATTCTATATACGCAAATTACGAACGCATAGACGAGCAGGAGTCTCTCGAAGCGTACTGGGTTATGAATGAATGTTTTGTAGAGGATTGCGCTAAGGTGTGTTCAAGCAAAGAGAGTCTATGCAACATCATCTTGGATGTTTGTTACCAGAAGAGCTATTCAAAACGATTTGCATGGAGTATGTGTGGCGAAGAAATCATACGCAACTTACTAAAACATAACGGCGGGTACATCCGCTTTCCTATCGAAGATTCTGACGGGGATATATATTATTGTGGTAATACGTTTAAGGTATGTGAGAAGGAATACGAGGTGAACGAATGACAGCGGTATTAAAGGAACTTGAATGGGCGAAAGATAAGATAAATAACAATGAACTTGGGAGACATCCATTTGAAACGTTATGTAGAGTAGCCAAATACTATCTGGCAGAAGAGAAAGAAAATAAGCAGGCGGCAAGATGCAGACTGGAGATGTTCTTGCTACGCTGCAATCCCACCGCGTCCGTTGTATTGTGGAGCGATACGCTTGACAAGGCAATCAAGTATGCGGCTAAAAGTAATGTGACAGAGATCGAATACATACCAGTGACCGATAAAGAGTTGGCGACTATCCACAACCTTAAGGGGGCTCAGTTACAAAGACTAGCCCTGACACTTCTTTGTCTGTCCAAATATTGGGATTTAGTTAATGGCGTTGATACCCACTGGGTTAACTCAAAGGATAACGAAATAATGAAGATCGCGAACATCAATACTTCTATCCGTCGGCAGTGCTTGATGTACAACCAATTATATGAAGCCGGGCTAATACGATTCTCCAAAAAGATAGACAACACGAATGTTCAGATATGCTTTGCAGAAGACGGAGAGACTGCGATGAAGGTTGAGACTTTTGATAACCTTGGATATCAGTACAAGTTGTTCATGGGAGACGAAACCTACTTCCGATGCCAAGAGTGTGGGCTTGTCGTGCGCAGGGAGAACATAACCAAAGAAGGCTTGACTTCTCGCGGGAGACCACAGATCTATTGTCGCAACTGTGCGGTGGCTTTGAGAATGAGGAGAAACGTAGACAGCGTAATGAAGGATAACGCCAAATTTTCCGGCGCAGCCCCCAGAACGATAGCGTAATTTTGGATAGCGTGCCAAAAACGAATGCAGTAATTATCCCGAAAGTCGTTGCGCTGCAACGGTTTTCGGGTAATTGATGGGTGCGTTAATATGAGGGAGAAGTACGCGAATCCCAATAAAGAAATAAAGGAATGAAGTAATTGATTGCAATTAGCAAAGAAGAAAAAGAAATTATCTTAAAGATGTACCCCAATGTACATATAGTGAGAACGGCAAAGCAGCGTTCGAGGCGTCATCGCTATTATTGCGAAGAGAACCGTGGCGCGATGGCTCTGTTAAAATCTCTTAGGGAATCTTCTCGCGATTCAAGTGAGCAGTGATGCACCGTGGATTTGAATAGGAGACCAAACGAAACACCTCTTGAACATCACCGCCGTTTGGTGTACGGTAAGCTAGAAGATAGAACACTGAGTGACTACGACTATGCAGAACTCTCGGATTATATGTTTGGAGCACATTATGCACCTGATGAAACTAGGAAGCGTGCGTATGGTTCACTTTACACGCTAAAGCTTTTGGATTCCGAACGCCGCAACAGCCGCACCGACGCGAAGATGATTGCGGAACTTAACGAGAAGATAGATGAGTTCAAGCGAGAGAAACAGAAATTCTTTGATCAGCGCAGGGAGTACAACAAGTTGCAGGCAGAGGCTGGGCGACGAGAGCATTTGTACGACAGGCTCGCTGATGCGGCAAACAATCTGTCCGATACGGTTGGCGATGTTTTTGGGCTAACCATAAAAGAAGACGAATTGAACGAGAGCGAAGCCGTACTGGTGTTTTCTGATTGGCATTACGGCATGACGACGCACAATGCATTTAATACATACAACACTGATATCTGCAGGCAACGCGTGCAAGAAGTTGTAAACAAAGCCAAAGAAAGAATCGCGCTCCATGGTTGCTCTAAGCTTCATATTATTGTTCTAGGAGACCTTGGTCATTATGCATGTCACGTCAGCGCAAGGGTCGCTTCAGAAGAATTAGCTGTCGACCAGCTAATGCAAGTTTCTGAAATATTAGCCCAAGCTATAATACACCTAAGCGCAAGTGTTAGCGAAACCTGTGTATATGTTACATATGGCAATCATGCCCGTGTAGTACAAAACAAAAAGGATAGTATCCATCGCGACAACATGGAACGCATCATCCCGTGGTGGCTCGAGACAAGGATTAACGCCGAAGAACGTGTCCTAAGTCAACCTCTAAATATAACCGTCATGCCGGAATCTGATACGGAGTTTCTGTTGTTGAATGTTTGCGGGCATGACATATGTGCGTCTCACGGAGATTTAGATTCGGTAAAACTCTCACCAAGGATGCTTGGAACATTATTTCATAAGGGATATGGAAAAGACATTGAGTATATACTACTTGGCGATAAACACCACCGAGAGGATTACGAGGAGCTCGGTATTACCTCAATGCTATGTGGGTCGCTATGCGGGTCTGATGACTATGCTAATGATCATAGATTATACTCAACACCTTCTCAGCTCTTGTTAATATTTAATCAAAATGATGGGGTGGATGCAGAATACAGAATAAAGTGTTAGCGGCGTACAGCATGATATTTTGCTGTTATAGCGCCCCTTTAAAAAAATTTTTAGGAAATCATAATATTCGTT
>Ga0326512_10003555_pt1 | contig 11398 bp, 13 predicted proteins | sample 1_2617_0518_D_FD_203652 | JGI IMG/M metagenome (GOLD analysis project Ga0326512, IMG submission 203652) | Bovine rumen microbial communities from UC Davis, California, United States - 1_2617_0518 | ecosystem: Host-associated > Mammals > Digestive system > Stomach > Rumen | place: USA... | reverse complement strand
ACACCGAGATCACATTCAATCTTGAAGAACTTATGATGCGTTTTCATACGATCATTGATTATGATAAAATGCCTTATTCTCCTACGGACGCTTACATCACTCATGATAATCTCACGGAGAACTTCTTATATAAAGATAAGGATTTTATCAATAATCCTCTCCTTGATCTTGTACCCAAGGGATGTATAGCCTCACGTCCGCCCAAGGATCTCAGAAGCTATCCGATACTCTCTCAGATGGAAGCCGAAAAAACTCGTGCCCGTTCATATGCTCAGGTAATGAACGTAGGGTCAGCAGTACGCTTTCAGGGCTCAGAGGTCGATGACACACAGAAGCTTTATTATCTCGTACAGCCGTCATCGGTCATATCAGCGAGAGAGCTTTACACGGTCATAACACGTATGTGGAATATTGACAGCTTCGTAATTGTAATATGCGAGACACCTCAACAGTACAAGCTTAAAAGTTTCAATGGTCTGCCCGTAAAAACTCATAAATATCTTACCCTTAAAGAAACTGGAAACACCGTTCCTCTCAGCAATAAGGATATGGAAAAGCTTGTAGGTGCTTTTGATACAGACGAGATCTATTTTGACAGAGACGTAGTACGTTCAACAAAAGGATATAATAAGTATGTGCGCCAGGGCACACAGCACACATCATACACCCCTCGTAAATCTACAGCCGGTTCCCTTGCCCGTAGAGATGCAAAGCTGAATTATTCATACATGGACGAGGTATATCACATTTTTGAGCAGAATGGCATCAAGCAGGCCCGTGGTATCCATAAGATCGGTCATCATGAGCACAGCAAGTATGAACTGGACATATTCTCAGCACATCCGACAATGCTCAAATTTGAGAAGATGCCCGTTGATGGATTTCTTTCAACAGACGGTCCTCATGACAATATGTTAAACTTCTATCTGTATGACGGCGAGGGTGGATTTACAAAGAATTCTATCATAACAGATGATATGAAAAATCTTCTTGAGACCAAGTACCCCGGTCACAGCAAGTATCTGTTTTCAACGCCTTATGCTATCGGGACATTTCCGGGCGAATGGCTCTATAATAAGGCACATGACACACAGGAGAGCAAGAAAGACATCAAGGAAATTCATTACGGCTATTATCAGAAGCCTTATCTAAAGCTTTCCCTTATGGGTGACTGCTATGTAAGGTATGAGAACCATATATATGAGCTCCTTATATGCCAGATATTCTCGCAGTTGCTCTATTATATGTTGCGTCTCTTCGATGCACTGAACGGGACTGAAATTATTATTGACGCAGTTCAGTTTCCGTGCTATGATAAAAACGTATTAAGAACAATAAAGTCTATTCTCCCTGATTACGTAGACTTTAGAGTAAGAATTGAAAAAGATTATGTTTGTTATCAGACTTACGAAAATCTTCAGTCCAAAGCCGATAAGAAAAAAGAAAAGGACAGAGAAAGAGCAAGAAGATACAGACAGCGTAAAAAGGAAGAAGCACTCAAGTTGAAAGGAGAAAATCATGATGAACAGGAATGACAAAATTGTAAACATGCAGGACACACAGCCTCAGGTTCAGGCTAAGGTACAGTATCCCGAACTTTTCACGGATGATGAAGTAGCCAACTACGGCGAAGTAATCTCAACAACAGAACAGGGCCAGGTCTTTGTCTTCAAAAATGACAATATGTATCTGTTTCAGCCGGTAGCAACCAAGCACTTCAACCATGAGGAATACTACTACAACAAAGTGGAGTTTAAGTGATATGAATCAGACGTTACTCGTAGCAATCATAACAGGATTATGCACGGCAATCCCTTGCATCATATCCACAATATTCACGAACAATACAAGAGAGGCGATCCAATCGGAACGTCTCTCGAATATGTCCATAAAGATCGATGACCTTTCAACAAAGGTAGACAAGCTTGCAGATTTTGATAAGCGTATCTCCTTGCTTGAACAGGAACTGGAAATTATAAACAAGAAGTTGGAAAGGAGCACATCATGAGTAACAAAACCTATGACGTTCTTAAATTCATTGCACAGATCGTTCTGCCCGCTGTCGGCACTCTCTATTTCGCACTTGCGAACATCTGGGGTATTCCCTATGCCGAACAGATCGTAGGCACAATCACAGCAGTCGATACCTTCATCGGCGTTCTGCTCGGTATCTCAACAAAGCAGTACAGAAAGGAGTACGATGATTATGATAACTGGTCAGCAGAGTGATTTTATAAAATTCGTGGCATCCATTGCAGTTAAGGATGCCCCTCTTTATGGAATTCATGTTGTATCTCCGATCATCGCACAGGCTATCATTGAATCCAAATGGGGTAAATCAGGTTTAGCTGTAAATGGAAAGAACCTCTTCGGTATCAAATGCGGATCCTCATGGAAAGGTGACGCAATCAATATGAAGACAATGGAAGAGTACACCCCTGGCACTCACACACAGATAAGTGCTCTATTCCGCAAATACAATTCATGGGAAGAGTCAATTCACGACTATTTCAAATTCACGAATACCAAGCGTTATGCGGCTCTTAAAAAATGTACCACTCCTATTGCTTATTGTATGGCAATCAAGGCCGCAGGTTATGCAACGTCCTCTACGTATGTAAATACGCTCATGAATTGTATCAACACATATGACCTGACAGCTTATGACGGTCTTACTGAAGCTGAAGTCAACAAGCCTGAAATTGATTACTCGGTTCAGGTGCCTGAGATCACCAACACACCTATTGAGCACGTAACATCTGTTATTGACTACTCCAAGGTTGTTGAAGACGTTATCAAGGGCCTCTACAGCACAGGCGATGATCGTATCATCCGTCTCGCCCGTAACGGTTATAATCCTCTTGCCGTTCAGTACATGGTTAATCAGGCGATTAAGATAAAAGACTTGACAGCTGAACTGAAAAAAGCTTATAATGTCATTAACAAAGTAAAGGAGGTAGTATCATGAAATACGAAGAGTACGAGGCAATAGCCAAAACATTGACTACCGAAAATGCCCCCGACGTTGTGAAACAGATGTTGGACGGCATCAAGGCAGACACAACAGCGTTTGAGTCCATGGCCAAGACCAACGAGGAACTTGACAAAAAGGTCAGGGATCTTCAGGACACAAACATAAAGCTTTTCTTATCCCAGACAGGCAAAGCCGATGACGGTGCCAAAGATGAAGAGGCATTAGCGGAAGAAGAGCACAAAGCAGTTGAAACCGAAATTGATTCATTACTGAAAGGAGAATAAACCTATGGCACTTACAAATGTTCAGCTCTGGAATTACATCAGAGACAAATTCCCGAACTTCGCATCGCATACAGCGGAGGGCACGGCTAACCTTTTCACCGAGCGTGGATTTGATCAGCTTGCACAGTTCGACAGCTCGATCCTCAACGACTTCTTCAGTCTCTCTTTGAGAGTATTTCTGCAGAAGATTAACGTTGCAGAGGTCAAGGACTTGTTCAACGATCAGGACTTCGGTGAGTCTTATGACACACCTTACGGCGGATACGTTCAGCGTCTGTCCATCAACAGCATCAAGCCAATCTCTCCCGGTTACAAGGGTCTTCGGGACGGTGACAGCCCTGATCCGTTCGTTGTTCGTAAGCCTGAAACCAATGAGCGTTTCTGGACACAGAACTTCGACTACGCTTCACTCATCACCATTCCTGACAACTCTCTGTTCAAGAATATGTTCGTTGCAGAAGACGGCATGTCTACTTACATGGCGGGCATCATGAAGGGTCTTCAGAACGGATATACTCTTCAGAAGTACAACAACAAGCTTGAGGCACTTGATGCAGGTCTCACTTCCAAGAGATTCCAGCTCAAGGAAAGTCAGCAGTACGAGACAGCAGATGTAACTGATACAGCTTCCATCATCGCATTCATCAAGCTCGTCAGGGATATCGTTTCCGCTATGACGTTCAATCCCGCTACGGCAGCTTTCAATGCATACGGCTTCGAGAGCACTCAGGATAAGGACAGGCTCCGCCTTCTTATAAGACCCGAACTGATCAACACGATTGCAACTATCAGCAGGCTCAACAGTCCTGAAGATATGTCACTTCCGATCAAGACCGTTCAGGTTCCCAACTTCGGTGGCCTCACGCCTCGTTGGACAGCAGGTGACACCTACGCTGTTGGAACCATCAAGGTCGACCCTGTTAATAATCTTGTTGATTACTACTCATACAAACATGCAGCGGTCAATGAGACAGAGGTAACCGTAAGCGGTACCGCTACTTCTACGACACCCGTTTACGACGACTTCGGCACCAAGGTTGCTGTCGCATTCAAGACGGCAGACACTACCTACTACATTCCGAATGAGTTCGTGAAGTACACAGACCCTCACGAGGACATCATCGCTGTCATCGCTGATAAGGGTTACATCTTCGAGAACATTCAGAATCCTTATCAGGTAGAGCCGATCAGAAATCCTCGTGGTCTCTACACGAACTACTGGGCATCAAGTCCCAACAACGGTATCGTTGTAGACCACCTCTACAACATTGTGACTATCTCGAAGACATCTTCGTGATAATCTCCTTTACAACAGGGGACGGTATAACAACCGTCCCCAATATTAAAGGAAAGGATATAGAATATGTATAACGTAACACTTTTTCTTAATACCGGTTTCAATGCCGTAAATATTCCCGACAGTGCCGCAACCTTAAATAGAACACCAACGCAGTACACTGTACCCGCTTTGGATATCTATCAGGCAAGGGAGCTGTTTCAATTTGTTGTCCGTGCAAATTATGCCACGGTTAAAAATGCTGACTATCTGTATCTTGTCAATTCCGATGACAATACAGATTTTGCATATTACTCAATTCAGAACGTTACCATGACAAGCAAGGACACAGCTGTCCTGAATGTCACCATGGATTACATATTGACCGCAGGCGGCGTAGACAGCCTTGAGTTCCTTGACGGTATCTGTGAGCGTCACCATGTCGCAGTTGCAGACGATGTATTCGGGGCTTTCGATGAAGATGACCCCTATATTTCTCCCGCACAGCAGATGCTTATTGAATCCGAGATACCTAACTTCATGGGACCTCAGGATTCTAAAACACCTATCACGATCATCGAATCAACCGTTGATCTTTACAAGATGTATAAGCAGTATGCTGATAATCAAAATCTTGAGGCTATTGACTATACCTCTGCTGACAATGTGGTTACTGTGCCTACTGTATATCCTTCCAAGGGAACAAACAAAACTTCATACACAAAGGTTACTATGGGTTATGGCACACAGTCAACCGATGAATATAATACACAGTTACCGAATGCTTCTATTTATATAGACAGGTTTGATCTTTTTGATATACCTGATCAGTTACCAGTTGTACAGGATAACTGGCTTCCCGATGCTTTAAGCTATGTAAGAAGCCTCGGAATTGAAAGCTGCATCATAGCACAGTATTCTGTTCCGCAGTTCATGCTGACGGGCACTGTAAACGAGCCTGAAAGCAATGCTTTGGTTCGTACATATGCTGGCTTGATCAATGAGCTTCATGGACGTTTCAACCATGTTCAGTCAGGTCTTCCTTTTGAGCATGTATATACGCATCAGGTTCAGAACAAGCGTCTGTTTTATGGTAAGAATTGTGAATATAATATTGTATCTGTTGCATCAGGTAACAGTGCAAAGTTCTTGCCTGAAGACATCAAGGAAAATGTTTCTGCAACAGCTCCTATGATTGCCATGAGAGTTGATCCTCGCCCTGACGGTGCTCCTTATTTCCGTTTTGAGTATTTCAAAGGAGATAACATCAATGAAGATATGTTCTTCATCAATGCTGTCAAGGGCCTCACATGGCAGAATGTTCCTCTTGTATTTCAGGGAGCGTCTGGCTCACTTCTGAACCAGTATAAGTTCAATGCACAGCAGGCCACATTGTATGAGAACAGTAACTATGATTATATGTCTGGTCAACTCGGAAATCAGCAGGCAAACATGCAGGGAACTCTGAACATGATGTCAGGTGTGCTCAGCGGAATTGCTTCAGGCTTGACAAGAGACGTAGGCGGAATGCTCGGCGGAGCAGCAGTAGGCGGAATGCTCGGCGGAGCAGCAGATGCAGCATCAGCGGCAATTAACCTTGAGTTCACAAATGCACAGTATGAACTCACAAAACAGCATCAGAACAATTCGTATTTCATTCAGCGTAATTCTGAATTGCAGTCTCTGCTTATTCAGAATAGAGTTGTTGCACCGTCAGTAAACTTCCCGATTTCCGAGAGCATAAGAGACTTCATCGGCAACACTTGCCTCGTATATCGTACATACTACACAGAAAACGATGTTGCCCGTCTGGACAAGATCCTCACAATGTACGGGTACAGGCATACAGTACCTATTACAAATGCCCTCTTGACAAATAGGTCTAAATTCAATTATATTCAAGCCAGAGGAGTTTCGATAGGTAACAAGAACCTTCCTAAGTGGATACGTGACGGGATAGCAACACAGTTTGCGGCAGGCACAAGAATATGGCATCAGCTTCCCGATACGTCAGCATACACAGACGGCACTAATGTATAAAGGAGAAGAGAAATATGTGGTTACTGAATAACATTGTAAGTTCGATATGGATTGATGGTCAGTCACTGACATCAAAGAAAATCGCAAAGTACAAGAACCAAATTGAGTTTATGAACGTCTATGCCTCGCTTGTCAACGAGGCTCTCGGACGTTATAAGTTCAATGGACTTCCTGATACCGTAAATGAGAGAGTGTTGACAGAAAGTCTCTTATGGTATGGTTGCATAGGGTTCTTCATCAAGGGCGGAAACGTTCTCGCATTGCCCGGACTTCCGACAACATCCTTCACGCTCTATGGCGATCCCACTGAAATGATCGTCCATGGTCGTAACGGATACGTTGACACAATCAAGCTTTTCATCCCGAATGGTGATGACAGTGCCCTTGTCCGTCAGTCAACCAATGGAACAGCACCGAAAGAGGGAACAGGCATATGGGTAAGAGAAAACAAGCTTGCGTTTCCTTTTGTCAATTACTGCATAGAGTACGCTGACAAGATCGCTGACACTCTTCGCACACTGGACACGACAAGAGTTCATATAAAGCATCCCAGTGTCATCTTATGCGAAGATTCTGTAGTCAACACTGTCAGGGGATATATAAACAAACGTAACAACAATGAAGAAGATATTGTTTTGCCTACTGGCGTATTCCCCGCTGACAAGGTTAAGTTCGAAAATCCTTTCGAGACTAACCCTGAAAATCTTAGAGACTGCACAATGCTGATCGAATGGTACTATAACCAGTTCAGACAACTTGAGGGAATGAAAGCTCCGTCTACAGTTGATAAGAAAGCACAGGTTTCCGTTCCTGAGCTCAACAGGGATGAAAACATCAGTGACAACAAGCAGGAGACGGTCACCGATTATCTTCAGGAGCAGTTGGACTTTGTGAATGAGAAGCTTGGTTGCAACATAACCGTTGAGAGAAATATGGATGAAGAAGACGAGGAGGAAAAAGACGATGTTTATAGAGCCGAAGATAACGTACAGTGAGTTCATGACAGATAATCCAACATTCTGGAATGACAGGCTTCAGAGTGGAGACATTGACGAAGCAACGGTAAACTCCATATTCAAGTGGTTCAAAAACCGTATCGTATGCGATGACTTCAATTTTGAGACGTTCTTTGATCGTCAGCTTGATCTTGTTCTGCCTCGCTACAATAAGCTTGTGAGACTTGAGAACACAGAGTTCGATGCACTTGTCAGCGTATATCGTGAGAGACAGGTGACCGATACCGGTTCTGAGTCAGGCAAAGAGAGCAACACTCTTGAGAAAGAAAACGAGACAACCAAGAGTATCAGCAGGTCTACGACAAGAACTCCCAACCTTACAGACAGGACTGTAAGAACTCCAGATCTTACTGTCGCAGACACAGGAGAGACCAGTTCGACCTCAGAGAATAGCACGACTTCTCATAATGAGGGTCAGACAAGCAACACGAGTTCCAATGATACGTCTTCTGTATCAAAGCAGAATCCGCAGAGCATATCTTATGCGTCTGCTGTTGCAGGACAGGTACCGGCCCTTGACTGGTCATATCCGAGCTCACAGCAACAGTCAAAAGGTACGACCACAGGAAGCGGCACAAGTGAGAGTGATGCAACCGGTTCTTCTGACGCTAAACAGAACGGAACAAGTGAGAACACTCAGAGGACAACAGGTACTGATACAAGCACCCTGACAAGAACAGGCACAGAAACAACAGCAGAGACTGGTTCCGATACAGCTTCTGGCACAGGTTCTGAGACTGGTTCAAAGGAGACGGAGCTTTCAAAGTCTAATCTCAGGAGAGAAATCTTCACAGGCCGTGACAACCTGACGCCGCAGGACGCACTGAGAGAGGCTATGAGCTATGTAAAACAGTCATCTGCATTTGCATGGCTTAAAGATCAGCTTCAGGTTTGCTTTTATGGAATATATGATATATAATTAAAAGGGGGTAATGACATGGCAAGCATAGGCAATGCTATAAGAGACATAGGAAATGCAATAGAGCAGGAGCAGTCCCGACAGCTCAGAGCACAAGAGCAGGAGCTCAAGCGACAGGCGAGCGCAAGGCATGCTGAAGAGCGTAAGGCTAAAGCCGAAGCACGTCAGATAGCTTATTGGGAACGTGAAGAGCGTATCAATGAAGCGTACAGACTGGCACTTGAGGCATGGGACACGATTCCCGATTTAAAGAGCGAGTTGAACATGCTTAAGTCTGAAATTGCACAGCTTAAGAATGAACGTCATATGTCATGGAGTGATGTTCGTAAAGATGTAGCCAACTGGGCTATGCCTACACCGGGTCCAAATGGTGTCGGTGGGCCTCTCAACTATTTTCCTCAGGACGAGATTTAAGAAAGGAGAACATAACAATGGATAAGATTCAGGTACTCAAACTCAGCAACGAGATCAGCATGAGGGTCATGAAGAATGATTTTCCGATCAATGGTGTTACGACCATTAAGATCAACATGGTCAACAATCAGGTTGATAGTATTGATGTCAAGAACACAAAGAAGATCGTGAAGGGAGAATAAGCTATGTTAAATCCGCAGGGCTATAACTACAAAAATCAGCCTTTGAATGATAATCCTTTCTGGGAAGAGGAAAGCTCCATTGCCACACTGACAGCATCAGCGTCAGTTGATGATAACGTTGGCACTCCATCCGTTACTGTAGAGGATCAGTTTGATACTGATACCAAGGTGCATAACCTTGACTTCAAGTTTAAGAACTTGAAGGGAGCACAGGGGCCTAAAGGCGACACTGGAGAGACAGGACCTCAGGGGCCTAAAGGCGATACCGGTGATACGGGAGCAACTGGCCCTCAGGGGCCTCAGGGTCTTCAGGGGCCTAAAGGCGATACCGGTGATACGGGAGCAACTGGCCCTCAGGGGCCTAAAGGCGACACTGGAGAGACAGGGCCTCAGGGCCCGAAAGGCGACACTGGAGAGACTGGGCCACAGGGACCTCAGGGAATTCAGGGAGAGACAGGCCCTCAGGGACCTAAAGGTGATACCGGTGATACAGGCGCAACAGGCCCGCAGGGCCCGGCAGGTCAGGGCGTGCCTACTGGCGGAACAGCAGGACAGGTGCTGACAAAGAACAGTGGCACTAACTATGATGCAAGTTGGAAGAATCCGAGCGGTGGTGGTGTCACTGTAAAGGATATAAATATAAGAAATATGTCCAACGCAGGCGGCACGATAGCTATTGATTATGAAATGATGACCATCAATGACCTCCCGTTTGCTTCGATACAAAAGACGACGTTTTCATTCAACTCAATGACTATTCCTAATCTTGAAGCATCAAACACATCAAGTAAAAGGTTCAGGATTTTAGCAATACGATCTGACACAGGATATTCAAATTTGTGGAAACTTGTGCCCTATGGTTATAAGTCTACAAATTCAAACCCTAACTTATTGGAGATAAATGCTTCAGGTATATCGGGGACCGCGTATAGATTAGATATTATCAACGGAACAGTTTCTACATCAACAGCATCTTCTTCGTGGACAATACCTTTAGACTTGTCAAAAGCAGTATTGGAATGGAACGGTGTGTCTGGTTCAACAGGTAATCTATATATATTTGATAGTAAAGTTGTTGAGGATGGCCAGCAGATTTATACACAGCGTACAAACAGAATAAAGTTCAGTGGCACTGTAACCATAAACAGTTAAAGAGGTCTATTCCATGTTTAGAGGACATTGGCTTTCGGGCACAAGAAAATTAAATCATCATTATCAGTCAGGACAAGGGGGCGAGAGCTCCTTTGTCTTGTCTGAATTCCGTGGCCCGGTTATGGGTTTTGAATACAGCGGACAGGGTGAACGCTATTACTCAAGCGATGACAGATTTTATAGCTCGGCCACTGAAAAAGTCATTGTTGCAGAGCTTTATCTGCTTGAGGGTGGTGGACTGCCTACCACATATACGCAAGAGATTAAGCACGCCCTTTATTCCAATTGGACAGTGAACGGAAGCAACAGATTTGCTGCAGGAACGTACAGATGGAATGTTGATATACCAGTTTGGAAATATACAGAGCATAAAGCGTATCCGCATTGGGCTTATAGTCAATCAGGTTTGATGCTGAGAGTATATAAAACAGTTGATGATAACAGATACAATCAAAACGGCATATCGATGACTCCTAACAGTTATACTGAAGGAACATCAAGCTCATTTGAGACAATGTATGACAGTTTTGAGGCTGACGTTGTTGAGCCGATCTATGAGATCGTTGCTATGCCTGATTCTGGTTTTGGTCAGCAGATGGTAATATTGACCGATGACACGGATTTTTCAAACACTTATCCGAATGACATGAAGTTCGTAGGATATAAGAAGAATGGAATTGAGCGTGTTTGGTGTGGCGGTACTGACGGCGTAAGAAGCTATGTGCTAAATGACGGGAATGCTTATGTGGCCAACATACGCAGAGGATATTCTGAGACCACTGAAATTGTGGCACTGCCGAATCCTGGTGTGTTTGCAGGGCGTGTTCTGTATGTTCCGATCAGGGATGACAATGGCAATTTCATAAGCGCAGGACAATATACGGATCCTGATACCGGTATTATATCGAATATGGTTTATTTTGTCAGATGCGTAAGGCTTGAGAAAGGAACGTATGAATTGCCATTGCAGTTATTGAGCGAGTCGTGGTAAAGGAGATTTGAACTATGAAGCTACCGAGTTATGAGAAGTTGACAACTGAAAGAGGTTGGTTCAGCATGACCCCTATATTGAGCAGGGGCCGACATCTGAACGTCATTACTGGTAAACGTTCAACCGGTAAGAGTACGGGATGTGCTCTCT
>Ga0326512_10003553_pt1 | contig 11404 bp, 20 predicted proteins | sample 1_2617_0518_D_FD_203652 | JGI IMG/M metagenome (GOLD analysis project Ga0326512, IMG submission 203652) | Bovine rumen microbial communities from UC Davis, California, United States - 1_2617_0518 | ecosystem: Host-associated > Mammals > Digestive system > Stomach > Rumen | place: USA... | reverse complement strand
TATATATTATAACAATTGCCTTGAGCTTGAAAGGTCTACTATGGGTTGCCGTTCTAGTCTTCCGATGAATTACACTGGCGACTACAATAAAGACTGTGTCAATACTGGAAACTTCATGTACAATACTATCAACTTACCATTATTGGCTCTTGAGAGTGATAAGGATGTTACTAAGTTCTTTAAGAAGTTGGATGAAGTGTGCGAAATATGTTACAAGTCATTGATACATCGTAGGAATGTAGTCATTGATATGGTTTATAATAAGCACATAAGTGATTTCCTATTGCAAGAGGATAAGGATACTGGTGAGCCATTATGGGATATAGACCGAACCACCATAACACTCGGATATTGTGGATTGAACGAATGCTTATTGGAATTGTTTGATGAGGATATTACTGACAAGGATACTGAGGATTATGGTTGGCAAATCATCGATTACATTAACAAGAAGAAGCAGGAATTCTACGAAAGAGATGGGCTTCGTTGGAGTGTCATTGCTTCACCTGCAGAGTCCACATCCTTTAGGTTCGCTAAAATCAATAAGAAGAAATATCCACAAGCACACGTGCAAGGCAAAGGCGACAACATCTACCTAACCAATTCTCACCATATTCCAGTAAGTCATAATGCTCATTGGATGAGACATATTGAGAATGCTGGTCGCTTCCATCATTTAAGCCTTGGTGGAGATATACTCCATATCTGGAGCGGTGAAGTATGGTCAGACCCAGAAGCAATATGGAAACTAAACAAGCGTATATTAGAGATTGGTAATCCAGTATTCTGGGCATACTCCAAGGTCTTTACTTTCTGCAGAGAATGCAGCTTTACCATTAATGATAAGCTCGAAGTCTGCCCAATATGTGGTTCAACTAATTTACGGATTTATGATCGTATCACTGGTTACTACTTGGGTGTGGATACTTTTAATGATGGTAAGCATCAGGAATTCGAAGATAGGTTTAGGCATAAGGTGAGTGAGGAAGTATGATTAATATTGTTTTGCTTATTTTAGGATTGGTTAACCTATTTTTATTGTTGGGTTTGGGTAATGAGGTACTTGATATTCGTGATTATTTGTTTTTTAAGGAGGTGTTAGATGATGAGGGTGATTTACGAGACAACTGAAGACTGTACTAAGTGTCCTTTTAATCATGGTCGTATCTGCATGAAGCTTGGGAAATACTTGTTTGATATTTGTTTTGAACAAGACTGCCCATTGCCACATCTTAACGAGGTGGAGCAATTCACACGATATGTTACAAAGGACAAAGGTTTAAGGTGTCATGGGAATTGTAAGCATTGGAAGCGATGGGATTATAATAAGCATATACGGGCGGAGGTTGGCATTTGCACTTATCATTGTTTTAAGAGGGTTTGTCGTGCGGATAGTCCTGCTTGTGAGGAGTACGATGAAATATGAATGAGAAACGATTTATTCGGAAAGGAACTATTATTTCAGATATTCAAAATGGAACTGCTTATCTTTTAGAGTCTGCAAGTGATTGTAATAGATTGTTGGATTTGTTGAATGAGCAACAAGCCACTATCAAATCAAAAGATAAACAATTGGCAAGATTATATAATTATTTCCAAGACTATTTAAAAGATGAGATGAGTAGTAATGCTTTTAGTGAAATGTGGGATTTTGTAAAAGAAGATGAGAAGTGGGAAGATGAGTGAGAAACGATTTGATTTTCCAGTTAGGAATATTTGTGATATAATTATTAAGGATTTGCAAGGTAATTATTATGATATTAATCTTTTGTACTGTAATGGTAATGATGAGATTATAATTGAGATTAAGAAACCTAATGAGGAGTATAGGAACAAAAAGGGTGAGGTTGTATGAGTGAGAAACGATTCATAATTGTAAAATCAATTGAGAATTTGTATGCTCTTGTTGATAAGGAAAGAGAGGGTAAAGAGCAAATTCTCATATTTTCGTTGCATAAAGAACAATTAGGTGTTGTTTGTGATTTGTTGAATGAGCAACAAGATATTATTAAATCAAAGGATAGTCTTTTATCTATTCTTGCAAAAGAGAATGAGCAGTTGCGAAAGCAAGTTGCAGAGTATGAACTGATTTTGCGACAACACGAATTTGCAGAAAAAGAGGGATTTAGATGAGTGATGAACGATTTTTCTGCAAAGTAAACAAGCAAGGCAGAAATGTAATAATCGACAAGGACTGCAATACTGAACTTGTTGATATGTTCCTTGCTTGTGATGTATTGAACCGTTTAGATTTGAAATTAAAGCATTACAATGAAGTGAATGGTGAGCAACAAGCCACCATTGAACATCTTACAAAAAGTAGGGATAAATGGAGCAAATCTGCAAAACTTCATTCAGAATATTTTAACTGTTTAGAAAAAGCAATTGAAATAGCATATGAAGAGAAACCATATCCAAAAATAGAAGATATAATGACTATTTATTCTAAACTTGAAAAGGAGATTGATGATGAGTGAAGATATTCATAAGTGGTCTGATGGCAGGTATGTTTTGATGTTTGATGAGCATACTTTCTTTGTATGGGATAATGAAAAGGATGAGAGAATGTGTGCTTTAAATGTAACTAAAAAGTTGAATGAGCAACAAGACCTTATTGAAGAGTTATATGATTTCAGATTAACATATAATGCCTTATTATTCAACGAATGGGCAGAAAACCAAAAATATGAAGTGTATAAAAGCCGAAGACATGATGATGGGGAATTATGTTTTGATGGTGAGTATTTCATTGTAGTTGCACAGTTGCCGACTGGACAAGTGACAAACCATTATCATAGAAAGTATTGGGATATGTTCAAGATAAATGAATATGAAAAAGTCAATGAAGATTTTGATGGTCATACTTCGTCTGATGTTATAGAAAGATTACAACGGGTGATTGATGATGAGTGAGAAACGATATAAAAGGTTTTATGTTTCCAAATCTGAAAATCAACTTACTATCTATGATAATGAGGGGTTAGATGATTACTACCATTTGGGAAATGATGAAAGAGATGTGAAAGGGATATGTAAATTGTTGAATGAGCAACAATCCACCATCGACAAGTTAAGAGTAGATATTAGAGCAACAAGAACCACCATTCGTAAACTTCAAGACTTGTGTGGCAAATCCGATGGAGAAAATGCGAAGTTGAGAATTGAAAACAAAATGTTAGAAAAAGAAGTGAATCTCTTAAAACCGACCAATATCGAACAATATGAACAGATACAGAAGTTGCAAGAAGAGAATGAGCAGTTACAAGCACAATTACGAGAAAAAGAACAAGAAGAACGATTATACGCCAATGAAATATTAGAACTACGAGAAGCCAACAAGGAATGGTTACAATTCAAGAGTTTAGGAGGCGACTATTAAAAATGACTGAAGAACTAAAAGAAATCAAGGATATTGTGAATGATTTGTTATGTTTAACTATTCGTTTGGAAGATTACGAAGATGGTTGTGGTGTCGACTACAGTGATGTCATAACCGACCTTAAATGGAACCGTATGACACTTGAGAACAGATTAAAGAGTTTGAAAGGAGAGTGATTACTGACAACATTAAAGCTTTAATATTAGCGATATTAGGAGCATTGCTCCTTTTATCATTCTGTGCGGGTGTGGAGCCGATTACTGTGCAGTAACAGGCAAGGAAAAATTTTCATGGAGCAGAGTTTATTTAAGGAGGGCATAAAATGGATTACAACATAATAGCACTAACAATCATAGGAATAATAATATTAACCCTCCTATACCTAGTGCAAAGATACCTAAATAAATAGAGGTAATAGAATGAAAACTAAATTCGGAACTTGAGGAAGATTGAATGTTCAAGAAATATCGTTTAAAATGTCAATACTGTGGAAGTGATGAGTATAAGTGGGAATGGTTGCTTAAATTACGATTGATATTTACAAATCGTATTTATTTTCATTGTCCAGTATGCCACCATACCACTTCATACCTTCATATCTTCCATTTAAGACATGATAGTTTAGACCAGAAAGAGAAATTTTTTAATAAAGGGAAATTATTCGATGATCGCATATGAAAGCAACACGATTTAAACAGAAGATGGAAGATAAGATGATAAAGAAAAACGAATATGCACTTAGCAGTAATGAAACCATTAACATTGTGCCGATTGGTGATTTCCATATTGGGAGCAGCCAATTTAATTATGAATTCTTTGATTATATGTTGAAGCAGATAAAGAAGCTCAAGAACCGAAGAATATATTTGATGGGAGACCTATTGGAATCTGCGAGCAAGACTGTAGGTAATTCTGCTTTCAGTACACATATGACACTTGAGGAACAAAAGGAATACTTACTTGATAGGATAGAACCATTCCAGGAAGATATTATTGGTATCTGTATCGGAAACCACGAAGCACGGTTAATCAAGGAATACGATTTCAACATCATAGCAGACATAGCAAGAGAACTAGGTTGTAAATATTACAATCAAAATATTGATTCGTTTAAAGTGAATGAGCATACCATTGATGTATTTACAAGGCACGGAAAAGGAACCAGCGGACAAAGACACCTATCAATGGGTAAGCTTGAAAGGTCAACCAATAGTATACAAGCCGATATTTACCTAGAAGGCCACAATCATAGGTGCTTGAATTGGAACAAGCTTTACAGAGACAAGAACGGACTATACCGTAAATACTATGGCTACACAGGAAGCTTCCTAAACTACGATGGTTACGCCGATAGTATGTACCTAGACATTGAACCACCAGCCTATCAAACCATCAGCATTAACAAGAATAAGCGAGTGAAATTCAACCAACATTTCTGCGACCTAGAAACAGATATAAAATTCATGTGATAAATTATGACAGTTAAACTTATACAAGGCGATTGCCTAGAAGAAATGAAGAAACTTGCCGATGATGGTGTCAAAGTGGATATGGTATTAACTGACCCGCCTTATGGGACTACACATTGCAGATGGGATTCTATCATACCATTTGAGGACATGTGGAATTGCATTAACCAATTAGTTTATGATAATACTCCAATCATACTCTTTGGCAACGAACCTTTTAGCAGCCATTTGAGATTATCTAATCTTAAAAAATATAAGTATGATATTATATGGGATAAGGTTATCCGCACCGGTTTTTTAAATGCTAATAGGCAACCGCTGAGACAATATGAGAATATCATTATTTTTTATGATAAACAATGTTATTATAATCCTATCAAATGGGAAGGGGAAGGGCCTAGCCACCCGCATACTGTTAAGAAAGTACGTTCCCATAATGTTTATAATGCTTCAAAGGACCATATGCAGACATTAACCAAATGGAAATATCCGACTAATATTTATCAATGTAATTCATTGAAAGATGAATGCAATAATGCTAAGAGGGTACACCCGACCCAGAAACCTGTTAAATTATTAGAATATCTTATTAAAACATATTCTAAGGAGGGAGATATTGTTTTAGACTTCACTATGGGTAGTGGCAGCACTGGTGTTGCTTGTCTTGAAACCAACCGAAACTTCATAGGCATAGAACTAGACGAAAACTATTACAAGATAGCACAAGAACGAATAAACGAAACCAAAAAACAAACAAAACTAATGTGATAACAATGTTACTCGATTACTGCCAACTATACACACTATACCAACAACTATACTGCAAATACTTACTACTCTATTGCCACGATCTAGAAAACCAATACCTGCAAACAAGACTAATAATGATTAAAATCCAAATGGAAGAAGTTAAAGAGAAAATCAAAGCGATAGTATGCGATTGAATTATACATTACTATTAACTGATATAAGCAAGAAGCAAGGGTTAGGCATTCCCTGGAATGAGATGCCATTGATAATTCATACTGATTTAACCACTTATACGATGGCCTATATCACCTACGAAGACGAAGAATACTTAAGCATAGTGGTGCCTAACAAGGATGGAGCAGAATATGCAAAGATACTGAACAAAAACACTATACTCGCAATAGATGTGATATATGCTCAAATGCTAGAGAAACCACGACCATTCAAGGAGGATGGAATGTATGGATAATTGTGGAATTTACTCAATAACAAACAAAAAAACTGGACAGAAATACATAGGACAAAGCATACATATTGAACAAAGATTTGAACAACACAAACACAATAAAAAACCAGTAACCTACATTGACAGAGCCATAAACAAATATGGAGCAGACAACTTTGAATTTAAAATATTAGAAAAATGCAAACCAACCGAACTAAACAAATTAGAGAAAAGATACATTAAAAAATACAACACATACAAAAGCAAAAACCACTACAACCTAACAAGTGGCGGAGACTCAAAATATAAAGTATCCGACACCACTAAACTAAAAATGAAAGAAACAAAAAGAAGAAAAAAAGCCCATTCATACACCGAACACGCACACATAGACGCACAAATATATAAGGAAATAACTGGCGAAGAACCCAAAGACATTAATATAGAATCATTTTTTGAAGATGGAATACATTTTGGCCATCAAAGAGTTTGGAAGGATGATTACGATGTGTGGGACTAAAAAACACAAATGCGAATGGTGTGGAAACCCTTTCCATAAAACACATAACCGCCAAATGTACTGTTCCAAAGAATGTGCCACCAATGCTAAAAAAGAACAAGACAGACACCACTGGCTAAAATGGTTCTACAAGAACAAAGACCATTTATACGAAACACAACTAGGAACAAGAAGCCTAGGACCACATAGAGAAGAAGATTTCGAGGAAGAATATAAAATAATTCAAAAAGAACTCAAAAGACTAGGTTTAAAATCCTAACTTCTTTGACTATATAATGAAGAACACTATTTTTATTTTACTATTTTTGATTAATATGGATGAAACAAAGAATTGGAAAGTAATCACAGTCAACGAAGACGAGGAACCAATACTCAAGTATGATCCACACCGTGATGAGACCATTGACATTCGTACTGGTGAGGTCATCCAAGGGCACTGAATGATATTTATGGTTGATTATACTTGCATACATGAAGAGCAGATACAAGGGCAAAGTCGAAAGATTGCTGAACTCGAAACACGGGCAGATTATAAAGACAAAAGGATAGATGATTTGTACGTGAAGATTGAGAAGATGGAAAACAAGATAGACACCCTTAACGATAATGTCAACCAGTTAATCTTATTGTCGAATAAGGGAGACACCGACCTTGAATTACGGTTAAAAGCAATTGAAACTGAATTAGAACTACAGAAACAAACCAGTTTAGAAAACCATAACCGAGTAAGTCAATTATTAGCACTAGTCGGAGTCGGACTAACCATCATAACCATACTAATCAATGTATACTTCAAAATGATATGATGTGACTTTATACTTGTTTACACACATACTAACTAAATTATATTAAAAGGATGTACGAACCTATGGCTAAACGATACAATCAGAAACTAACACCAGAGTTAAGTGAAAGGTTCTGTGAAGCAATCAGTAAAGGTTATAGCATAGGTGCTGCTTGTGCAGAAGTAGGAATAGCACGTAAAACTTATTACAACTGGTATAACAGAGGAAAAGAAGCCAAGAGCGGAAAGTACAAACAATTCTACTGTGATGTGGACAATGCCGAGGACAAAGCAACACACCGTGCAGAGAAACCAATCATAGATGCAATACCACACGATGCCCGTGAAGCCAAATGGTGGCTAATCAAAAGAAGACAAGACCTTTACGGTGAAAGAACCTATACAGAGACAAAGATAGATGCAGAAGTCAAATCAGAAGTAACAGTCAACCTACTCGAAAAGATTAAACAGAAACGAGAAGAACTAGATGACATTAGAAGCAATTGAAGACATCACACCCTACGATGTCTACTCCACACTAACAGTCAAGGACAGTATACCTGCTGAACACATAGAATACATCAGCGAACTGTTAATGGAGACAATACTTGATGATAACCAACCAGACCGATTAACAGTTAGTCAACCACCAAGGACTGGCAAATCATCACTAATCACATTAAGCTTCCCATTCTGGCTAATACTAATGAACCCAACCCTTAACATACTAATCGTGAACTACAGTCAAGGGTTGGCGGATGATTTCGGAATGATACTCCGACAACTATTCATAGACAACCAAGAACTACTAAGCACTAGGAACATTTACCTATCTGAGAAAGAACATGCCAAATCAAGGTTCAGATTCGAGAACAGTAAAGGAGAATTACTTGGGAGCATAAAACTCGTAGGAGTAGGAGGACCAATCACAGGAAGAGATGTAGACATCTGCATATGTGATGATCTTATCAAAGGACATAGCGATTGCACACCAACCTTACTCGACAAGCTCTACTCCTGGTATCAGAACATCCTAATACCAAGGTTGGAACCTTGGAGCAAACTCTTCATGCTAGGGACAAGATGGCACAGCCAAGACGTAATCGGCAGACTAATGAAGGAACAACCTGACAAGTACAGGTTCATAACCATCAGAGCATTAGAAGATGATGGCACCTGCATATGGAGCAACCGTTATGATCCCAAATTTTTCATTGACCGTAAAGAAGAGGTAGGTGAACGTGTTTTCAATGCACAATACCAAGGACAGCCATTGGATGAGACTGGTGACTTCTTCAACTTGGACAAGGTAAGGTTCATAACTGATGATGAATTGCCCAATTATAAAATCATAAGCAAGGTAAGGAGTTACGATTGTGCATATAGTGATGATACCAAGGGTGATGTGAATGACAGAACCGCAAGTGTACTGATGCTCCGCACCATTGATGATTACTACATTATACGAGAGTTAAGAGCAGACAGGTATGGTGAAAGATTATTCAATGTCATACAATCCACTGCTAGACTCGATACACCAAGCATTCCTGTATTGATAGAGACAGGTACAGTAGGAGGGTCATCTAAAGCATTGTTTGATATTTACAAGGACAGATTACAAGGATACCGAGTGGAACAATCCAAACCAATACACTCAAAGGTTGATCGTGCTTATGGTTTCAAAGAAGCTATCCTTGATGGTAAAGTATTAATCTGTCTAGATGACTATAGCCGTGGACAATTACTAGAGGAAATGAGAGGGTTCCCATTAATGAAACATGATGATATAATAGACGCTTGCAGTTACGCTTACAATTACCTATCACAGAAGGGTGGTGGTAATATGATAGGCACAGGGGCGAAGCGTCATCGAAGGAGTTTGAGATTATGAGCATAATTAATGATTTATTCAACAGAGTGTCAAGGACAAGCAATGTCAAGAGTGGAGTGACCAAGTACACACCATACACTAGCTTGTTCAATCGTAACCATAACAATGTCAGTTATAATGTTGGTAGGAGCATACTCCGTGATACTCAGGTCAGTACAGGTTTCGAGATACTCAAATACTTATTATCCAGTAAGCAATGGATACTCACAGACCCTAACGAAGAAGACGATAGTACCATTTACGAGTTCATCAATGAAATGTTGAAAGGTATGGATACTGAACTCAACACAGTTGTTAAGCAAATGTGTAGTGCTGTGATGTGGGGTTTTAATGTTCATGAGATTATCTATGATGTGCTGGATGGTAGGCTTATCTGCAAGGATTTAGTGCCTATCCATATCAAGACACTGCAGAACAATCCATTCGTTTATGATGAGGACGGTGAACTTGTAGCAATCCATCAACAGTACCAAGGTGGTGATGTTGAGATACCAATCAACAAGGTACTATTGTATAGTTATAATAATCCTTATGATGAGCATGAAGGCCAAGGTTTATTATATGATTTCTTGCCGATAGTGGAGGATAAGGAGAATCTTATGGATTGGCTTATGACTTTCGCGGAGAAGAATGGGTCACCTACATTGTATGGTAAAACTAATAATCCTGTGTCTCGTGATGAGATGCTAACTGCATTTGAGGACATTAGCGATGGCACTACTGGTATGGTCCTTGGAGTGGAGGATGAGGTTGGAGTATTGGAGTCCAGTCATAAGGGTGAGACTTTCTTCACAACCTTGCAATATAAGGATAATCAAATCTTTAGGAGATTGTTCATCGGTAACCTATTACTTGGTGATAATAGTCAGACTGGTACTTATGCACAGTCACAGACACAACTGGACTTCACCACCAAGGTTTATGATGGTATCCTTGAGGAAATCGCCAATACAATCCAAGAGCAAGTAATCGATCCGGTAGTTGCTTTTAACTTTGGAGCAAATGCAAAAGCACCAGTCATAAGCTTCGACAAATTCTCCTCAGGTGATATGCAGAAACTCTTCAATATCCTAACACCATTAATGCAGAATGGAGTGGTGGATAGTGAGAACACTGCAGTCCAAGAAAGTATAGGATTACTCTTCAAGGCAGAGGCTGGAGTTGAATATGTGAATGAGGAACCAGTTATGCCTGATGAAAATTTCGGTTACCAGGAACCAACCAACAGTAATGGTGAAGATTTAACAACTAATATTCTTAGTGATCTAGATGGTATCTGATGATAAACTAATCAAGCAAGGAATACGGTATACTGATGCATTGTTTGAGGAACTAATCCGAAGACTACAGAAAGGAGTCTATGATAACGATACATTGGAAGCATTCCTTGAAGCAACAAAGGAATACACTACCAATAACCCTTTAGCTTCAACAGGTTACACAGATACAATGTTAGCGCTTATCCTGGCCGAAACCAATAACCACAAATTCAGCAGGCCAAGCCAGAGGGAACTCACAAGGGTAACTATTGAAAACTATGTGGGAAACCTTATCGCTAATGTCGGTGAAGACATCAAGCAAACTGTCCGAGACATAGTCACAGAGGAATACAATAACCCTGAAGGGAGCAATCCTCAAAAGATGGCCAAACGTATAAGTGATGAAGTGGAAGGTATCAAGAACAAACGTGCAAGGACAATAGCACGTACAGAGATAGCAAGAACAAGCACAGTATCAGATTATATCATAGCCAAAGAAAGAGGAGCTACACATTACACCGTAAACTGCAGAAGCACCAGATGTCCTATCTGCAAGAAGATGTATTGTAAGAATAGCGAAACTGGTGGTGATGTGGAATACAGCATAGATGATACAGATAACTTACCGCCATTGCACCCTAACTGCAGGTGCAGTGCAAACTTCTACAAAAAATAATAATCATAATGTTTCGCCGATGATACGAGGCAACATTTTATAGTTTTTTAATTATAAGGAGGTCTAACAAGTTGACAGATGTAGATCCAAAACCAGAACCACAACCACAAAAGAAGGTTGATGATACCTTAGACAAGTTCAATGAAATCAAGGCAAGGTTCGAGAAAGAACTAGCCGACAAGGACAAGAAGATTCAAGAACTTGAAAAGAAATTGTCCGAGAAGGATAATG